>MDTA01104339.1_pt1 | contig 74857 bp, 60 predicted proteins | sample 811151 | NCBI WGS metagenome assembly MDTA01 (sample SAMN05326648, study PRJNA326480) | marine metagenome | isolation source: seawater | place: Indian Ocean: South | collected 2010 | reverse complement strand
GTCAGCCGCTATGGTCTGGCGGGCCTGTTCGAACCGTCTTGGGATCCCGACGAAGAGCCGGACCAGTGGCAGGCCGTGGCCGACATCATCGCAGACAGAGACCCCGCCAATATCGCCATCAACTTTTCCGATCTGACCGCCTTTGGCGACGGCATGACGCTGAGCCAGTACCGGCTCATGATGAACGCCCTGCCCGCCGACTATCACGAGCGCATCGTCTCGGGTGAAACGCTCGCCGTGCGCTGGCTGGAAACCCGCACACCCTCGGAGCTTGAAATCTATCCCGGCGTGGTGCGCATCGCCCACGCCCTCATCGACCAAGCCTTTTCCAATGCCGTCATCACGCCGGGCGTGACCACCGCTGACGACGTCGTGTGGTGGTATCGCGAGGAATTGTCCCGCCTGGGCCTGGAACCCTGGTTCCACCCCTCCATCGGCATTCAGCGCGAAGGCGCAGACGGCATGCTGCGCGGCGATACCGTGATCGAACCGGGCGATCTTCTCTGGACCGATTTCGGCATCACCTATCTAAGGCTCAGCACCGACACCCAGCATCTCGCCTATGTGCTCAGGCCCGGCGAGACCGAAGCGCCCGCAGGGCTGCGCCAAGGCCTCGCCGCCAGCAATCGGGTTCAGGACATTCTGATGTCGCATTTTGAAACGGGGCTGAGCGGCAATGAGGTGCTCGCGCGGGCGCGCGAAGAGGCGATCGCGGAAGGGCTCGACCCGTCCATTTATTCCCATCCCATCGGCACGCACGGCCATGGCGCAGGCCCGGCCATCGGCTTCTGGGACAATCAGGACGCCGATCCGCGCGGCGCGGGACTGATAAACGCCAACACCGCCTGGTCCATCGAGCTGACCTCCTATAACGCCGTACCCGAATGGGGCGGCCAGATCGTGGATTTCCGCACCGAGGAAGACGCCTTCTTTGACGGTGAAACCATCCGCTTCCTCGACGGTCGCCAGACCGAGATCAAGCTGATCGGTTCGGGACAATAGGTTCACCGAGCCGGAGCAGGAGATCGGTTTACCCCGCCTGAATAGGGTGGCGCCGTCATATTCGGCATCACCCCGGAATGAGGCGGCTGACCTGAGCGTGGGGCGCGGAAGACTCTCACCACCCCTGCCTTCCGGACATCTCCGATCAGCCTCCCTGATGAGGGGCGCCTTGTCGTTTATCGGGTAAATCAGGGTGTTCATGACATTCTCGGGCCAGGCCGCTTTCTGGCGCCTGGCCGGCGCCCTATCCAGCCCTTGTTACGTGGAAGTCTCTCAAGGCTTTGCGGCAGATCAGGCTGGGGGGCCATCAGTTCATGATGCAGGAATCCGCAGCGTCACAGGCTCTGCCTGTGCACTCGTCCGCTCTGTCGTGAACACTCACGCCTGACAACAAGAGCTTCCCTTAGATTTTGGGTCCCGCGCCGCTGAGACGGCGCGAGGGAGAGGGACGATTATGAACAGCTGGGTCTGGAATGCGGCGCGCACGGCCGTCATGGCGCTCGCGGGAGTGTTGTGTGGGACCGCCTGGGGGCAAACCACGGACTTCAACACGGGCACGAACGGCTTTGTGATTGACCAGAGCACGAGCGGCTCCTTCTCGACCACCGTACAGGGCTGGACGGTTGTGGTCGCGACCGATCCCGGCGCCACCACGACGCGGCTGCGGCTCGGGACCAGCACGCTGACAGGCGCGCCCAGCGCGGGCTGGATTCGCGGCGAAGGCAGCGCGGGCCTGTTCAACTCGCTCGAATTCCGGTCCGCCAGCCAGTTCGACCTCGACAGCATCTGGACCGCGGCCACCGCCTCGACAACCATTCAGCCGCTGAACGCGTCCTATGCGCCGATCGGCTCGGCCGTCGCCTATTCTCCGGGCTCCAGCCAGACCGAGATCAATCTGAGCGCCAATACGGATTTTGACGGCATTTACGGCTTCCGCATCGTGCCCTCGGACGGCAACACCCTGCAGCCCATTTCCCAAGTCACCATCAGCAATGTGGGCACGCCGCCCACCGTCACGCTCGCCGCCTCGCCAGCCAGCATGGGCGAGACGGGCGGCAGCTCGACCGTCACCGCCACCCTGTCGGATACGGCCTCCACGGCGACCACGGTGAACCTCGCCTTCAGCGGGACGGCGTCCGGCGGCGGGACCGATTACACCGCGAGCAATACCTCCATCACCATCCCCTCCGGCAGCACGACCGGCTCGGTCACCCTGAGCGCGGCTTCGGACGCCATCGCGGAAGGCAATGAGACCATCATCGTCGACATTTCCAGCGTCAGCGGGGGCGATGGCGCGACCGAGAGCGGAACGCAACAGGCGACCGTCACCATCACGGACGATGACAGCGCCGCCGTCACCATCGCCGATGTGTCCCAGGCCGAGAACGGGGGCGCAGTGACCTTTACGGCCACCCTGTCCGCAGCGGTGCAGGGCGGGTTCACCGTCGATGTGTCGACGGCGGACGGCACCGCGACGGTGGCGGACGGGGACTACACCGCCGTTTCGGGCCAGACCCTCACCTTTGCCGGGACATCGGGCGAAACACAGACCTTCACGATCACGCCCGGCGCGGACACCAAGGTCGAGCCGAACGAGACCGTGATGATCGCCATGAGCAATCTCACTGGCGCGTCCGGCACGGTCGACATCAGCGACACCGCCACCCTGACGATCAGCAATGATGACAGCGCCGCCGTCACGATCGCTGACGTCTCCGCCAATGAGGACAATGGCGCGATTACTCTTACCGCCACGCTCGACAATGCCGTGGCGGGCGGCTTTACGGTCGATGTTTCAAGCGCAGACGGGACGGCGACAACCGCGGATTCAGACTACACGGCCCTATCCGGCCAGACCCTGACCTTCGCCGGGACGGCCAGTGAGACCCAGACCTTCACGATCACCCCGACCTCGGACACGAAGCTGGAAGCGAACGAGACCGTCAGCGTGTCGATGAGCAATCTCGCCGCGACGGCCCTGAGCGTCACCATCACCGACACCGCCACGGTGACCTTCAACAATGACGATACGGCGGCTGTGACCATCGCCGACGCCTTTGGCGACGAGGATGCAGGCGCGGTCACCTTCACCGCCACCCTGTCCAACGCCGTGCAGGGCGGCTTCACGGTCGATGTGTCCACCAGCGATGGAACCGCGACGACGGCCAACTCAGATTACACCGCGGTTTCGGGGCAAACCCTCACCTTCGCAGGCACGGCCAGCGAAACGCAGACCTTCACCGTCACGCCCACCAGCGATAGCGCCATCGAGGCCGCCGAGACGGTGAACATCGCCATGAGCAATCTGGCGGGCACCAGCCTGGGCGTAGACATCAGCGACACCGCCACCCTGACGATCAACAATGATGATGCGGACGCCACCGCGCCGCGTGTTCAGTCGGTCACGCGGTCCAACCCAACCACATCGCCCACCAGCGCCAGCACGCTCGACTGGGCCGTGGCGTTCAATGAAACCGTGAACAATGTGGACAGCACGGACTTCGTGGTGAGCGGCGCCAGCGTTGCGCCCTCCATCACGGTACTGGGTTCAGGCGCGAGCTATACGGTGCGCGCCACGGGCGGCAGCCTGAGCGGGATGAACGGCACGGTCACCCTGAGCTTCGCCCCAGGCCAGAACATCGCCGATACATCGGCCAATGCGCTGAGCAACACCACGCCGATCGGCGCCAATGACAACACTTTCCTTATCAGCAATCCGACGCCGCCCGCTTTCAGCCTGGCCTTTTCCCCGTCGAGCATGGCTCAAGGCGCCGCCAGCACGCTGACCTACACCCTCGACAACAGCGCCAATGTGGTGAACGCCACATCGCTGGACTTCACCAACACCCTGCCCGCGAATGTGATCGTCGCGGCGACGCCCAACGCCTCAACCAGCTGCACAGGGGGAACCCTGACCGCTGCGTCTGGCGCGGGAAGCATCAGCTATAGCGGCGGAACCGTATCCGCCTCCGGCAGCTGCACGGTGTCGGTGAACGTCACCTCCAGCACGGCCGGAAACTACACAAACACGACAGGAAGCCTGACGTCATCGCTGGGCAATAGCGGGACCGCATCTGGCGGACTGACCGTGACGGACGGCACGTCGCCGACCGTCACCTCCATCACGCGCCTGACCCCCGCCAGCGAAACCACAGACGCGGACGCCGTGACCTGGCGCGTGGTTTTCAGCGAATCCGTGGTCAATGTCGGCGCGGCGGACTTCACCATCAGCGGGCCCTCCGGCGCGTCCACAGGCGTGACCGGGTCGGGCAGCACCTATGACGTCACCGTCTCGGGCGGCGACATGGCCGGTTTGAACGCCACCATCACGCTGAACATCGCGGGCGGCAATGACATTGCCGATGCGTCCGCAAACGCGCTCGCCAGCACAACGCCTTCCGGAACCGACGAGCGCAGCTACATCATTAGCAATCCTAATGCGCCCGGTTTCACCGCCGCCTTCTCACCCAATACGGTCGCGGTCGGCGGCACGGCGACCCTGACCTTCACGATCAACAATGGGAGTAACGTGGTCCCTGCAACGGCGCTCGGCTTTACAACCACCCTGCCCTCCGGACTGACCCTCGCCTCCTCGCCAAACGCCGCTACCACCTGTACGGGCGGCGCGCTGACGGCCTCTGGCGGGGCCAGCAGCCTCAGCTATGGCAGCGGCTCGGTTGCAGCCGGCGCGACGTGTTCCATCAGCGTCGACGTCATTCCGGATTCAGCAGGCGCCTTCACCATGACATCCGGCGCCCTGACCTCTTCACTGGGCGCGAGCGCCTCAGCGACCGCCTCGCTCACGGCGACTGATGCGACGCCTCCGGTGCTGACGGCGTTTCAGAGACAAAGCCCCAGCGACGCGCTGACCAATTCGGATACGCTGGTGTTCGCCATCAGCTTCAGTGAAGCAGTGTCTAATGTCACTGCCGATGATTTCAACAATCCGGGCACAACGGCGACAGGCGTGCTCTCCGGTTCCGGCGCCAACTACTCGCTGACCCTTTCGGGCGGAGATCTGGCGGCGCTGGACGGCTCGGTCAGCCTGAATCTTTCCGGCGGACAGGACATCACGGACCTGGCAGGCAACGCCCTGCCAGCGGGCGAACCCGGCGTCGACCAGAGCTACACTCTGGACAACACTTCGCCTGGCGTGACGCTTTCCACGGCCTCGAACGCCCCGGCGTCGGGACCCTTTACGCTCTCGATCACCTTCACGGAGGCTGTGACAGGGTTTGCTCTTGGCGACCTGACGGTGAGCAATGGCGTTGCGTCAGACCTGACTTCGCTCAGTCCTTCGGCTTACACAGTGACGATCTCGCCAAGTGACGATGGCGTCGTGACGGTGGATCTGGGCGCCGGCGTCGCAACAGACGCCGCCGGAAACTCCAACAGCGCCGCCGCGCAAGTGTCGCGCACCACTGACAACACAGCGCCGAGCGCAGAGATTAGCGGTCCGTCTGATGCAGCTCTGTCCGGTCCGTTCGCAGTGACGATCACCTTCTCCGAGATCGTATCTGGCTTCACCCTGGACGACATACAGGTAGGCAACGGATCGGCGTCTGACTTCAACGCCACCTCAGAACAGATTTATACGGCTCTCATCACCCCATCCGATGACGGCCCCGTCACAGTGGACGTGGCGGCCAATGCGGCTGAAGACGCGGCCGGGAACGGGAATCTGGCGGCAGACCGCTTTTCCACTTTCAACGACGCCACATCGCCGACTGTCACTCTGAGCCGGGCCGGAAACGGTCTCGCTGCGGGCCCCTTCGACGTGACGATCAACTTCTCCGAACCGGTGAGCGGTCTGGCTCTGGAAAACCTGGCTGTCAGCAATGGCGCAGCTTCCGCCCTGACCGGCTCTGAGGCGCAGTATGCAGTGACAATCACGCCAACGACCGATGCCGAAGTGACGATTGACCTGGCGGCGGGTGTCGCCGTGGATGCAGCCGGCAACCCCAACCTTGCCGCAGACACGCTGAGGGTCAGCGTCGACAGCACGGCGCCGGTTCTGACCATCGACCTGCCCGGCGCCACAACGGAAGGCGCCTTCACCGCCCGCTTCACCTTTGATGAGAGGGTGAGCGGCTTTGAAGCATCCGACATCATTGTCACCAATGGCGCCGTTTCCGACTTCATGATTGAAAGCGATCGCAGCTTCACTGCTCTGATCACGCCCGCCACCGCAGGCCTGATCACGGTTGAGGTCGCGAGCGCGGCCGCGTCCGATCAGGCTGGCAATGGCAATGAAGCCGCCCAAGCCATCATAGAAGCGATCACCGGCACCGAGGATGTGGAGATCGTGATCGACCAGACCACGGGCGATGTGACCGATATCAAGGCGGAGGTCCGGATCGGCAATCCGGGCAGCCAGTCGCTGAACTTCCGTGTCGAGGTCGACGTGCCCTGGATCGCGGTTGACCCTGTGTCCGGGGTCATTCCGGCGCTTGGCGATATCTTGCTGAATGTGCAGGTCCTGCCCGAAGCGGTCGATCTGCCCGCGGGCGTCTATTCGGGCGTCATCACGGTCGTTCGCGACCTGCCTGCAAGCCCGTTGATGAGACCCAGCGCGACGGGCCGGGCGGCGACGGAATCCATCATTGTGGAGATCCCCCTGACCGTGACCATCGAGGAGCGTTTCGGCTCCATCCAGCTGGTTGCGACAACGCCGGGCGGCGTCCAGCGCGACGCCACCTTCCTCTACGCCTCCAGCGATGCGGATCTTGACGGCCTCCAGCTGACGACGGTTGGCGGCTCCGCCGCCTCCGCCAGCTTTGAAAAGGAAGCGGGCCTCTATGACGTCAGCCAGTCCGCGCCTGAAGGCTGGCGTCTCGATGAAATCAGCTGCTCGGGCGATACGGATGACGGCTCGGTCATCACGCTGAGCGACGGGCGGGTCCTGATCGACCTTGATCCGAACGAAGCCATAACCTGCACATTCTCCAATACCCGTGACGAGGATGCGGTCCGGCTGGCGACCCAGCGCGCCATCAACAATTTCATGATCCGGCGCGCTGATCGCATTCTGGCGGCGGCTCCGGATCTGTCCCAACGCCTGCGCGAACGCGAGACCGATACCCCCGGCCGGTTCAGCGCCCATATCGAGGGCGGCCGCAAGGCGCTGAGCCTGGCGACCAGCCTGTCTGGCATTCGCAATCATGTGCAGGCAGCCCAGCCTCAAATGCCGGAGACTGCGGACCTTCATGACCAGGATCGTCACAGACTTGACGTCTGGATGCGCGCTGATTTCAGCGCCTTGTCCGATGATCGCGACGGGGGAGATGTGTCCAGTGATTTCGGTCTGTTGCAGATCGGCGCGGACTGGACACTGGGTGACAGTGCGTTGGTAGGGGTCATGGTCCAGCGCGACTGGATGGATGATCGCTCAGGCGAGATCGCGGAAAGCGCCGGGGCCTTGCGCGGGGCTCGCGTCGAGGGCGAGGGCTGGATGGCCGGGCCTTATATGGTCTGGAGTCTCGCCGACGGCGCCTGGCTCGATATGCTGGCGATGTGGGGCCAGTCACAGAACACTGTCGATCCGCTTGGCCTTTATGAAGATGAGTTCGACACGGACCGGCTGATGATCCGCGCCAATCTGAGCGGGGAATGGCAATCGGCCAACTGGCGTGTCCGGCCCTCGATCTCCCTGGCGCATTTCGAGGAGACACAGGGCGGTTACACGGATTCGCTGGGCATCGAGATTCCCGAACAGACGATCTGGATCGGACGGCTGCAGGCGGGACCGGAGGTCTCCTATCGCTTTGAACGTCGGAACGGCAGCTGGTGGGAGCCGGGCCTGAGCCTGAACGGCGTCTGGGATTACGACCCTGCCGCCCTGATGGATGAGCTGGGCCAGCGCATCTCCACAGGCGCGCTGCGGGCGGATGCGGGTCTGAGCCTGCGGGCCAGATTGTCAGACGGCGCAATGCTGTCAGGCGAAGTCCGGCTCGACGGACTTGGGAACGGCGATTTCTCGGCCAATAGCGGCCGCCTCGAAATCCGACTGCCCTTCTAGATCCGTTTGCACGCGCATGAAAAAGGGGCCGCATCGCAAAGGCGATGCGGCCCCCTGCCTTTGCAGCTCAGCCCATGAGGGCCTGAAGCTTGTCCTTGAATTTGCGCCCGACTGGAATGACCTGGCCGTTGCGCAAATGAACCAGAAGCCCGCCCCATGACGTGCGTGAGGTCTGGATGCAATCGCGAGCGGGGACGATGTAGGAGCGATGGACGCGAATGAAGCCTTCCTCCGCCATCTCTTCCTCAAAGGCGCTGATGGATTGCCGGTGCAGCAGGCTGCGCTCGCCAATATGCAAGCGTATATACTCCGCTTCAGCGGACACGTATTCGATCTGGGATGGCTCCACCCGGATATTCTGTCCGCCATTGCTCACCCAGATGGACACAGGTCCCTGGCTGGAGCGCGACCGGGTCTCGCGCAATCCCTCAAGATGCGATTGCAGTTTCTCCAGACGGCTCATCGCTTCACGGGAGCGCAGAAGCTGCCGTGCGCGAGACAACGCAAGCTCGAGCCGGGCGGGCCGGATGGGCTTGGTCAGGAAATCGATCGCGCCCGTGTCATAGGCCTGGGCCGCCATGGCCGGAAAGGCCGTCGCAAAAATGAACAAGGGCGGCTCATCGCGGAAGGTGGCTTGCGCCAGCGCCTCCACAACATCGAAGCCATCGAGCTTGGGCATCTCGATATCCAGAAAGACCAGCTCGGGTTCCTCAGCCTGGATCAGGGCGATCATGTCCTCGCCATTCTGCGCCTCGCCGCAGATCTCGATATCCTCATCAAGGGCGAGCATCTTGCGCATGCGTTCACGCGCCAGCGGCTCGTCATCCGCGAAGCAGACTCTCATCCTGGCTCTCCTTGAAACGCAATGGCAGCGCCAGCACAGAGCGGAAGCCGCCCGCAACCGGGCCCGCTTCAAGCGCCGCCTGATCGCCATACACGGCCGCCAGACGATTTCTGATATTGTTCAGGCCTGTCCCCGTGCCTGCTCGGGCGCTCGCATCGGGCGCCTCGGCACACCGGTCCGAAACCTCGATCACCAGTGAATCCGCCAGTTTTGACACGGCGATACGAACGGTCACGGTCGTCGTGTGCGCGGAGACGGCGTGCTTGATGCTGTTCTCGATCAGGGGCTGGATCATCAAGGTTGGCGCCAGCGCCTGCTCCAGCGCCTCGGGCAAAACCACTTCGACCTCCAGCCGGTCGGGAAAACGGATCCGCTCAATATCGAGATAGCGCAGCTGGGCCTCTATCTCGTCCCGGACCGGGGCCAGCTCGGCCTGAGGCGCGATCAGGGCGCGCTCATAATAGCTCGCCAGCATGTCCACCATGCGCTCAGCCTCCTCCACACGCCTCGACGTCAGCAAGGCGGAGACCGAGTTCAGCGCGTTGAACAGGAAATGCGGATTGACCTGATAGCGGAGCGCGCGCAGCTCGGCCTGTCGCTGGGACTTCTCGGCCTGGATCGCATCCGCTTCACGCTGCCTCAGCTGCCGCGCATACAGGAACGCCACCAGCACGACGCTCTGGGCGAAGAAAATGTGCACGCTCGCCGACCAGGCCACCAAGCTATGCAGAAGCAAGGGCTGATTGGCCGCCGAAAATGTCGTGATCATCCACCAGTTGAAGACCGCGAAGGGGATGGCGGTGACAGTGGAGGCCAGCACTACGAGGGCGGCCGTCAGCCAGACTGATCGCCCCCAGAAAAAGCGCAACACGGCATACATGCACAAGGACAGACAGGCGCCCACGCCGATCACGACGAGACGCCCGGGAAGAAAGCCGAGCACATCCCTGACGCGCACAAAGTCGAGCACGATCCGAGTGAAGAAATAGAACCCCCAGCACAGCATGATCAGCCCGAACGCAATGAGCGTTTCTCTGACGAGCGGCGAATTGGGTATGAAAGACGGCCTTTGCCGACGGTCCGGTATGTGTGTGGTCCCCATCCGGCAATACTAGACCGGACCGTGCAGGCCATTCAATTTGCCCGCTAGGTCGTTCACCCGATAAATCAGGTCGTTGGTGGCATTTCCAGCCTCTGATCGCGCTCATGGCCGCGTTCATGACTTTGCGCTGGCGCGCTCCCCCCGCACGCAGAGTATGTCCCGCTTCAACGGGCGGGCTTCCAAAGCCACGCCCAGGCACAGAGGGGAGAATGTCCAAGCATGCAACAGTTTTCATTGATTCAAGCCGGCCTGGTGAAGGACCGAGGCTTGAGACTTCGGCTCCTGTCGAGCGCCCTTGGGTGCGGCCTGCTGGCCCTGCAGCCTGGGGCCAGCGCTCAGGACGCCCCGAGCCAGAGCATCCATGTCGAGACCGATGGGGACGTGGATATCGTCGTGGACGCGCCTCTGGTCACGGATCAAGACGGCAAACCGGCGATCCTGGGGCGGTCCTTTCTGGGCGGCGTCACCATCAACAGCCAGGACGTGCTGACCCATGGCGCGATGTCCGACGGCATTTTCGCGCAATCCTTCGCCAATGATGGCGAAGTCCTGATTGTCAGCGGCGATGTGGAAACGGCCGGCATCGGCTCAAGGGGCATTGTCGCTCGCAATGAGGGCGCTTTCCCCAGCAGCCGGACACAGGTTTTCAGCGGCAATGTGACGACTGCCGGCGCCGACGCCATAGGCATTCACGCTACCGCCATGGCGGGCGTTATCACGCTTGAAAGCCAATCTGTCACGACCAGCGGCGACAGCGCCATCGGCATTCAGGCGCACGCTGAGTCCGGCGATGTCCAGCTGCTGAGCAATGAAGTGAAGACATCCGGCTTGAACGCCGTCGGCATCCAGGCTGAAGCCAGCGACTTTGTCATTGTCGACAGTCTCGCTGTGACCACCTCTGGCGACGGCGCCCATGGCATTGTCGCAGAGGCCGGCATGAGCGCCTATGTGCGCAGCGAATCCGTACAGACCGAAGGCGAACAGGCGCACGGCATCGTGGCGTCCAGTACAGGCCAGATCACCTATGTGGAAAGCGAGACCCTGGCGACCCGGGGCGATGGCGCGATCGGCATCCTGGCCCGCTCCAATGGCAGCGTGGCCGTCCGCAGCGGCAGCGTCTCCACACAGGGGGAAGCCATAGCAGGCGGCGATGGGGGCGACTTGCCGCCCGGTGATGGCGGAGACCTGCCTCCTGGCGATGGCGGCGATCTGCCTCCGGGCGATGGAGGCGGCGATCCCTTCCCGCCCAGTGAACCGGTAGACACCCTGCCGGCGACTCCCAATGGCGCCGCCATGGGCATCCTGGCGATAAGCGATGGCGCCGATGTCTTTGTGGAAAGCGGTTTCGTCTCAACCGCAGGCTCGGGCGCGACCGGCATTCATGCCTCGGCACAAACCGATACGATAGTGATCAGCGATGAAATCCAGACATCAGGTGAAAGCGCGATCGGGCTTCTGGCTCGCAGTCGTTTTGGTGACGTTAGCGTTAGCAGCGGGGCTGTATCAACTCAGGGAGATTTCTCCACCGGCATCTCACTCCTCAGTGAGTCCGGAAACGTCCTTGTACTAAGCGAAGCGCTCTCCACAGCAGGCTTTGACTCCGCGGGCATTCGGGTGACAGCGGACAAGAACGTCATTGTTGACAGCCAGTTGGCCGAAACCTCCGGAGATTCCTCGAGCGGCATCCAGGTTCTCACCCAGACGGGCGAAGTCGACATCATCAGCGGCGACATCATAACACAGGGCGAGGATAGCGACGGGATTTCCGTCATCGGTCTGGGCGGCGGATCAGACGTCCGGATCAGCTCAGGAAGCCTCTCGACGGTCGGCGACGGCGCTGACGGCATCTTCGTCAACACCTTCGGTGATGTCAGCATTGCGGCGGACACCATCGCCACGGCCGGCGTAAGCGCGGCCGGCATTTATGCCGATGCAGGCGGAGACCTGTCCGTTCAAGTCAATGACGTCACCACGGACGGCGCCTTGTCCGCTGGCATAAGCCTGCAATCGAGCAATGGCGGCGTCACCGTCAATGCAGGCCGGATCTCCACAACCGGCGACAGTTCCGCGGGCATTGAAGCGGTCGCCTTCAATGGTGACATCGCCATCAACGTGACTGAAATTGATGTCTCAGGTGACCGTTATATCCCCGGAGATGGCGGCGGCGAACTGCCTGTGGATCCCAATCCCGGCGGCGGCCCGGCTTCGACCATGATTAATGGCAATGTCATCGGCATCGCCGCCAGCAGTTTCAATTCCGACATCTCCGTAACGGCTGACAAGGTCACTGCCAGCGGCTTGAACACGAATGGCATCAATGTGTTTGCGACCGGCGGTCGCGCCGATGTCACCGCTGGAACCGTGGACGTTGACGGCGTGGGCGGCGTCATTGGGTTACGGGCCCGCGGCGATCTGGGCGCACACGTCATCGTCGACAGCATCACGGCGGTCTCAACGCTTGAGAACACGGCGCCGGGAGAAACCGATCCCTTTGGCGAGGCCATTTCCGTGGGCGCCGTCACCGGTCAGGCCCGCGTGCAGGCCAATAGCGTCCGCACCGAGGGCACCAAGATGACCGGTGTGGAAGTGATCTCCGTCAACGCCTCGATCCTGGCCGAGATCGGTGATGTCGTCGTGATCGGTGAAGGCGGCGGGGGCGGCATCCGCACGCTCAGCGGCGCTGACGAAGGCGACGGGGGAAGAACCGATATCCGCGCCAACTCCATCGTGACAGACGGCGATTACATAACGGGCGTCCGAGCCGTTTCTCTGAAGAACTTCAACGATATCCGTGTGGGTCAAATCCAGACAGACGGACGGCAATCCGTCGGGGTGTTCTCGGCGAGCCAGTCAGGCGCGAACATTGAGGTCGGTGAGATCGTCACCACCGGCGATGTGTCCGATGGCATTCAGGCCATCAACCGCACCGGGCTGAATGGCGGCGAAGGTCCGCTCATGCGCGATCCGGATGAGTATATCATCGGGGACGGCGAACCGGATGAAGGTCCGGGTTCCGGCGAGGACGGTGTGTCCTTCGGGACCGGCGAGGCCGCAGCAAATGAACCCTTGCCCGGTGCGATCCCTGATGGAGACATCGTGATCACTGCCGGTTCGGTAAGCACATCGGGTGATTCCTCACGCGGCATTGCGGCCCATGCCAATGGCGATGTGACCATCATCAGCGGCGCCGTCACCACTACGGGCGAACGCACCCGTTATTTCTCCACCACGGATTACCAGTTCGGCCTGAGCGTGAGTGGTCTGTTCGAATTCGAAGGTCCGGCCTCCCACGGCATCGACGCCCGCAGCGATTACGGGGCTGTCGCCATAGAGAGCCAGTCGGTCACGACGCTGGGCGCCGGCGCCCACGGGATTCGCGCACAAACGGCCGAAGGCGACATCACAGTCCAGGCGGGCGACATCTCGGTGTCCGGGCAGGATGCTGACGGCCTGCATCTGGTCAGCCAGACCGGCGATGTCACCGCCACGGTCGAGGGCCATGTCCGTGCCGAGCTGGGGGCCGGCGTTCGCATCGCCAGCGCCGGCGCCATCGAGCTGATTATCGCTGATGGCGGTCAGGTGGACAGTGCGGACGGCGCGTTCGCGATCGTGATCGAGCCCGGCCTTGTGCCAGACGATCCGATCATCCCTGAAGACCCGGTGAGCGTTCTCGCGGCGCAATCGCTGGGCGGCACGGCGACCCCGGTCACGAGCGGCGCTTCGCTGACCGTGGATGAAGGCGGCGTTCTGCAAGGCCGCATCCAGCTGACGGACGGGGATGACACGCTTCAGATCGCCGGGCGCTTTCTCGCCTCCGGAACCAGCCTGTTCGGCGACGGCGAGGATGTCCTGGTCAATACCGGCTCGGTCTTCGTGACTGATGGCGCCGCGGCCTTTGACGGTCTCGAGCGTTTTGAAAACCAGGGCCTCTTCAGCCTGGCCAATGGGGATGCCGGCGACAGCCTTGATCTGTCAGACATCGCCTTCATGGGCGGCGAAGGCAGTGTGCTGGCGTTCGACGTCCTCAGCGACGGCGCCGGTGGCGTCCTGGCCGATGACATCACCTTCGGGCTGGTTCAGGGCACGACCGAAGTGGAGATCGCGGCCGAGGCCGGGCTGACACTTGACGCCAGCGTGGACCTGATCACCTTCACCGAACCTGTAGCGGATGACGCTTTCCGCATCAGCGCAGGAACCGCGGACGCCGGGTTCATGCAGTGGACGCTGCGCCAGTCTGCGAACCGTCTCACCCTGGCCGCCAATCCCGACGTGGAGGTCTTTGAGATTGTCCAGGCCGGCGGCGTCGCCACAGACCTCTGGCATGAAGGCGTACAGGTCATCCGCCAGCAGGCCGCCCTCTCTCGTTCAACACAAGGCGGAAGCGGCGACGGCCTGTCAGGCTGGATCGAGGCCGCGAGCACGGACCGGAACGGCGCAGACGTGAGCCTGAGCACGCAACATGCCGGGGCCACCTTGTCCCAGACCCTGTCTCGCGATCTCAGCGCCAACTCGGTCTCAGCGGGCCTGACCTGGCGTACCGGCGCGGCGCATTTCGGAGCCGCATTGGGGTATGTCGATGGCCGCGCTCAGTTTGACGGCACAGGCAACGAGATGGAGATGGAGGCGGTCAGCCTGTCTGGCTATGGCGGCTGGAGCACCCAGCGCTATTTCGCCAACGTGATCGGCAAGCTCGATACCGGGACGCTCGACCTTAACGTCGTTAGCGCGAATGAGCGTAGCAATGTGGATGTCACCACCTGGGGTCTGAATGGCGAGCTGGGCGCCCGTTTCCAGTCCGGTAATGCCCATGTCGAACCGACAGTGTCGATGAGCTGGGTCTCCGCCTCCCTGGACGAGGCGGCGTTCTCCACCGGCACGTTCGATCTGGAAGACGGCAATAGCCTGAAGGCCGAGATTGGCGCCCGGGTCGGTCACGCCTTCACTGCCGGCGCCTGGACGGTTCGTCCGAGTGCAGCGGCCTATCGGGTGGAAGAGCTCGCAGGTGAGAACACGGCCCGTTATGCCTCTGGCGCGAGCCAGCTGGCTTTGCAGGACGAGCCGGCCGGATCCTACACCCGTCTGGAACTCGGAGCCTCTTTTGAGACGGGCGCGGGGCTGGTGCTGAGCCTCTCCGGGGAAGCCTTTGACGGCGACCAGTCCGGTGGGGCCATCCGCTTGGGAGGACGGATGCAATTCTAGGAGCGCCCAAGCTGCTCCTTCCCTCCCTGCCCCCGTCGAGGTTCCCCCATCTCGACGGGGGCTTTTCGTATCCGGATTCAGGATGGTCTCTTCTCGAAGACGTCCTCAACGCCTCAGGCATCGTGTGCGCTGCCCGGCGGTTTCAACAAAATGGTGGTCTTGGGATGACGCCGCGATGACGCGAGACGCTTTATTGACCGGCTTCGGCGCCTTGGAGCGACTGGGTCGTGTGCTGACGGATAATCTCTTCTGTCAGCACCTGCGGGAGGATCACGCCTTCATCAATCCCCGCCCCCCGCTCGAAATAGAGATAAAGAGGCACCCCTGCGCGCCCGTACTCGGCAATGAAGCGGGAAATCTCCGGATCCTCACGGGTCCAGTCGCCCACCATCAAGCGAATGTCATTGCGCTCAAAATGGTCAAGCGTGGCCTGCGTCCTGAGCGCCGTCGCTTCGTTCACCTTGCAGGTGATGCACCAGTCAGCCGTGAAATAGAGAAAGACCTTCTGATCGTCTGCGAGCAGCGATCCCAGGGCCTGCCGGGAGAAGCCCTCTCCTCCTTGGCTTTCAACGAGCTCGGCGGATGCAGAAGCGTCTGAGAGCCAGGCCAGGGGAAGCACGCTGCTCGCCCCCAGAACGATCAGGCTTGCGCCCAGGGTCTGGCCAACCCGCCCTCCATGGGACAGCGCCTTGGCCGCAGCGGCCAGCGCCAGGCATGCCAGAAGGCCTATGGCCATTCCATCATGACTGGTCTGCGCGCCGAGCACCCAGAGAAGCCAGATCGCGGTTACAAACATGGGAAAGGCGAGAACCTGCTGCAGGGCCTGCATCCATGGGCCAGGCTTCGGCAACAGGCGCTGCGTCGCCGGGGCGTGCGTGATAACGAGATACGGCAGGGCCAAACCGCCGCCCAGAGACACAAACACCGCCAGTGCGCCCAGAGGGGATGCAATCATCGCATACCCCAAAGCCGACGCCATGAATGGCGCCGTGCAAGGGGCCGCCACAAGAACGGCGAGCATGCCGGTCAGGAACGCGCCGCGCAGGCCCTGACGCGTCTGAAGAGCGCCCCCGAGCCGCTGCAAGCTGCCCCCGAGCTTCAGAACGCCCAAGAGGTTCAAACCCACGCCCGTCATCAGAAGCGCCAAGCCCATGACGACGACGGGATTCTGCAATTGGCTGCCCCAGCTGGCAGCTGGCATGACGCTTCTGCCGATCAGGACCGCCAGTCCGATCAGTCCGAAACATGACAACACGCCTGCAGCATACGCCCAGCCATCCGCCCTCATCGCGGCCGGCTTCAGGCTGGCGGTGCGCGCGAGAGCGATCGCTTTGAGTGACAGCACCGGCAAGACACAGGGCATAAGATTCAGAATCAGCCCGCCCAGAAAAGCGAACATGATCGCCTTCCATACGCCTTGAGCCGTTGCAGAGGCGGCGACCTCACTGGAAGGGCTCTGCGCATCCAGCGGCAGAGCAACACTCACACCCCGATAGGCGCCCTCCCCGTCGGTGAAAGCGAGAACGCCGGAAAGGCGAGACCTGTCCCCCTGATAAAAAGGGTCAGCCCGCACGGAGAGCTCATGCTCGGTTGAGGAAACCCGAGTCACCGTCTGTGGATCCGCGTGCCATATGACGGGCTCTACAGGGAAGAAGTACAGATCATCGATGACTTCCGGAGCGATGATCTGCAGCCTGATTTCACCCTGCGCGGTGCTCGCATCAAACCGCCACTGATCAGCGCTCTCCGGGAGGGTAAGAACGTCCGGGTTCATTTCTGGTCGTGAGGTCTCTGCTGAAGCGGACACCTCGACATCGAGCGACAGGCTTGCGCCACCCTCAACACAGTCCCGTTCACGACAGGCAAGCCACTGAATCTCGAGCTCTACGCTCTTGATGTCGCCCGGGCGCGCAGTGTTCGGCGCCACAATCCGGAACGGCAGAAAAAGGGTTTCATCATAGCCATAGCCAAAAACACGCCCCTCCCCGTCCATGATCCGACGCGGCGTTGGCCACCCCTCGGCTTCGACGCTCCACCCCTCTGGCGCCTCCCACCGTGCGACAATGGCTTCACCCGCACCGGGATTGATCCAGAACGTGCTCCAGCCGGGCTGATGCTCCAGCCTGATGCGCACATCGGCGGCGCCACCCGGCTCCATGCGGACAGACACGGGGCTAAGGGTCGCCTCTACCGGCGACGCATTTTCGGGTAGAGGCTGTGCGCGGCTGGGCGCGAGGCAAGAGAGCGACAGGGCCAGGGCGACAGCCAGCATGCGAACAGCGTTCTGAAGCCTGCCTGAGACGCGCCTCAAGCTCAACCGGTTGCGCCTAGTCTTCAACACGCAGCAAAACCCGGATCGGGTGTTCGATAGGCGGCAGACACGTGTCGCCGTCGCAGGTCTGGTATTCCACCATGCCTCGGATCAGCATGTCTCCGGATGGCGTGCGGGGGTGAAACCTCACAGGCTGAAACAGGCTGACGACCTCACCTGTCAGGATATCGTAAGCGCCAAAGGAGATGGGCTCGGGAAACCGGGCGTCGGCGAATTGCGCATACTCATGATCGCGCATCGACACGGACGTCTCGACAAGCCCCTGACCGGCATTCACCCCTGTGGGGGCGTACAGATACCAGCCCCTTTCCAGTTCAACGCGAACCTCGATCTCGAACGGCGTCCCGGGCGCTACCGACTCAGGCGCAACGACCTCGACATTGACAGGCTGGGCGTGTGCTGCAGCGCTGATTGCTGCAGCACACGCCACCGCGGCCGCCCCCCCTCTAACGGACATAGACCCAGACATGACCATGTTGCCTCTCATAGCCGCGCAGCATTTGAAGGCGCGTACTGTCCACCGGCTCCAGGAACTGACCCAGCCGTTGTTCGAGCGCCTGCATTTCCTCACGCAGGTCTTCATTGTCGAAGTACACAAAGGTGCTGCGGAACCGATCCCGGAACGGCTCGTCCGGACCTTCAACGCCGGCTCTGCGGTCGAGCGCCACAAGCTCGTCCTGCAAGGCCTCGAACGCTTCAAGCTCGGCGTCACTCAGCCCGCTCTTCAGCGTCAGGCTGCGAGACCAGTCGCCAACGACCAGGTCCAGAACGCCATCGCCGTTGTAATCTGTCAGGGCGACCGACGCGCGCGAGCCTCGAACAGGGCTGTATTGCCCGGGGCGGACCACGTGTGCGGGAATATGCTCTCCGCCGCGCACAGAAGGCAGCAGCCTCTCAGGCGCTGCGAAGGCGATTTCCTCTCCACCCAGATTGCGCAGGAAGTAGACAGCGCCGGATTGTGTCCCGACGATCAGATCCGGATGCCCGTCGCCATCCCAGTCTCCCACGGCAGGCACGAGATATTCCTCGTCCTGCATCGGTCCTGCGCCGCCTTCCACCACTTCGAAAACGTCCAGCTGATGGCTGCCGCCCCAGCTGAAGGTGGCGAAGACCGGTTGCCCCTCAACGGGTGTGATGCCGGGTTGGTGCGCCGGACCATGATTGCGACGCACGACGAGATCGCCCTGAGCATTCCCAATGATGAGATCCAGCCGGCCATCATCGTCCCAGTCCAGCCAGGCGGGCTTGGCCGCGTAAGCGAGATGGGGACCCTCATCGACTTCGTTCAGCCGAGTAATGACATCAAGGCCGCCCCAGTCCGTCAGCGATTGTCGCGCCCGAAAGCCGCCATCCTGACCCTGGAACCAGTAGATCAATCCCGGAGAATACGAGCCGGCGGTAAGATCGGCATGACCGTCTCCGTCAATATCTGCAAAACTGGGGCCCGCCGCCACGCAACACCAGTTGCGGACGATCGCCGTCTCCCCTGCCGCCTCGATCCACTCATAGCCTGAGAACACTGGCGCTCCGGGCTCGCCCTCATTGAGATAGAGCCGGAAACGCCCTGCCGAACCGCCGATGATCAGATCTTCAAGACCGTCTCCATCATAGTCATGGAAGGTGGGGCCGGCATGCCCGTTCTTGTCTTCCTCGAACCAGACGCCCGAACGGCTTGGCGTATCGCTGGCCGTGTCGATGATTGCGCCATCGGCACGCAGAAGGATCGCCTCTTCATACCAGTCGCCGAGCGGCGTTCCGTCTTCATTGATCTCGAGCGCGACCGCCTCAAAACCGAGCAGCGATACGCTGGCGATAGCGAGCGACAGGACACGGGCGAGCGATCGCCGTTTCAGGCGGTCCTGCGCCACAAGGTCTGTCTGACAGGCCCTTTGATGTCGGGACATGGCGCTACCACTCCTTGCTGAGGCTGAGGGTGAACAGGCGGCCGAAGGGGTCGGCATTTGTCGGGTCGTAGTTCACGCCCAGATCAGTGCCGATCGTCGACGCCGAGTTCGACCGCGCGAAAGGCGGATCCTCGTTGAACAGATTGCGGACGTTGAACCCCACCCTCACTCCGGAGAGCAGATCGCCATGGCGCTCCTGGAAGGAGAACCCGGTGATCAGATCGACCGTCACCCAGCGATCCACCGGCTCAGCCGGGGTTACTGACGTATTGGTGTAACTGTCGACATAATTGAGCTGGAGCTGGCTGGACCAGCCGCCATGCTGGAACCCGGCGTTCAGGCGCCCGCGAAACTCGACCGGGTAGGTGAGCGTGCCCACACGCTCCACGACCGGCGCGCCAGCGCTGATGCGCTCCTTGTTTTCGAGCATGTAGGTGAACGCCGCCCCGACATTCCAAGCGCCGAATGACGTAGGCGCACTATAGTCGAGCGAAACGTCGAAGCCGGAGGTCTGCTGTGAGGCGATGTTCGTCAGGCCGTTATAGATGATGTGGGTGACATCGGCCGCGATCGCGTCCGGATCCAGCGTCGTTGAATAGTCGCCGGTCCGGGCGTCAAACAGGCCGAGCGCCCCTGGCAGGGTGTCCGCGATGATCGCGGGCGAAACCTCATCCGTGATCAGGTCGAAATAGGTCTCCGGATCCGCTGCGATTTCGAACGCGTCAGGCGGCTGAGCAATCCGGTCTGTATAGTCGATATTGAAATAGCTGCTCGAGAGCGTGAGGCCTTCGATGCGCGCCGGGGCGAAATCGAAGCCCAATGTAAAAGCCTCGGAGGTTTCAGGTCCCAGGTCAGGATTGCTGATCGGTCCCACGACGTAATACACCGTCGATTGATCATTGGAGAATGGATCCGGAAACGTCCCGAGCGGTCCCTCGACTGGCAAGATCACATAGCTGGTCTCGCTCGGGATCAGATCGGGCAGAGTGGGGGCGCGAAACGCCTGGCCATATGTGCCACGCAGCTTGAGTTCATCATTGATGGCCCAGAGCAAGCCGACTTTCGGATCAAAACTGTCTCCAAAATCAGATGTGTCGGTGTAACGCCCGGACAAGTTCAGCTCGAGACGCTGAACCAGAGGCACCGCCATATCCTCATTGATCAATGGAACAGCCAACTCGCCAAAGGCGTAGCTCGTCGCCCGGTCAGCCCGCATCGGACCGAATCCGAGTTCCTGCTCAAGATAACCGCCGCCCAGAGCGAATCCGACATCCCCGGAGGCCAGGGAGAGCAGAGTCCCATCGAGCTTCCCTGTCACCTCGAGCGAGCTGAAATCCTGGGCGCCGTTCGTCTCACGCAGGCGCCCGTCATCGAAGAACCTGACAATGTTCAGGTTGTTCGTGTAATCGCCATAAGTCGCCAGGAGCTCGAATTGCCAGTCACGCACCGGCTGGATACGCCCGCCGATTGTGGCGACCACCTGCTCGGTCTGGGTGTTGCTCAGTGATGTGGCCTGAAAGAACCCGTCCTCTCGCGTCGAGGTTTTCGTGTGCCGATCGGTGTACAGAATGTCAGCAAACACTTCGGCCGACGCGCCAAGATCCTGGCGCCCCGAGACAAAGGCGGAATAGCGCTGATCCAGCGGCGCCAGATAGGTATCGGGCGTATTGCTGAAGTCGACTTCATCCGTCAGGAACGGGCCGGACGTCGCAGCAGAGAGCGAGGCGATCACTCCGCCTCCAGACCAGCTGGTCCCCAGAACCTGATCAAATTGCCCCGCCGAATAGCCGCCATCGCCTCTCGTGGTGTAGCTGACCGAGGTTTCCGCCCCCTCAAAGTCATCCCGCAGGACAAAATTGACGACCCCAGCAACAGCGTCCGCGCCATAGATCGAGGATGCGCCATCAGTAAGCACCTCAACACGCTCCACTGCTCCCAAAGGGATGAGCGATGCATCCGCCGTCTCACCCACGTCCGCCAGCGGCAAACGCCGTCCATTCAGAAGCGTCAGGGTCGATCCCGCGCCCAGACCGCGCAGATCAACGGCATTGACCGAACGGGCATTGAGTTCACGACTGACGGCGAGCCCGCCAATCGAGCTTGTGGTGTTGATGTTCTGTGGAATGGCGCGCAGGAGCTGGTCTGTCGTCAGAACGCCAAGCCTCTGAAAGTCTTCTCGAGAGTAAACATCCAACGGTGAGCTTTCCGGATTCACGCCCCGGATGCTGGTGCCGGTCACCGTGATCGTGTCCATTTGCAAGACATCAGGCTCAGCTTCGGCACTGGCCTCGATCAAACTCTCTGACGCCGCGCCCTCAGGGCGGGTCGGTGCTGGATTCGTCGGCTGTGATGAAGGGGTGTCGCGCGCTTCCACAGCCGCGGCCTGGCGCAGCAGGATCGCGCCTGATGCGCTGCGCTGCATATCGAGGTCAGCACCAGACACCAGGCGTGACAAAGCCAGCGTCGGCGTCATCCGGCCCTGAACCGCATTGGCGGTGTGTCCCTCAACGAGGTCCGGCGAATAGAGAAGCGATTGTCCGCTCTGGCGCGCAAACTCGATCAGCGCCGTCTGAAGCGGTTGCTCGGCAATATCAAAATCCACGGCGAGTTCAGACGAGGACGCAATGTCATTCCCCTGTGCGCCCGGATCTGACTGCACGAGCGCGAATGCCGCGTCGGACCCTGTCAGAAGCGTGAGTGATGCAACGGTGCTCAACGCCGCTGCACGAAAGCTCGTACGAACCATGAAAGTCTCCCCATGCCAGCCGCTGGTCTTGTTGTTTGCGGCCCATGACAGGGAAGACGCATCCGGCTGCCGAACCCGAACATGCGGGACGAAAAAACTTTCAGCCGGTCTGAGACTTTGGCGCTAGATCGCGCTGCGCAGGATTATGGCGTGATCGGTTTCATCAATCCGCACTTCAGGAAAATACTCCGCCAGAGCCTCGACAAAGCCAGAGGACTGACCTGCGCTGAAGGCGCCGCTCAATCGCAAGGCTGAGAGCTGCTCATCGGCGATCACGATGGGACGGCGGGCATATCTGTTCATTTCCGCCACTGCGGCCGAAAGCGGCTCATCCTCGAAGATCAGCAAGCCATCCAGCCAGCTCGTCAACCGGCGAGCATCCACTGTCGCCACGCTCGGCGGAGCGTCTGCGACCTGCACCAGCTGTTCGCCGGGGGAGAGTTCGGCGCGCTCGGATCGTGCAAATTCTCCTGCGGCGCCCTGGTCAACCGACACCGGCGCATCGACGACAACATTGCCTTCAACAAGGGTGACTGAAAGCTGCGCGCTGTCCACACGCACTTCAAACGCTGTGCCGACCGCCGTCACGCGCCGCCCCGCAGCCAGAACCACGAACTCGCGTCCGTCCTCGTGGGCCACGTCGAAATAGGCTTGTCCCGACACCAGCTCCACCAGCCGCTCCTGGTCTGAAAAGGCGACACGCGCCCGGCTGGATGTGCCAAGGGTCATCGTGGACCCGTCAGCAAGAGGCGTCGTCAACCGCTCGCCTATCTGTGTTTCGAAGTCAGACGCCGCCTGCTCGGCAATCACCATCGAAGGCTCAACGGATTCGCCAGGCATGGCCCAGTTGGCCAGCACGAAACCAAACCCGACACAGACCAGAACACTCGCTGCGAGCACGCTCAGTCGCGCCGCGCTGAACACTGGCTTTCGTTCGGACGCCGCGCGCGACAAAACCTTGTTCCGCAGCTCAAGCATCTCGGGTTCATCGGCGACCGAGCGTGCAAGACGCCAGGCGGCCTCAGCCTGCCGGAAGGCCTCACGCTTGGCAGGGTCGTCGCCGCACCATTCCTCGAAACGGGCACGCAAGTCAGGATCCGCGCCCGCTTCACGCAAACGCTCGCTCCACAGCGCCGCCGCTTCACGGTGCGTGTCAATCTCATGTCTGGCGAGTTCTGGCGTACGCATGTTCATCGGCCCGTCTCGTCCCGATCCAGCGCTGCGCCGACATAGGCGAGCGCCTTAGCCATATGCTTCTCCACAGACCGGGTGGAGATCGCCATCAGGCGCGCAATATCTGCATACTTGTAGTTCTCGAACGCGCGGAGCACGAAAACATCCTGAGTGCGCTGAGGCAATTCCTGCAGCGCCTGCATCAGACGGTTCAACTCCTCCTTGCTGAGTAAGACGCGCTCGGGAGAAAAATCCGAACCGCCATGCTGCTCGACATCAAAGGGCTCATGCGCATCCGTTCGACGAACCTGATGACGTCGCAGATGATCGGCCAGTACGCTTCGAGCAACTTGAAACACATAGCCCCGGATATGATCGATCTCTCCGTGATCGCCGCGACGGATCAGTCTCAGGAACACGTCCTGTATGAGATCGCTGACTTCGTCACGATCCGAAACCCTCTTTGAGAAGAAGCCTCTAAGCGGCCCCTGGAACTCATGATTCAGGGTTTCCCAGGCTGAAGTCTGCTCAGCATCATCACTGGGCGGGACGGGTGACAGACCACCGCCTCTTGTGCTCTCAGCCATCCCCCCGCCCTCACGCTGTTCGAAACCCGTCATGCTCTATGACCGTCGACTCCGTATCACTCAATCGGACAGGCTGGCAAATCCGGGCGCACGACAAGACACGCCCGCGCGCATGACCGCACGCCGCGCACGCGCTGCGTGTCGCTGACCTTCCGGACGATGACCGTTATGGATAACAAATCGTAAAAATGGTGGGCCCGGAGGGACTCGAACCCCCAACCAAGCGGTTATGAGCCGCCGGCTCTAACCAATTGAGCTACAGGCCCGCTGAAAAATCAGCTTGGATGTTTGATAGCGCGTGAGGCGAACTTGGCAAAGCGGGGATGACGGCGAAGCGCAGCTGAACATCCGTTCAGGGAACGGCCATGAAAGAACCGCGTTTCGGTCATGAGCCTGTCGCCTGACAACGCTCATATTGGTTAAACACAGACTGGGAGAGCTATTATGATCCGCACAGCATTTCTGACCGTCGCCCTGTTGGGCTCCACTGTCCTGCCGGCACAAGCGCTGGCGCAGACCGGCCCCTCCGAACAACAGATCGCGCAACTGAACCTGTCCGCCACGGGCGAGGTTCGCATCAGTCCTGACCAGGCGCAGGTGTCTGCAGGCGTGGTGACGGAAGCGCAGTCCGCTGCGCAGGCCCTGCGCGCCAACTCCCAGCGCATGCAGGCGGTCTTCGCCGCCCTGGAAGAAGCCGGTGTTGACGCGCGGGACATCCAGACCAGCCAGCTCAATGTGAGCCCGATCTATTCGCAGGTGTCATCCCGCGATGGCGGCACGCGCCAGATCACCGGCTATAGCGCCCAGAACACCGTGACAGCGCTGGTTCGCGGCGTGGACAGTGTCGGGCCAGCTATCGACGCCCTGTTTGAAGCAGGCGCCAATTCGCTCAATGGCGTCACCTTTTCAAGCTCCGAGGCCGATGAGGCCGAGGCCGAAGCGCGTCGTCGCGCCGTGGCCGAGCTTTACGAGACCCGCGATCTTTACGCGGAAGCCGGCGGCTTCACCGTGACGCGCCTTCTGAACTTCTCTGAAAGCGGCGGCTATGCGCCCCAGCCGGTGATGTTCTCACGCGCTATGGCCATGGAAGACAGCGCCACTCCGGTGTCCGGCGGCGAGCTTGTCGTGTCGATTACGGTCAACGGCGCCTGGGAAATCGAGGGCTGATCACCAGACCAGCTTCGGCGCGACATGGCGCGCATCAAGGCCGTCCTCCTTCAGGAGGGCGGCCGCTTTGTCAGCATCGAAGGCATCCCCGAACTGTTCGGCGAGAATGCCGCCCGCAATGAAGAGCGCGTCCACGCCTTCCGCCTGGGCGCCCTTGATATCGGTGACCGGGCCGTCGCCGATGGCGAGAATGCGGGACTTGTCCACGACTTCACCGCGGAGGCGCTCGATCTCGCGATAGGCGAGGTCGTAGATGGGCGGATGGGGCTTGCCCGCCATGATTACATTGCCGCCCAGCGCCTCATACTTCTCCGCCAGCGCGCCTGCGCAATAGCGAAGCCCGTCGCCGAACTGGACGACAATGTCAGGATTGGCGCAGATCATGTCGAGCCGGCGCAATTTCGCTTCCGTCAGCAGGTCGACATAGTCCTCCGGCGTCTCCTGTGACCAGTCAAACAGGCCCGTACAGGAGATGAAGGCGGCGTCTTCAAGCCTGGCGAAGTCGAGCCCCGTATCACGATAGAGCGCATCATCCGTGTCAGGACCCAGCTTGAAGGCGGGGCCGGGCGCACGGGTTTTCAAGAGGGCATGGGTCCCCTCGCCCGAGCTGACCGCGCCATCCCACACATCATCACCGGCGCCCATCTGATGCAGGAAGTTTTCCAGCGAGGACGCCCGCCGCGGCGAGTTGGAGACGAGGATCACGGTCCCGCCCTGAGCGCGATACTGGCGCAAGGCATCGAGCGCTTCAGGCAGAAGGTCGGAACCGTCCCGGATGACGCCCCAGACATCACACAGAATGGCGTCGTAATCGGCGGCGAGGTCGGAGAGATAGGGGAATTGGGTCATGGCCGTGGACTAGGTGAGCCCCGCCAGAGCGTCAAATGAAAGTTGGAGCCGGCCTGACGCCCTAGGCCTGGCCGAACAGTCCCAGGACGATTGCATAGCGAAGCGCCAAGGCCATGACGCCCAGGCTGCTGACTGACGTCGAGACAAAGACCCGTGACCGCCAGTGCGCCGGTGACGACAGGCCGCCTCTGAAATGAAGCGTGTTGCCGATCTGCAAGAAGGCGAACACCACCAAAGCGGCCACAAAGGCCACGGGCACGAAGAATCCCGGCAGAAGCACCGCGATAACCAGCATCAGCGCGCCAAAGCCCAGATGGGCAGCGCGCAACCAGACAGGCAGTTGATGGCCTGGAGTGTCCGGGTTGGTGTCTTGCATCGCCATGGATCATCCTCCGGCGTTGCGCGATCAGTGATTGACCCTAACAGGGCAGGCTTTTCCCGATCAACCCGCCGCGCGGCGCAGCTTGTTGTCCGCCTCGCTCAGCACTTCATCGCGCACCGGACGCGGCGCGCCGAATAGATGGCCCTGGGCGTACGCCACATCGAGATCAAGCACCTCGACGACCGTGCTTTCGGACTCGATCTTCTCGGCCACCAGATCCACGCCATAGCGGGCGAAAAGCCCCGCCACGTCTTCGGGGCGCAGGGCGCCGGGCTCCCGGCCAGCGATCGGTTCGGCGCCGTGGGCGGCGGCGATCAGACGGTCGCCCGCCACCTTGATGAAGCGCACCCCCGCGCGTTGCAGCTCGGCGAGGTCGATATTGAGATCGTTGACCTGATCGATGGAGAATCGGAAGCCGAAATCCGCCAGCCGCGCCATGTTGCGCGCCGCCGTGGCGGAACGGTTCTCGAACTGGGCGCGCGGCATCTCGAAGATCAGCGCGCCGGCGAGATCGGAATTGCGCCGCAGGAAATCGAGGAAGGCCGGGAAGAAATCTTCATCCGCCAGCGAGCGGATCGAGACATTGCAGAACACGCCGACGCGGCGATCGGACTTGGTCAGGCGACGCACGATCTGCACGCAGCGCAGCAGCAAGAGATTGTCCACATCGGTGATCAGACCCGCATCTTCCGCCGCCGCAAGGAACTTGCCCGGCGCAATGACCTGGCCATTCTCGTCCCGGATGCGGGTATAGCCCTCATAGAAATAGGTTCGCCGCTGGGGCAGGCCGACAACCGGCTGCAGATAGAGATCCACCCGATTGTCATCGAGCGCCCGGCGCACCAGATCCGCAGCGTCCGGAGCCTGGGCCTCAAGCGGCGCGCCGCGACCGCCGTCAAGCCGGGCCAGGATCTCTGCGACCAGGCGCTCATCCGCGCCATGGGCGTCCGCGCCCGCATTGAGCGGCTGATTGAGTTCCAGCGCAGAAGCCGGTTCCGCAGGCTGGGCGGGATTGCCGACGGAGGCGCTTTCGGCCAGGGCCTCGATCCGGTCCTGTGCGCTGCTCAGCTCATCCAGCATGGTCAGGTTTGCGGCCTTGAGCTGGTGGATCTCGTCCTCAAAGACCTTGCGCTCTTCGGCGCGGGCGACCGAGGCGTGGACCTGTCCGCCGATGAGAAAGACCAGCGCGCCCATCATCCAGGCCAGCTCGGCCGACATCAGCCCGAAACGATCAAACGCGAGCGCGGCGACGATGGCGACCATCGCATAGGTTAGGATCACCAATATGTCGCTTGCGCGCGGCATCGTCGCTCCTGAATGTCGCCGCTTCGGCCACTTCGGCCTAAGCGCAGCGAATCACACTCATTTCGGCGATACTAAGCTGCGTTAACGGGGCTTGTCAGAACGTTAACGCTGTGAGCCGTGGACAAACGGAAAAAACAAAGGCGCGCCCGCACATGCGGACGCGCCCTCGGTTAACCGCGGTCTCCCGCCTCGCAGCTTACGAGGTGTGCGGGGCGATCTTGATCTCGACCCGACGGTTGGCCGCGCGGCCGGAGTCGGTGTCGTTGGAGGCGATCGGCTGGCTTTCGCCCATGCCGGCCACATACAGACGGTCACGCATGACGCCGCGCGCGATCAGCTCGGCGGCGACAGAGCTGGCGCGACGCTCTGACAGGGTCTGGTTGTAGCTGGCGTCGCCCACGCTGTCCGCGTGGCCGATCACGTCCACATAGGTGGCCGGATAGGTCATCAGCACGTCTGCCACATCGTTGAGGACCGGGCCGAAGCGCTGGTCGATCTGTGCGGAATTGGTGGCGAAGGTCACATCGCCCGGCATCACCAGATACAGGTCATTGCCGACGCGGCGCACGGTCACGCCCGAACCGCGCAGACGTTCGCGGAAGGCGTTTTCCTGGCGGTCCATATAGTTGCCGACGCCGCCGCCCGCGAGGGCGCCCACGCCCGCGCCAATCAGCGCGTTGCGGCGGTCATCGCCGCCCGCCAGCGTGCCCAGAAGCGCGCCGGCCGCAGCGCCGGCGAGGATGCCGGTGCCGGTGTTGTTGCGGGTCACATTGCCGTACTGGTCAGTGGTGGTGCACGCCGCAGCAAGGCCCAGCGCCATGACAGCGGCGATCAAAGAACGAAACATCATATTCTCTCCCGTAAGCGTCCCCTAAAACGCAGACTTAATCTGAAAGTTCCGCGTCTAGATAGCTCTATCTTAACAAGTATGCGCGACGGGCGCATGAACCCAGTCTGAACCGGCTCCGAAGAAGCTGAAAATATGGGCGGAAAAATGTCGCCCGGAGCCCTTGACGGTTCCTCGCCAGCCTCTTACCTCCGCGGCTGTTAGCAGCCAGGGCAGGAGAGTGCTAACGCTCCTCTCCCGGCTCGCTCAAACAGTTCTTCACACGAGCCAAAGCTCAAAAACGGAGTACCGGCAATGAACTTTCGTCCTCTCCAGGACCGCGTTGTGGTGAAGCGCGTCGAGGAAGAATCCAAGACCGCTGGCGGCATCATCATTCCCGACACCGCCAAGGAAAAACCGCAAGAAGGTGAAGTCGTGGCTGTGGGCCCGGGCGCCCGTGACGACAAGGGCGAGCTGATCGCCATGGACGTCAAGGTCGGCGACCGCATCCTGTTCGGCAAATGGTCCGGCACCGAGATCACTCTGGAAGGTCAGGATCTGCTGATCATGAAAGAGTCCGACATTCTGGGTGTGGTCGGCTAATCGCCGCCCTTCCGCTCAAAGACTGACATCTACTCAATAGATAGGGACGAACAATGGCTGCCAAAGACGTTAAGTTCGGCGCTTCCGCCCGCGAAAAAATGCTCAAGGGCGTGGATATCCTCGCCGACGCCGTGAAAGTCACCCTGGGCCCGAAAGGCCGCAATGTGGTGATCGAGAAATCTTTCGGCGCTCCGCGCACCACCAAGGACGGCGTGTCCGTGGCGAAGGAAATCGAGCTCGAAGACAAGTTCGAGAACATGGGCGCCCAGATGGTGCGCGAAGTCGCTTCCCGCACCAATGACGAAGCGGGCGACGGCACCACCACCGCCACCGTGCTGGCCCAGGCCATCGTGCGCGAAGGCATGAAGTCCGTCGCCGCCGGCATGAACCCGATGGACCTCAAGCGCGGCATCGACAAGGCCGTGGCTCTGGTCATCGAACAGCTGAAATCCACCGCGACCCCGATCAAGGGCTCGTCTGAAGTGGCGCAAGTCGGCACCATCTCCGCAAACGGCGAAAAAGAAATTGGCGAAATGATCGCCAACGCCATGGAGAAAGTCGGCAATGAAGGCGTGATCACCGTCGAGGAAGCCAAGTCTCTGGCGACCGAGCTCGACGTCGTGGAAGGCATGCAGTTCGACCGCGGCTACCTGTCGCCGTACTTCGTGACCGATTCCGAGAAAATGATCGCGGATCTGGAAGACCCCTACATCCTGCTGTTCGAGAAGAAACTCTCTTCCCTGCAGCCGATGCTTCCGGTTCTTGAAGCCGTGGTCCAGTCCAACCGTCCGCTGCTGATCATTGCTGAAGACGTTGAAGGCGAAGCGCTGGCGACCCTCGTGGTCAACAAGCTGCGCGGCGGCCTGAAAATCGCAGCTGTGAAAGCCCCGGGCTTCGGTGACCGCCGCAAGGCCATGCTGGAGGACATCGCTGTCCTGACCGGCGGCCAGGTCGTGTCCGAGGATCTCGGCATCAAGCTCGAGAACGTCACCCTCGACATGCTGGGCACCGCCAAGAAGGTCTCCATCACCAAAGACGACACCACCATTGTGGACGGCGCCGGTGAGAAAGAAGCCATCGAAGGCCGCGTGAACCAGATCCGCCGTCAGATCGAGGACACCTCCTCTGATTACGACAAGGAGAAACTGCAAGAGCGTCTGGCGAAACTCGCCGGCGGCGTTGCGGTCATCAAGGTCGGCGGCGCTTCGGAAATCGAAGTGAAAGAGCGCAAGGACCGCGTTGACGACGCCCTGAACGCCACCCGCGCTGCGGTGGAAGAAGGCATCGTTCCGGGCGGCGGCATTGCACTGCTGAAAGCCACCAAGGCGCTCGACGGCGTGACCGGCGACAACGAAGATCAGAACCAGGGCATCGCCATCGTGGCGCGCGCCCTGCAGGCTCCGATCCGTCAGATCGTCGAAAACGCGGGCAGCGAAGGCTCCATCGTGGTGGGCAAGGTGCTCGAGAACAAAGACCCGAACTTCGGCTACAACGCCCAGACCGGCGAATACGAAGACCTGGTGAAATCCGGCGTCATCGACCCGGTGAAGGTCTCCCGCATCGCTCTGCAGGACGCGGCCTCCGTCGCTTCCCTGCTGATCACCACCGAAGCGGCGATTGCTGAAAAGCCCAAGAAAGACGGCGGCGCTCCGGCGGCTCCGGACATGGGCGGCATGGGCGGCATGGGCTTCTAGGCTCAGCCACCAGGCTTACACATGGAAAGGGCGGCTCGATCGAGCCGCCCTTTTTGTTTGACCCTGTCGCTAGAGCGACGCGACGACCCGCGTCGACAGGGAGACCGGCTCGTCGCTCCGCCCCTCAGCCATTGCCGAGACTGCGGGGCCCGTCGCTGGCGCGATCGGGGCCACCTCGAACAGTGACACCATTGCCCCCTCCGACGGCGCCTCAGCGGACACGATCGGCCCGCTCACAGGAGCATCGGAGAGCACCTCAATGGCCACCGGGGTCAGGATGAGAGCCGCCGCAACGGCGCCGCCGCCAGTAACGCCAGTGGTCAGGATCATACGCAGGGATTCAATCATGGTCAGAAGACTCCTTCGAAGCCGCTGAGCGGCTTTCTGTTTTGCACGCGCTCTCAAGTGAGCGGTGATGAAACCGCGAAGGACCCCGCTGACGGTTTCATTATCCTCATGACACTGGGCCACAAAGGCTTGCTTGAGTTCGTCAGACAGCCGCAAATCGATCACGGCAGTCTTCTTGGGGGAGCGAGGCCGGTCTTGTTTCATCACGGTGAGCCATTCCAATCAGATTTCGCCCTCAAGCTACTGAAACCGTGCCTGCACACACGTTATTTTGTGTCCATACACGCGATTGGACGCACATGACCTGAGCGAGCTCATGAAAAAGGGCGGCCCGGGGACCGCCCTTCCTGCATTGCCATCAAGGATGGGTTACGCGTCGCAACGACGGGTGTAGAGCTTGTCGCCGTCCACAGGCTTGGCGGACAGAGCGCCAATGCACGCGGCATATTCTTCCTGGACGCAGTTGTAATAGGCGAGACGGTCATCGCTGTGCAGCGCGAGGCAATAGGCCCGGGCCTCCACCATGCACGGATCGAATGGTGAGGATTGTGCGCTGGCGATCGAGGCGGATGAGACCGCCATCAGTGCGGCCGCGCTGGCGGTGACGAATGCTTTTGTCATGGTTGAGGTCTCCCTTGATAGTGACCCTGAAGGCCACGGACGGGTCGGGCGGATACGTTCAGCGCCGACGCGGGAAGCGTGCCAAACATTTCCCCTGAAAGGCGAGTCATAATCGGATTTCCGGCCCCGTCTCCAGCTTACATCCGTGGATCTCCGCCCGCGATAAAGGCTTATGTGACTGGTCAAACGTGCAGGCTGGCGTTATTCCGGATTCATCAAGTCTTGGGGGTTCACACCATGGTTCGTTTCGTCGCCGCGCTTGTCGCGCTTTCTCTCACGGGCGCCGCCAACGCGCAGAGCCCCGGTTACGGTATCGAAGAGATCCGGCTCGGCGTTGCGGCGCATGACCTGACTGACCACACCGAGGACGGCCCTCAGATCGTGGGCGACCTTCTGTTCGCAAGCCCTGACTTCCTGGAGCCGATCTGGTCTCCGCGCCCGTTCCTGTCCGCCAGCATCAGCACCCAGGGCTACACCAATCTGGTCACCGCAGGTCTGGCCTGGGATTACGGCTTCACCGACCGTCTGAGCGGCGAATTCTCCTTCGGGCTGAGCTATAATGACGGCGTGCTGGAGGTTTATCCCGACCGCGATGGCCCGGTGGAGGCCCAGCGCATCAAGGACACCCGCGCCCTTCTGGGATCAGACTGGCTGTTCCGCACCGGCTTTGCCCTCGATTACGCCCTGAATGATCAATGGTCCGCGGGCGTGTTCTATGAACACCACTCCCACGGCCAGATTCTCGGCAGCGGCCGCAATCAGGGTCTCGACGAGCTGGGTCTGCGGATGAGCTATCGCTTCCGCTAGCTTCTCGAACGGGCGGGGTCAGCCCCGCCCGACGCGCGTTTTGAGCGTCTGGATGTGGTTATTGGCGTCATAAAGCCGCTCAAGGCTCAGACGGCCATCATCCAGCGCCGCCCCGACCCAGTCCACGGCGCGACGCGGAAGGTCCGGATCCGCATCCGCCGAATTCGAGATCAGCAGGAGATCATTGCCGGCTGCCAGGGCCTGCACGATCGCCTGCTCGCGGGAATACTGGTTCCGGATCGCCCCCATATCGAGATCATCGGTGATCACCGCGCCCTGATAGCCCATCTGGTCGCGCAGCAAGCCTTGCAGGATCGGTTCTGAGAGCGTGACGGGCTTGCCTGTCGGATCGAGCCGCCGGTTGATCAGATGACCGCCCATGATCAGGTGCGCCTTGTCCTGATCGATCAGGCGCGCAAAGGGCGCAGCCTCGATCTCGTCCCAGGTCTGGGTGATGTCGACAAAGCCGTCATGACTGTCGCCTTCGCTACGCCCATGACCGGGGAAGTGCTTGATGGCGCAGGCCACGCCTTCCGCTTCCATGGCGTCGATGAAGGCGCCGCAATAGGCGGCGACCGTCTCGGGATCATCGCCGAAGGCGCGCGCCCAGCGATCAATCACCTGATTGCCCTCATGCCGCAGGTCCGCCACCGGAGCCAGGTTCATGGAGAACCCGCTTTGGGCCAGCTCCTGCGCGGCCTGGGCCAAAACCGGACGCGCATTCTCAAGCCCCATATCGAGAAGCTGTTCAGCCGTCGGGATGTCGGTAAAGCCCATCTCGTCGGTCAGGCGCTGGACGAAACCGCCTTCCTGATCAATGGCCAGCCAGGCGTTGGGCGCGGCGGCGCGGAAGCGTCGGGCCAGTCCCAGAACCCCCTCCCGAGTGCGCGCATTATGGCGCAGGAACAAAACCCCGCCAATGCGGCCCTCGGCCAGATCGCGCTCGATCCGGTCCGCGCCTTCAGCATCGGGCGTGCTGCCCAGAAACCCCAGGATCAGGCTTTCGCCCACCAGCTGATCGAGTGTGATCGTGCCTGCAAAGGCCGGGGCCGCGCCCATCGCCGCCAGACCCGCCAATACGCCGCGTCGTGAAATCATTGCTGTTCCGCCTCGTCCCTCAAAAGTCTTGCTAGTGCGGGTCAGCACGCGTGTCCAGTTGCATACCAATATGACGAAAACTTAAGTCTGTGGACGCACAGCCGTAAGGCGACCGGCCACACAGTGGGCGTAACAGGGAGGACACCTCATGAGACACTGGATTGCGACCGCTGCTGCGGTCACCGCCGCGCCACTGCTGGTCGCCTGCGCTTCCGCTGGAGCCGCCCAGAGCGAGTTTGCAGATTCCAATGACCGTCACCGCAATGTTCTCATTGTGAATGGCGAGCGGATCGTCGTTCAGGATGGCGCGCACGCCATTCATATCATCGAGGACGCGCTGGAGGATGGCGAAAGCGCCTCGCTCTCGCTCGACTTCGATTTCGACGCCCATAGCTGGTCCGAGGAAGACCTCGCCCAGTTCGAGGCCGAGATGGAAGAGCTCGGAGAATCGCTGGGAGCCATGTTCGCCGGCGGCTCGGATCTCCAGATCGCCGTTGACCGTCTGAACCTCAATGAAGAGGCGCTTCAGGCGCGCATAGAAGTGATTGTCGAGCAGAGCGAACGCCGCGCCGAGCGGGCCGAGCGCTTGGCCGAACGTTCGGCGGAGCGCGCCGAGCGTGATGCGGAACGGATAGCCCGTCAGGCGGAGCGGCAAGCCCGTCGCGCCGAGGCGCGCGCCGTAGAGATCGAACGTCGCGCACATCATGCGGCTTTGCGCGCGGAGCAGACCGAGCGTCATGCGCTCTCGATCTCCATCAATGCAGACTCCATTGCTCAGGCTGGGCTCATGGCGGCTGAAACCGGGCTGGAGTCTGGCCTCGCCGCCATCGAGCGCACGCTGGAGCGCGGCTGGAAGACTGAAGACGGCGAACGCGTCCCGCTGACCCGGCAGGACCGTGAAGAGCTGAATGAGGCGCGTGAGGAGCTTGAAGACAGCCTTCGCGAGCTGCGTGAAGAACGCGCGGACTGGCATGAAGAGCATCGCGCACGCGCGCCGCACCCGCGCAATGACAACCACGATCGCCAGGTGCGCATCATCGAGCGAGATGGCGAAACCCGGGTCTGGGTCAATGGACGCGAACTGACGGGCGCTGAGAAGGAAACCTGGCTTGAGGCCTGGCGCAGTTCCGAACAGGCTCAGGAGCTTGAAGGCGGACCGGCCGCACCGCCCACCCCGCCTACGCCGCCGCGTCGCTAACCGGCGAACATGCACCACAGAAAAAAAGCCCGGCGTCGAAAGGCGCCGGGCTTAAAGATTCTGGTTGGTCGATTAAGAGACGTCTCCTCCCCAGAGACACCACTTAAGAGACAAGACGGTCAGGCCCTGTCTGATCAAACGTTGGCCTAACCGTCATAGGAACGTCAAGCCCCTAGAGTCAGGCGATGTTTCGCTTTGCTGCAATTTCGCCACATTCAGGCGCCAGCCAGCCGGTCCTTGATCGCGCTCACGATCTGGTCGCGTGCGACCGTGAACTGGGCGGGCTGATCCTCCCGCCATGTCTTGTTGTCGGAGATTTCCGCCGCCAGCCGCGCGCCCAGTTTCAGGTCCTTGATCTGGGCTTCGCCCTTTTCGCGTTCCTCCGAACCGATGATGACGGCGAACTCGGCTTCGCGACGGTCGGCGTATTTGAGCTGCTTGCCCATATTGCCGCCGCCAATGAAGGCTTCGGCGCGCAGGCCCGACGCCCGCAGCTCGGCCGCTAGGGCGAAATAGTCCGCCATGCGGTCCTTCTCGGCGGCCACGATGATCACCAGCGGGTCGGCCTTGGCCGCATCCAGACGCTTGAGCGCCGAAAGGGCTGCTGCAAAGCGGCTGACGCCAAAGGAGAAACCGGTCGCGGGCACGGCCTGGCCCGTGAAGCGGCTCACGAGATCGTCATAGCGACCGCCGCCGCCCACAGAGCCGAAGCGGATGGGCGAGCCGTCCTCATAGGTCGCTTCCGCCAGCAGCTCAGCTTCGAAGACCGGCCCGGTATAATAGCCCAGACCGCGCACCACGGACGTATCCAGCGTCCAGTTGTCGGACTTGCCCAGCGCGTCCAGCACGGCCGTGATGGTTTCAAGATCGGCCACCGCCAGCTTGCCGGCGTCCGTGTCGCCCAGCGCATCGGTCAGGCGCTTGAGGACTTCAGCATTGCGCGCGGCGCCCGTCAGCGCATCGCCCACCTGGCCAGCCTCGATGAACTTCAGCACATGGCGGCGTTGATCCGCCTCAAGCCCCGCGCCTTCGGTGAAATCGCCGCTTTCATCCTTGCGGCCTTCGCCCAGAAGCAATTCGACGCCCTCAAGGCCCAGACGATCCATCTTGTCGATGGCGCGCAGGACTCGCAGGCGCTTCTCGCTCGCCGCATCGCCCAGACGCTCCAGAACGCCGTCGAGCAGGCGGCGGTCATTGACGCGGATGACGAACTCGTCCGCGCCCAGCCCCGCCGCGCCCATGACTTCGCTGGCCAGCGCGATCATCTCGGCGTCCGCCGCCGGTCCCGGCGCGCCGACGCTGTCGGCGTCGCACTGGACAAACTGGCGGAACCGGCCCGGCCCGGGCTTCTCATTGCGCCAGACTTCACCGAACTGATAGCGGCGGAAGGGTTTGGCGAGATCCTGGAAATTCTCGGCGGCGAAACGGGCAAGCGGCGCCGTCAGGTCATAGCGCAGCGCCACCCATTGCTCGTCATCATCCTGCATGGCGAAGACGCCCTCATTGGGACGTTCTTCATCGGGCAGAAACTTGCCTAGCGCATCGGCATACTCAAAGGCCGGGGTTTCAAGCGGCTCGAAGCCCCAGCGCTCATACACGGCGCTCGCCGCGCCCACGAGCGCGCGCTCGGCGCGCAGCACATGCGCGGAGCGATCCTCAAAACCGCGGGGACGACGGGCTTTGGGACGGAACGCCTTGGTCTTGGCCATGAGGATGCTCGCTCAGATTAAAAGTATCGAAGGGCCTGCGAAGTAGCCTTGCCGGACGCAAGGATCAAGCGGCGCCGGGTTTGCAGGGCGCTCTAAGCACACAAAACCGGATGTCGTCCATGTTCGCTCACACGCTTGTCACCATCGTCAGCGCCGCCAGCCTGCAGGCCGCAACGCCCGACCTTTCCGCTGATCTGGTCGCGTTATCCCAGCGGCTACACATGCAAGCGCAAGCCCGGGCGCAGGACATGGCGCGAAGCCCGGCTGCGCCTGTCGAGGCGCTACCCCCGCAAGACAGCTTCCTGATCGATCTCAGTGAGTTCGCGCTGGAAGCCCACCGCCTCTCCCGCGCCGTGGACGACAGCGGCGGGCCGATGGATTTGCGCTGCATCTTCCGTGGCATGAGCGAGGACGCCGAACATCGCGCCGCCCTTCTGTCAGAGCCCGCAACGCGCGCCGATCACGCACGCGTCTATCAGGAGGTCGCCCGGCTGACCGGACAGGCGGCCGAGATCGCCGCCACGCCTGATGCGCAGGCGGCGGCGCTCAGCGTCTCCTGCCCGGCCGAAACCGACGCTCAGTAAGCGTATTTGACGTTACAGCCATACGGCTGGGTCTGGGCCGGGTCGGGCGCCTCGCCCGCGCTCACCGCCGCGAGCGCCATGGAGACATAATCGGTCGGTTCCGGATCGCCCGGACGCGGGCGCGGCTGATCGTCGATCCCGCCTTGATACTGCAGCACGCCCTCGGCATCGATGACATACATGTGCGGCGTGGTGCGGGCGTCATAGAGACGGCCCAGATCACCGGACGGATCCAGCACCACATGAGCCGGGCTCGCGCCGCGCTCCACATTCAGCGACAGCGCTTCTTCAGCCTGCACATAGCCTTGCTCGCCGGGCGCGGAAGAGATCACCTGCACCCAGACCACATCGTCTTCGGCGGCGCTCGCCTGCAAGGATTGCATGTGCTCGGAGCCGTAATGGCGTTGCACATAGGGACAGCCATGATTGGTCCATTCCAGGACAACGGTCTGCCCCGCCAGGCTTTCCAGTGACAGCGCTTCACCGGATGCGGTTTGCACCGAGAAGGTCGGCGCGGCTTCACCGGTCACCACATCGGCGCGCGCTTCAAGCGTGAAGGCGGAGGTCGTCAGGGCCGCGGCGGCGACCAGACCGAGCGCCTGTCCCAGGCTGCGGCGTGAAATCATCTTCATATGCGTCACTCCCCTTTGTTCAGACCTTCAAGGTCGCTCTAGTTTACGGCGTCATTGACCGCCCGGATCACGATGCCGCTTGTCAGCAGGGGCGGCAGGACTTCAGGGTCGCCGCTTTCCGGCGGATAGACAAGATACAGGGGAACGCCGGCTGCGCCATGACGGGCCAGAGCGTCCGCGATGACAGGATCGCGATTGGTGAAGTCCGCGCGAAACAGCGCCACATCCTGTTGGGCGAACACATCCCTGACCCGGCTGTCTGACAGCGTGCCCAGCTTGTTCACCTGGCAGGAGACACACCAGGCGGCGGTAAAGTCCACAAAGACGGGACGGCCTGCAGCCTGCGCCTCGGCGACGGCGCTCTCGCTCCACTGCGCCCATTCGCTCTGCCCTGAAACGGTGCGGATCACCGGCTCCAGACGCGCGGTCACCGACAGCGCCCCCAGCGTCAGAAGCACGCCCGCCAGCACCGTAATCCGCCCCATCGGACCGCCCAGACGCAGCGCCCAGACCGTGAAGCTCGACGCCAGCAGGGCCAGCATCAGCCACAGGACGCCATCCGAGCCCAGCTGGGCGGACAGCACCCAGACCAGCCAGATCGCGGTGGCGAACATCGGAAAGGCGAGGATTTCCCGAAACCGCGTCATCCAGGCCCCCGGCCGGGGCAGGAGGTTCAGAAGCCCGGGCACGAAGCTCACCAGAACAAAGGGGAAGGCCAGCCCCACGCCCAGGAACACGAAGATGGTCAAAGACGCGAGCGCCGGCTGCGTGAGCGCGAAGGCCAGAGCGCCGGTCATGAAGGGCGCGAGACAGGGCGCAGCCACGAACACCGCCAGCACGCCGGTCAGAAAGGCGCCGCGACGCCCGCTATCCTTCACGCCCGAGCCCACGGACTGCAGCGATGTTCCGATCTCGAACACGCCCAAGAAGTTCAGACCGATCAGGAACATCAGGGTTGCGAGGCCCGCCACGACCAGCGGCGCCTGTAGCTGCATGCCCCACAGGGCCGGAAGCCCGGCGACGCGCAGGACCAGCAGCAAGCCGCCAAGCACGAGGAAAGTCCCGACCACGCCGGCCGCGAACACGAGACCCAGCGCCCGCGCCTCACCGCGCTCGGCCCCGCGCTTTTCAACCAGCGTCAGCGCCTTCATGGAGAGGACCGGGAAGACGCAGGGCATCAGATTGAGGATCAGCCCGCCCAGCAGCGCCAGTCCGGCGGCTTGCAGGAAACCGATGGACTGCGGCTCCGGCGCGCGCAACGCGCCCTGTCCGCTGACGCCCGCCACAGATGAGGACGACGCCGCCAGTTCATTGACCCTGAGACCCTCTCGTGCGGTGAACTCGACCGCCTCCTCGCTCCACTCATTGCCGCGACGCGCCGTATACACTAGGACGCCGGTCCGCGCCTGATCGACGCCATTCCGGCTGAGATATCCCGCAGCCACATCCAGGCGCAGATTTTCCCCCTCATGGGTCACGGACTGGTCCGCCGCATGATCAATCACGCCGGAATCGTGCGGATAGAAAGTCACGTCAGACAGTGACGCGCCGTCAAAGCGTGGATCGCTGAGCGTCAGGACGAGGCCATCGCTATCCCCTTCCAGGCCGGCGCGCATATCCGGCGCCCTGTCAGGGGCCTGCTCGAGCGCCTGGTTGATGAGCGCCTGTCCCGCGCGATCCACCGTGCTGGCGCCCACATCAAGCGTGAGGGTCAGCTCGGCTTCCTCGGGAATGCAGATGTCCTCACAGACAAGCCAGGTCGCGAAGGCGTTGATGGTGAGCGGACCCTCAGCGGCGTTGTCCGGCGCCGTCACCGGAACAGGCAGCGTCACCTCGGCGGAATAGCCGTAATTGGTCAGCGGTCCGAGATCATAGCTGTGCGGCGCCGGCCAGATCATCTCGCCCGTGCGCCAACCGTCCGGAAGGGACAACTCCAACCGGGTCGGTTCGCCGGAATCCCCCGGATTGCGCCAATAGGTGTGCCAGCCTGGCGTGATCTGCTGATGCAGCGCCAGATGAAAGGTGTCTCCCGGCGCCACGGATGTGCGGTCTGACACCAGCGCAGCATCGACCATGGGCTCGGTGGAGCCGAACTGGGCGACAGCCGGGGCGCTGGCGACCAGCATCAGGAACAGGGCAAGCAATCGGGTCACGTCTCGGGCTCCTTGGCAGGCGCGTCGGACCGGTTCTCGGTCCGTACGGTGCTGATATAGCCTCTTCACGCCAACAGACGAAACCGCTCTGACGGGCTTGTGATGCCTGAGCCGCAGGCAAAGAAAAACCGGCCGGGGACATCCCGGCCGGTTTCTCAAGATCGCTTTCGCAGCGCCTAGGCTTCAGGCGCAGCCGGCGGCGGCGGCGCACCGACGCTGAGCGGGCGCGCGCTGGCGCGGGCGATGAGGTTCTCCCACTGAGCCAGCGACAGCATGTGCGCGTAGATGGCGCCCAGATAGGTGTTGTCGCGCAGGCTTGCGAGCGTTTCCGGCTTCAGAGCCCGCAGCTTTTCGGAGGACACGCCCCAATAGCTGGCGATGACCTGCGGCTCTCCCTGGGCTTCGCCCTGGGCGTTGCGCGGCTGGAAGGTCGCCTGTTGCTGATCGAACAGGTCCAGTTCGGTCAGACGCTTGACAAATTCCTCGGTCAGCTTCACGTCGGATTCAAAACGACGCACAAAGTCGATCGCGCGGTTGGTGAACTCGGTCGGCTCGCCCTTGTCATTGAAGAAGGGCTGCTCGGGATTGTCCGAATACAGGTGCGAACCGGTGTCGATGCAGACCGTGAAGCGATCGCTGTCCGGGCCATGATTGGCGGCCACGAAGGGATAGCGGCGCACGAAGGCCGGCAGATAGGCATACGGCTCGTATTCGCCGGTTTCGGCGTTCACGAACAGGTTGTTGCCCGCCTGAAGGCCCATGGCGGCGACCGGGGTCTTGTTCTCGCCCAGGAAGATGATCGGGAAGCGCGAACCCGCTGCACCGAACTCACCCAGGGTGACCGGCACGAAATGGGTCTCTTTCAGGAAATCGAATTGACGGTCGCTATAACGCAGACCCTTGCCCTGATGCTCTTGCGGGTTCAGCGGCTCGGGATTCTTGTAAAGCGGCAAAGACCCGGACAAGGTCGGCTTGTTGGCGGCGGCGTCGGCCATAGGGCTCCCCCTCTTGAAACGTTGATGGATCGTTAGCGCAGACCCGCCTGAGAGGCAACATAACGGGACATACGCTTCAGGACCGGACCACGCCATGCAAAACGGGCGCCCCGCAATCGCGAAGCGCCCGTAACAGTCCCGGACCCCTGAGGGAGGCCCCAGCAGGGGCTCTCCCTTGTGCAGGCGTCTAGTAACGCCAGCCGAAGCCAACGCCGACAATCCAGGGATCAATGTCCACGTCTGCATTGACGACCGCGTTGAGCGCCGTGCTCGCGTCCACGGTCACATCGGTGTTGATCCAGACCTTCTTGACGTCGAAGTTCAGGAACCAGCGCTCGTTGATCGCGTAATCGACGCCCGCCTGAAGCGCGAGGCCGAAGGACGGGTCATAGTCGATGCCGTCCAGGATCGTGCCGGAGGGCAGATCGTCATTGAAGAAGATCGTGTAGTTCACGCCCGCGCCGAGATACGGACGGACCTGACCTTCAGGGTTGAAGTGATATTGCAGGGTCAGGGTCGGCGGCAGCAGGGTGACGTCGCCCAGATCAAGATCACCGACAGCGGTGTCCACCGCCATCACGTCATGCGGCGTGACGCCCAGGATCAGTTCTGCGGCGATGTTGTCGGTGAAGAAGTAGCTGATGTCGAATTCCGGCACGACAGAGGTGTCGATATCGACATCGCCGCCAATGGTCTGGATGTCCGCGCCTTCATCAGGCTGAACGGTGATGGCGCGCACGCGGAACTGCCAGTCGCCTTTTTCGGCCAGGGCAGCGGGAGCCGTCATGCCGGTCAGTGCAACAACGCCGGCGGCGGCGAGAAGGAGCTTTTTCATGGGTACGTCCCTTTTCCCATAGTGAAGATGGGGACTTTCTGCGCCCGCTCGCGAAGGTTTGATATATGGCAAGGCGCCGCGCGTCCGGCTGACGCGCGGCGCCCTGCCGCAGGGAAGGGAAGCACCCTGCTTTAGAAGCTGGTCCGGACTGCGATGCGCACATTCCGCCCCGGCAACGGCACCTGGTCCTTCAGGAAGGACGTATGCACCCGCCCCTCTTCGTCGGTGATGTTGCGCACGCCGAGAATGACGCGCACATCCCGGTCCGCAAACGGGGTCACTTCGAGATCCGCATTGAACATGGCGTAGCCATCGGTCTCGGTCTCGAACGCTGCGGTTTCATACTGATCGGCCACCAGATGCGCCTCGCCACGCACGGACCAGACGCCCCGTTCTGCGATCAGCGCGATATTGGAGGACAAAGGCGGAATGCGCGGCAGATCGCCGCCGCCATCCACCGTGCCGCGAACATAATCAAGGCTGGCTTCGCCGCTGAACGCCCAGCCTCGGACGTCGCCGAGAGCCGCTGTCAGCTGCGCTTCAAATCCATAGAGCGCCGTATCGGCCTGGCGATATTCAAAGACGTCAAAGCCTTCCTCCTCCTCGCCCGTCGGAAACAGACCGATGAAGCCGTCATAATCGGCATAGAACACATTGCCCTCAGCCGAGATGCGAGGGCCGGAGTACCGGGCCGTCAATTCGCCCGACCAGGCCACTTCCGTATCGAGATCCAGGCTGCCCCGTTCATAGGCGCGTGTGGCGGCGTGGGGACCGTCTGCAAAGACTTCCGCATCCGTCGGCGCGCGTTCGGTGCGCGACAGGGTCGCTGCGAGGAACCAGTCTTCACGCGGACGCACGAACACCGATCCGGAACCGGACACCGTGTCAAAAGAACGCGTTGCACGCTGGCCGCTCAGCTCCCGGCTTTCGACCCGCAGACCGCCTTCAAGACCCCAGTCTCCATTGTCCCAGCGCTCGGTGACGAAGGCGCCCCAGTCCTGGGTGGTGACCGGCTCGATATAGCTCTCATCACCCTCGGCGGAGAAGTCCTGGGTCAGCGCCTGAATGCCCCAGGCGCCCTGGCGATCGCCTCCATGGTCATGGCCCACCTCGATCCGGCCTTCAAAGCCGTTCTTGCGGAACAGGGTCCCGATTTCCCCCTCTTCGAGCTCCGCATGAGTGTAATGGGCATGAGCAAAGCTCCAGCGAACCCGGTTGAACAGGGCGTCCCGCTTCAGCTCGCCGCGCAGATCAATGCGGGTCTGGTCCAGCACCAGGCGCGGCGCCTATTCGCCTTCATGGTCGTGATCATCATGATCCTCGTCGTGATCATCCTCGCCCTCTTCGTGGTCATGCCCCTCCTCATGAGCGTGATCATGGCCGGGCAGACCGTATTCGGCGTCCGTCTCCTTTACGGAAAGGCCGACAAAGCCCCAGCCCCGCACCAGAGAGACGGCGCCGGAATAGGTCTCGAAGGCGTAGTCGGAATCAGGCACATGGCCATAGGCGGGCGCTTCCGCCTCATCGTCGTGACCCTCACCCTCCTCATGGTCTTCATCCTCATGATGGTGGTCTTCACGCAGGGCTTCGGTTTCGGCGAACCCGGGAATGTCGAAATCATCGCCTTCGCGCTTGAGACCTTCGAGCTGGATCATCAGACCATTGAAGTCCGCGGTGACGCGACCCGCCGCCTGCGCGCCCTCATCCACGCTCGTGGCGCCGAGATAGGCGAAGCCATCAATCAGATTCTCATTGCGCTCGCTCGGGATGCGACCGTCGAGCACGTTGACAACGCCGCCGACTGCGCCGCCGCCATAGGCGATCGCCGCGGGACCTCGCAGCACCTCGATCTGTCGGGCGCCCAGCGCTTCAGCCGATACCGCATGGTCGGGGCTGGCGCTCGACGCGTCCAGCGCGCCCAGACCATTGATCAGGACGCGCACGCGGTCCGCGCCCAGACCCCGCACGATCGGGCGACCGGCGGCCGGGCCGAAATAGGTGCTGTTCACGCCCGGAAGACGATCGAGCGTGTCGGCGATATTGCCGTTGAGGTCGCGTTCGATCTGTCGGGCGGAGACGACACCGACAGAGCCCACCATCTCCTCGCTTCTGAGCTGGAGGGGAGCAGAGCGGACCACAATGACGTCATCGGCGTCAGCCTCTGCAGGGATCGCGGTCTGCGCCAGAGCCGCAGATCCGGTCAGCGCAAGCAGGCTGACGGCGGCCCCCAGCCGACGAGCATGTGAGAAATCTGACGCCATGGAACTACCCCGCAATGTTATAAAGTCACGTTACGTAATGTCATAACGTCACCCTCTTGGCGCATCAAGTCGGGATTCCCACTTATGCGCATGAAGAGTTCGCAATCCGGACCACACGATGATCCCCTCAGGCTGGCCCCCGTACTCGCGCCGTCCTGCGAAAGCCGTTAGAGTGAAAGCCATGACCAGTGCGATTCAAACACTCGACGCCGCCGAACGGTTCTGCACCGAGCGCGGCCTGTCGCTGACGCCCATGCGTCGGCGAGTTCTGGAATTGCTGGTGGAGGCTGGCGGTCCGGTCAAAGCCTATGACCTGCTGTCCGCCCTCAAGCCCGGCGGCGCCGCCCAGCCCCCTACGGTCTATCGCGCGCTCGACTTCCTCACCCGCGCAGGTCTCGCCCACAAGGTCGAAGCGCTGAACGCCTATACCGCCTGCCTGAACGGGCATGATGAAGAGGATCCCTGCACCGGGTCAGCCGAACTCTTCATCTGTGAGTCCTGCGGCAATGTCGATGAGCGCCACATGCACCGTACGCCGTCCGACGCCCCCGACGGCTTCGTGATCAGCCGCAGCGTGGTCGAGCATTACGGCCAGTGCGCGCGCTGCGCCAACTGACGCCTCCTCGCTTTTACGTCCCGGCGCCCTGACAGAGCCGGCGAAGCGCCCTAGCTTTCCATCTGAAACAGATGGGAGTTCAGCCAATGCAGGTCTTGTGGCGCGGCAACGCCAATACATGGGAATGTGACGAGCTGGGCCATCTCAATGTCCGGTTCTACATGGCCAAGGCGCAGGAAGCGCTGGCGGGCCTCGCGGACCAGCTGGGCATGCATCACGCCTTCGCGCCGGACGCCACGGCCACCTTGATCCCCCGCGATGTCACCCTCCGGTTCCTGGCGGAAGCCCGTCCGGGGGCGCCCCTGCATATTTCGGGCGGCGTCATCGGTCATGACGAGACCAGCCTGACAGTGGCCATGATCCTGTTTCACGCCGCCAGCAACACGCCCGCCGCCACATTCGAGATCCGCGCAGAGCATTCCCATGCGCTGACCGGACGGGTGTTTGGCTGGCCGCAGCGCAGTCTCGAGGCGCTCGACGCCAGCCTGATCGACCGCCCGGAGCTGCTGACGACGCGCAGCCTGGGCATGGCGGCGCCCAGCGAGACTCTGTCGCTATCCAGGGCGCAGACGCTGGGCCTTCAGGAAATCGGGCGCGGCCGGATCAATCGCGATGAGCTTGACGCCTTTGGCCGGATGCGCGCCGAGTTCGGGATCGGCAAGGTGTCCGACAGCGTCATCCACTTCAGCGACGGCTTTCCCGAGCAATGGCAGGCGTTTGCGGACAATACGCCGATACGCGTCGCCAGCGCCGTCCTGGAATCCCGCCTCAGCTTCCGCCGTTTCCCCACCCAGGGCGAAGGTTTCGTCATCCGGTCGGGACTCAAATCCGCAACAGAGACTGTGCGCACCCTGGTGCACTGGGCGCTGGATCCGGTCAGCGGACGTCCGTTGTGGAGCATGGAAGCGGTCGCCTGCATGCTGAACCTTGAAACCCGCCGACTGGAGCGCGTCAACCCGGACCGGCTCGCCCAGCTGCAATCAAGAACCCAGCCGGAGCTGGTCCTCTGACACTGGCTTACTGACCGCCCGAGCCCGCCAGTTCGCGGGCGCGCCTTGCCGCCATGCGGGCCTGGACCGCCTGACCGTCCGTGCGGGCGGCGCTGGCTGCCGTGTCAAACAATTCCGCGGCGGCCTGATGATCACCCTGATCGCTGAGAATGCGCGCCAGCCCGAGGGCCGCCTGGAAATGGCGCGGATCAAACGCCAGCACCCGCTGATAGAGCGCAACAGCGCCCTCGCTGTCGCCCATGCTCACAAGACAGTCTGCATGCGTGGAGAGCAGGTTCAGATCCCAGGGCGCATCGGCGAGCCGGGTCGCTGAGTCCGGACACACGCTTTCATCAATCACCACGTCCCCGCCCAATTGCATGGGTTGACCCGATGCAGGCTCATGAGCGGAAGTGGCGTGAGATTGCACAGGCGTATTGCCTGCAGGGGCAGCCTCGCCGGGGTCAGCCTCATGCGTTGAAGGCGCGGCGGACGACGCATGCCCTGACCCGCCATGATCGGCCGATGCGGCTGAGGCTTGGGACGACGCACCCTGCGCCGGCTCCGTGTGCGGGGCGCTCTCGGCCGGACGCGCCTGTTCCGTCGCGTGCGTGCGGGGCGGCGTGCGGGTGATCGGGGCGGACACGCCGGTCACGTTCAGGAGCGTGACCAGAACGCCGCCCTGTCGCACTTCCGCCTCGCCGCCGGAAAAGGCGCCCGAAACGGAAATGGAGACGCCATTGGGCGCGCGGCTCAGCGCGAGCGCCGAAACAGGACCCCGGACGGCTGGTTCGATCCGGCGCGAACCTTCGGAGGATACGCCGTCCACGTGCAGGACGAGCCCTTCGCCGGGCCGCACCTGCACCGCCTGGGGTTGCTCGTCGAAGCTGAGCCAGAGCTGGGTGCGCCCGGCCTCCTGCAACACGGAGACGTCGCGCAGGTCCGCCTGAGCGGCGCTGCAGGTCAGGGCGGCCAGAGCCGAAGCTGTCAGAACGCGTATCATCATACCGCATCTCTTGCCGCGAGTCGGAAACCTGACGCCAGATGTTCCGAACCTGACATCAGAAACGCAATCCGGGTTCCAGTTGCGCCATGGGCCCGCTCAGGCAGGCGTCATACCCCAGAGCGCCCAGCGTCTCGCCTGTCTGGTCCACCACGCGCTCATAAACGGCGCAGGCCTCCCCGGCTTCAGGCATCACATTGAGGATGAAGACCGGATCACCCTCGCCCTCACGGGCGGGCGCATCATCACTCACCACACGCCAGCGGGCCTGTCCGTTCTCCAGCGTGCAATCCCAGCGCCCGGACTCGCCAAACCTCATCCGCACCACGGCGTCCGGGCCCGTCGCCGCCACATGCAGGACCTGCGCCCGCCCCGCCCCCCGGACAAACGCCATGGAGGAGGACTGACTCTGATCCAGACAGGTCCGGATCAGAGGCAGATAACGCGGCAATTCATCAGACCAGCTCGGTTGCGGCCCGATTTCCGATGCGCAGCCCTGATAGGCGCCGCCCTCGGTCTCGATGTGGGCGAACCGGCCATACTGGCGATCATTCACTTCGCAGACGCCCGCTTCGAGCTCGATCGTGATCGCCGCCCCGTCCTCGGCATAGCCTTCAAAGCGGCGCACGCCGTCACTCAGCCATTGGCTGTCTGGACGGAGCTCGGCGTAGACGGTGACATCGCCCTCGACGGCATGGGCGTAAACGGCGCGCACGGCTCCGTCCGCTTCCAGAAAGTGCAGATCGCCATAAAAGCCCGCCCCGTCTATCTCATAGCCCGAGGTCGGCTCCGTGTCGGGGCGCGTGTCCGGAGCCAGGCTCGGAGTGGGCGCGAAAACCCGGGACTCCGTGGGCGCGCCGAAATTCGCCACGGGCGAAGGCGGAGGCGGCAAGGTTTGCGAGCATGCGCTCGCCATCAGAACCAGCCCGAAAAGTCCCGCAAAGCGGACGAAATTAAGCCTCATATCGTCGTCATCCTGAAGCTGACCGCCCCTGCCCGTCACAGTCGTGGCGCACTTTAGCGTCCTCTCGCGCTTCGTGAAAAGCGCCAAGCCTGTATGCTGTCGCTCATGCGCAGTGATTCCCGATACGGCTATTACGAGTTCTTCTGTGGCGGCGGGATGGCGCGCCTGGGACTTGGCGCGCATTGGCGCTGCCATTTCGCCAATGATATCGACGCGGACAAGGCGAACGCCTATCGCGACAATTTCGGTGATGACCATTTCCACCAGGGCGATGTCTGCGCGCTCAAACCGTCAGACCTGCCCGGCGAAGCGGATCTCGCCTGGGCGAGCTTTCCCTGTCAGGATCTGTCCCTGGCCGGCCCGCGCTCCGGGCTGGCGGGTGAACGTTCGGGCGTGTTCTACGGCTTCTGGCGGCTGATCGAGGGGCTCAGAGCTGAAGGCCGGGCCCCCAAGCTGATCGCGCTCGAGAACGTCACCGGGCTCCTGACCTGTTCAAACGGCGCTGATTTCGCCGCCCTGTGCCAGACCCTGGACGAAGGCGGATACCGGGTCGGCGCGCTGGAGATCGATGCGCGCTGGTTCGTGCCGCAATCGCGCCCGCGCCTGTTCGTCGTGGCGCTGCGCAAGAACATCCCCATTCCCGACGAGCTGGTGCTCGATGAAGCGCCGGACGGCATCTCGCCCTTTCATACCCGCGCGGTGCGCCGGGCGGCGGAACGCCTGCCCGAAGCGCAAAAGACTAACTGGCTGTGGTGGGCCCTGCCCGTGCCGCCCATACCGAACCAGACCCTCGGCGATCTGATCGAACCGGCCCGCCGCACCCCCTGGCACAGCCCGGAAGAGACCCGGCGACTGCTCGCCATGATGAGCCCGGGCAACAAGGCCAAGCTCAAGGCGGCGCGTCAGTCTGATGCACCCATGATCGGCGCGCTCTATCGCCGGACCCGCATGGAGAAGGGCGAGCGCATCCAGCGCGCCGAAGTGCGCTTTGACGGACTGGCGGGCTGCCTGCGCACGCCCGGCGGCGGCTCGTCGCGCCAGTTCATTGTCTCGGTGCGATCCGGCCGCGTGCGCACCCGACCGATGACGGCGCGGGAATATGCACGCCTGATGGGCCTGCCCGATGAGTACAGACTGCCCCAACGCGAGAGCGCGGGCCTGCATCTGGCGGGTGATGGCGTCGCGGCCCCCGTGGTCGCCTTCCTGCGCGAGAACCTGTTCGAGCCCATCCTGGAACACGCTGAAGCGGTCCTGCCCGCAAGCGAGCCTGCGGAATAGCCATGAAGATCGCCATCATCGGCAGCGGGATATCCGGGCTGGCCAGCGCCGCCCTTCTCGCCCGGGATGGACATGCCGTCAGCGTGTTTGAGCGCTTTGACGCGCCGCGTCCGCTGGGCGCGGGCCTGCTGTTGCAGCCTTCGGGGCTTGAGGCGCTCGACGCCATGGGTCTCAGAGAGAAGGCCGAGACTTGCGGCGCGCAAGTGACCCGCCTGATCGGCCGCACGCCCAAGGGACGCACCGTGCTCGATCTGCGCTATGCCGATGGCCGGCCGGGCGATGTCGGGATCGGCATTCACCGCGCCAGCCTGTTCAACCTGCTTCATGACGCCGCGCTTCAAACATCCATCGACTGGCGCACCGGACAGGGCGTTCGCACCCTGCACGACCTGAACGACAAACCGCGACTTGAACTTGAAACCGGCGATATGAGCGAGCCGTTCGATCTGGTGGTCGCGGCGGACGGCGCCCATTCCAGCCTGCGCCGCCAGATCTGCCCGACCGCGCGTGATCGCGTTTATCCGTGGGGCGCAATGTGGGCGATCCTGCCGGATCCGGAAGGACGGCGGAACGGCATGCTCGATCAGGTCTATCGCGGCTGCGACGTGATGATCGGCCTCCTGCCGGTGGGCGACAATCCCGCCGATCCTGACGGGCGGCCCGGCGTCAGTTTCTTCTGGTCCTTGCGCGGCGACGCCATTCCCGCCTGGCATGCCGACGGGCTCGACGCCTTCAAGACGCGCCTTCGTGGGCTCTGGCCCCGCGCGGCGGACGTGATCGATCCCGTGACGGACGCCGCAGTCTTCGCCGAGGCCCGATATCGCGATTGTGTGTGCCCCAGCTGGAGGCGCGGCAAGGCCGTGCTGATCGGGGACGCCGCCCACGGGATGAGCCCGCAACTGGGCCAGGGCGCCAATCTGGCGCTCGGCGATGCGCTGAGCCTCGCCCGTCAGCTCAAGGACGATGCGCCCGTGGTCCATGCGCTCAAGGGCTTTGAAGCCGAACGCAAGCCCGTGGCGGGCTATTACAGCCTGATGAGCCGGGCGCTGACGCCGGTGTTTCAGTCAAGCTCGAAGATCATCGGCGTACTGCGGGATGCTTTCATGGGGGTGAGCTGCCGCCTGCCCGGCATCCGCAACTGGATGGGCTGGACGCTGGTGGGGCGGGGCCGGCTGCCATGGTGACCCCCAAGGGCAGCGATGTCTTCACGCCCGAGGACCGCGCCCGGGTCATGCGCGCGGTCAAGGGCAAGGACACCAAGCCCGAAATGATCGTGCGGCGGCTGGCCCATGCTCTGGGATATCGCTTCCGCCTGCATCGCAAGGACCTGCCCGGCAAACCCGATCTGGTCTTCCCCGGACGCCGGAAAGTCATCTTCGTGCATGGCTGTTTCTGGCATGGCCATGAGTGCGCGCGCGGATCGCGCCAGCCCAAGCAGAACGCCGAATACTGGCGCAACAAGATTGCGCGCAATGTGGAGCGTGACGCCGACAACCTTCAGGCGCTCGAAAGGCTTGGCTGGCAGACGCAGGTGATCTGGGAATGCGAGATGAAGGACCGCGACGCCCTGGCCGACAGGCTCAGGGCCTTTCTGGTCTAGAGCCCGTCCTTGAACCAGTCCTTGAGGTGATCAACCAGAAGCCGCACTCTGTGGGCCAGGTAGCGGTTGGAGGGGAAGACCGCCCAGAGATCGCGATGATCCGGCGCCCATTCAGGAAGAATCTCCACCACATCGCCCGCCTCCAGCGCGGCATGGGCGGCCCAGGCGGGCGAACTGGCGATGCCGGCGTCATGGGCGGCGGCGCAGACGGCCGCACGCGCGCCATTGAGCGTCAGCCGACCGGAGACCTTCACCTCGACGGAGTCCTCCTCACGCTGGAACCGCCAGAGGTTTGGGGCGGGCTTGTTGCGATCGATGATGCAGTCATGCCGGGCCAGGTCATAGGGGTGCTCGGGCGCGCCCGCGGCGTTCAGATAGGCCGGGCTCGCCAGCACTTTCAGAGGCGCCGGCGCCAGGCGGCGCGCAATCAGGCTGGAATCGGTCAGCTGTCCGATCCGCACGCCGAGGTCGAAACCCTCGTCCACCAGATCCACCATCCGGTCGGAAAACTCCAACCGCACTTCCACGGCTGGCCATTGCGCCATGAAGGCCGTGATCGGCTGGATGAGGCGCGAGGACCCGAAATCGACCGGCGCGGACACGCGCAGAATGCCCGCCGCCGCCGCCTGCTCGGCGACCAGTCCGTTCTCGATGGCGTCATACTCAGACAGCCAGGGGCCGACGCGTTCAAGAAGCGCCCGCCCCGCATCGGTCAGGCGCACGGACCGGGTGGTGCGCTCCAGAAGGCGCGCCTGCATGCGTTCCTCCAGCGCCGAGATCTGCTTGGACGCGGCGCCCGCGGTCATGCCCAATCGCTCCGCCGCACGGGTGAAGCTCTCAAGCTCGGCGACAGCGGCGAACAGGCGAAGGGCGTCGATCCGGTCCATATTTTTCCTCTTGGGAAAGAGTAAATCCCGAATTGTGGGTATTATATTCTAGAGCCGGATTTGTCATCTCACTTCTCACATCGACTTGTCCGGAAGCCCTTTCATGCCCCGTCGCCCCGCCCTCTTCCTGTCCCATGGCGCGCCCAGCCTGCTGACAGGTCAGTCGCCCGCCCGAGACTTCCTGATCGCCTATGGACAGACAACGCCTGCGCCCGCCGCCTATGTGGTGGTGTCCGCTCATTGGGAGAGCCAGCCCGTCTGCGTGACCACATCTGCGAATCCCGAAACCGTTCATGACTTCCGCGGCTTTGGCGAGGCGCTTCAGAGCTTTGTCTGGCCTGCGCCAGGGGATCCCCTGCGAGCCGCCTCTCTCGTCACCCGCCTCAGGGCGGCCGGCCTTGAGGCCCGGCCGGACGCCCGCCGCGGACTGGATCACGGCGTCTGGATTCCCCTGGCCCTCATCGAGCCCGACGCGCGGACGCCTGTCATCCAGGTCTCGCTTCCGGCACGCAACACCCCGGATGCAGAAAGCTGGACACTGGGCCGCGCGCTCGCCCCCCTGGCTGAGGACAACATCCAGCTCGTCTTTTCAGGCTCCATGACCCATTCGCTGCGCGACGCCCTGTCCGCGCCGGAGGGCGCCCCGCCTGCTCCTTTCGCCATGGCGTTTGCAGACTGGGCGCGCCAGGCCATGGCCGCTGGCGACTGGCGGTCGCTAGAGACCTGGCGATCTGCGCCTCACGCACAGCGCAATCATCCAAGTCCCGAGCACATCCGACCGCTGCTGGCGGCGGCGGGGGCGGCGACGGGCGCCGCCCGGAGCCTTCACGAGAGCTATACCCATGCCGCCCTGGCGATGGATGTCTGGTCCATACCTGTCTGAGCCCCAACGGCAAAAGGCCCGGAGCGAACTCCGGGCCTTGTCCTGTCCATCACATCGTCGCGCGGTTCAGGGCGCCTTCCAGTCCCAGGGCCCCGGGCTGAAGATGTGCTCGCGCTCGGCCTCATCCGCAGCAATGCGGCGGCGGCGCAGGGCCGGGTCTTCATGGGGCGGCTGCTGAGCCGGAGCCGGGCTGCGTGCATTGTCATTGGCGGGTGCGTCATCCATCATCACGTACATTCTGGTCTCCTTGAACAGCCCCTGATCTGGATTTGGAGCTGCAAGCACAGATCGCCAAGACGGCCCAGGATTAAACCTTGGCCATGTGCCTCACGCTTGCGCGCGCGCCTTGAGATTTCCGGACACCAGACATGGACCCACCGCCCGGCCCCGCTGGATGGGACGGGGCGGCGGGCGGTGGTTGCACACGGGCCCAAACAGAGCTGACGCCTGTTGCGGCCCAGGGGCTGCGGCCTCCAGGGGAGAGGCCGGTCGTCATGGGCGGCAGTTGAGGGGAACCGCCCGTCAGGACCGAGGGAAGCCTGACATGCCGGGGGTCGGGATCCAGAAGCGGAAACGAGACCGCTTCAAGAGCTCATCGCCACCCAGCACCCCGATCTTAAGCAATAGATTTGGCTTTACTCAAGCACATTGGTTAACGAATCTGTTAACAATTGGAATATCGATATTCTTTCAAGAGGAAAACCATCTCGTTTTTATCAGTAAATGCTGTTCACTCAGATACAGGAAAGCCGGGCGCAAAGCCCGGCTTTCCTGTTCGACACACGACTCAGTCGTCGTCATCCTCCTTGTATTCAGACGGTCCGGGCTCTGGCACCCTGTCCGCCTCGGCCCCGTCGGCGCCGGCCTCGCGTCGGCGCTGGGCCTCGCGATCAAGGGATTCTGTTTCACCCGGTTCAGACGCATTCTTCATGACAGATCTCCAGACTTGTTTTCGGTCCTAGCTTTCGCCCGGGCGAATGGGCGGCGGATCGGAAGCCGGGAAGCTGTCATCAAGGGCGTCATCAAGCTTGTCGTCCTCGTCATCGGGATCCGGACTGTCGTCAGGCTTCTTCTTGGACTTTTCCTTGTCCTCGGACGCCAGACGTTCAACAGCCTCTTCGCTTGCGCCAAGACGCCCCGCGGAAGACTGGTCGACCGTCTCGCCGAACCGTTCTCCACGCGCGCCATCGAGCGCCTGATCAACCGGAACCACATGATCGCCCAGCTTGGCGTCATCGGGGCGTAGCTCGCCCTTGCGACCCGTCGCCTTTGTTTCATCAAAGGGTTGGGCGAAAGCCTGATTGTCGGCCGGGGCGGCGTCGGTGGAATAATGGGAAGCCATTTCCGCCTCCTTCTTGCTGTTGTCCTTGCTCAAACAACGCGCACGCCCCCTGCCCCGTTCCGGGAAAGATCAGTCCGCCAGCACCGCATCGACGCTGACCAGCTCCCAGTCCTGCATCTGGTCGAGATAGGCGTCGAAATACGCCTTGTGCGAGGCGCCCACGATGACCAGCATTTTCGCGCCTGGCTGATTGCCCGCCGCCTCGACGATATTGGCCGCCATGCGCAGATTGCGGGTCTGCCACCAGCTCACATACTGGCGGGCGACCGCGTCATGGTCGGGCGTGGCGGCGGCGAGGCCGAAATCGCCAGCGATCGTGGCGCGCTGATAGCGCGGCGCATTAATGAAGCGATAGCCCGCCAGCACCCGTTCGGGGGACCCCAGATAGGTGCGCGCCTCCTCAAACACGCCATCCACCTCCGGATCGGATTGCGCCCAGACCGACTGGATGGTCGGTCCCAGCGTATCCGGCGCATGGGCATAGATGGAATCCGCCGTGTGATCATCCATGGTCGCCAGATGATCGAGCCCCAGCTCGGCCCCCAGCGCCACGGCGAGAACCGCGTTCTCGTTGCGTGAGGCCAGCATGGCGTTGAACGCCTCCACCAGCGCCTCGGTCAGACCGTCTTCCGCAAGCCGTTCAGCCTCCTCCAGCTGCGCCCAGTGCAGCGCAGCGGACCAGGGCTCGCCAGCCCCGTAGAGCAAGAGCGCCATCGCCCGGCGCTCGGACGCGCTCGGGGCGTCCGGGAAGTCCTGAAGCCGGGCGCGGGCTTCTATGAAGGCTTCAGGCTGGCTCATCCCCAAGGCGTCGAGCGCCGGCTGGGGATCGCGACAATACTGATCCGCCAGTCCTTCATAGAGCCCGGCATAGCGGCGCAGCTCGTCACAGCCGCGCCCGCCAATGGCTTCAATGGCGATGATGTCGGGGGCGAACGCCTCAAGCCGCTCAAGCACCAGATCGAGATCGCCGGGACTGAGCGCGCCATCAGGCAATTGGTTGAGGTGCGCCGTGCCCAGCACCAGAACCTGCGTCGGTTCACCGCCGAGCGGATCCTGAACACCGGAAAAATCAATGTCCGGCTCGGTCGCCTGAGCGAGCGTGAGGGCGGCGAAGGCCGTGAGTGTGATGAGCATGATGTTCTGTCCCCGTTGCGATCTCTGATCAGAAGATGCCGCATCCCGTCCCGATGGATGCAGCATGAGCCTGACAGCTCGGGTCCGGACAGACGAGTTACAAATGAAAAGGCCGGGCGAAACGCCCGGCCTTTCCTGTTCGGTCTGCGACCTTGCCTACGCAGCTTTCGCCGGAGCAAAGCGGCCGTAGAAGGTGTCACCCTTGCTGGCCATGTCGCGCAGCAGGGCAGGCACTTCGAACGGCTTGCCGTACTTGGCTTTCAGCGCATCGGCGCGTTCCACGAAGGCCTTGGCGCCGATGGTGTCGATGAAGCTCAGCACGCCGCCGGTATAGGGCGCAAAGCCCCAGGCGAGGATGGAGCCGACATCGGCTTCACGCGGGTCGGCGACGATCTCTTCTTCCATCGTCCGGGCCGCTTCGAGCGCCTGGGCGTAGAGGATGCGATCCTTCAGCTCGTCCACGGTCGGCTGCTCGTCGAGCAGCTTGCCGTTCGGCGCGAACTGATCGAGCTCGTCCCAAAGCTGCTTGCCTTCGTCGGTATAGACGTAGAAGCCCTTCTGGTTCTTGCGGCCATAACGACCCAGCTCGTACATCTTCTCGATGACTTCCGCGTTCGGGGTGTCCTCGAACGCATCGCCCAGGTCCTTCTTGGTCTGCTGAAGCACCTTGTAACCCAGATCAATGGCCACTTCGTCCTGCAGCGAGAGCGGGCCGACCGGCATGCCGGCCATCTTGGCCGCGTTCTCGATCAGGGCCGGCTTCACGCCTTCGGTCAGCATGTACATGCCCTGCTCGATGTAACGCATCACGCAGCGGTTGGCGTAGAAGCCGCGGGTGTCGGCGACGACGATCGGGGTCTTCTTGATCTTGGCCACGAAGTCCAGGCACAGCGAGATGGCGCGCGGGCCGGTTTTCTCGCCGACGATCAGCTCGACCAGCATCATCTTCTCGACCGGCGAGAAGAAGTGAACGCCGATGAAATTCTCCGGACGCGAAGAGGCTTCGGCCAGCGACGTGATCGGAATGGTCGAGGTGTTCGAGCCAAAGATCGCGTCCTTGGGCAGGTGCTCTTCAGCCGCCTTGGTGATCTGGTGCTTGAGCTCGGAGTTCTCGAACACCGCCTCGACCACCAGATCGACGTCCTTCAGGAGCGAATAGTCGGTGGTCGCGGTGACGAGGTTGGTCTTGGCGTCCGCCGCTTCCTGGGTGAGCTTGCCGCGCTTGACGCCCTTGGCGAAGTGCGCCGCCACATGGGCCTTGCCCTTGTCCGCGCCTTCCTGGTTGACGTCGATCAGCACAACCTCGATGCCCGCCTGAGCGGAGACCGTGGCGATGCCGGCGCCCATGAAGCCCGCGCCGATGACGGCGATCTTCTTGATCTCGGCCTTCTGCTCGCCTGCCGGACGGCGTGCGCCTTTTTCCAGCGCCTGCTTGGACAGGAAGAGCGAACGGATCATGTTCCGGCTCTCGGGGCGCATCAGCAGCTTGGTGAAATAGCGGCTCTCGATGCGCAGGGCGGCGTCCATCGGGACCTGCAGGCCTTCATAGACGCAGGACAGGATGTAACGCTGGGCCGGATAATTGCCGTAGGTTTCCTTGAGCAGCATCGGGGATGCGCCCATGAAGACCTGAAGGCCGGCGGGGTGGTAGGGGCCGCCGCCGGGGATCTTGAACTTGTCCTGATCCCAGGGCTGCTTGCCGCCCATGGCGTCCGCTTTCACGAGTTCCTTCGCCTTGGCGACGATCTCGGAGAGCGGCGCGATCTCATGCACCACGCCCTGCTGCTTGGCGGTTTCAGCGTCGAGCTGCTTGCCCTGCAGCATGACCGGGGCCGCATTCATCACGCCGATCAGGCGCGGCAGACGCTGGGTGCCACCGCCGCCTGGCAGAACGCCGACAAGGGCTTCAGGCAGGCCGAGCTTGGCGCCGGTATCGGTCGCCATGACGCGGTAATGGCAGGCGAGCGTGACTTCAAAGCCGCCGCCCAGCGCCAGACCGTTAATGGCGGCTGCGATGGGCTTGCCGCAGGTTTCCAGCGCCCGCAGGGACTGATTCAGGCGATAGGCCGTGTCGAACAGCTTGGATTTCGCTTCCTCTTCGGACAGGCCCTTGAGGTCGGCCATGCCGCCGCCCAGTTCGGACAGGTCGGCGCCGGCGCAGAAGGCTTTCTTTCCCGAGGTGATGACCGCGCCCTTGATGGCGTCGTCAGAGCCGATCTTCTCGACGATCTGCCCCATCTCCTGCATGACGGAGTTGGACAGAACGTTCATCGAGACGTTCGGAGAGTCAAAGGTGATGAGCGCGATGCCGTCGCCGTCCACCTCGAATTTGAAATGCGTATAGGTCATTGTGAGGTCTCCTGTGACGATGACGCCTGCGCGTCACCGCCCCCTTGGTCATTCTTCTTGAACGTTGAAAAGGCCAGGCCGAACAGAGGCGACAGACACACGCCGATCACGATCCCGGTCGCCAGGCCAAGGGCGAGATTGCCCAGCCAATCGCCGAAACCGATGCCGAAGATGAGGCCGAGAACCACGCCCGCAGGCAGGCCCTTGCCGATATCCATTTTCGACAGAAGCGTATTGTCCGTCTTCGAAGTCATGCTCCGGTCTCCGTGTCCGTATCGTCTTGATCCTTGGGATCGTCTGACCTGTTCAGCAGAGCTGTTCCGATAGCGACAGCGAACGGCAAACCGACGCCCGGTCCGAAGGCGAGGCCGAGGCCCAGGCCCAGAAGCGGGTTGTCCAGCGCCACGCCGAAAGCGACGCCGAGGGAGATCCCCAGCGCTGCGCCAATGGCCAGCCCGAATGGCAAGCCCTTGAGCAGGGCGTTCTGGCTGGCGGCCGGTTTGGAGTTCGCTTCAGCCATCAGATCAGACGCGCTCGATGATGGTCGCGGTGCCCATGCCGCCGCCGACGCAGAGCGTGGCGAGGCCGGTGCCCTTGCCGGTGCGCTCGAGCTCGTCGAGCACGGTCCCGAGGATCATCGCGCCGGTTGCGCCCAGCGGGTGACCCATGGCGATCGCGCCGCCATTGACGTTGGTCTTGGAGTGCTCGACGCCGAGATCTTCCATGAAGCGCAGAACGACGGACGCGAACGCCTCGTTCATCTCAAACAGATCGATGTCGGACGGGCTCATGCCGGCCTTCTTGAGCGCCTTGCGGGCGGACGGAGCCGGACCGGTCAGCATGATGGTCGGCTCGGAGCCGATGGAGGCCATGGCGCGGATGCGGGCGCGCGGCTTGAGGCCGAGCTTCTCGCCCATTTCCTTGGTGCCGATCAGGATGGCGGCGGCGCCATCCACGATGCCCGAGGAGTTGCCGGCGTGGTGGACGAAGTTGATCTTCTCGATGTCAGGATATTTCTGCATCGCGACCTTATCGAGGCCCACGAAAGCCGACAGATCCTTGAAGGACGGCTTGAGGCTCGCCAGCGACTGCATGTCGGTGCCCGGACGCATGTGCTCGTCATGATCAAGCTGGACAAGGCCGAGCTGGTTTTTCACCGGCACGATGGACTTGTCGAAGCGACGCTCTTTCCAGGCGGCTTCGGCGCGGTTCTGGGACTCGATGGCGTAGGCGTCCACATCGTCACGGGAATAGCCGTACTTGGTGGCGATCAGGTCGGCGGACACGCCTTGCGGCACGAAGTAATGGTCAAACGCCATTTCCGGGTCGACCGCCATGGCGCCGCCGTCAGAGCCCATCGGCACGCGGGACATGGCTTCCACGCCGCCGCCAATGGCCATGTCGGCTTCGCCGGACATGACTTTCGCCGCGGCGAGGTTCACCGCTTCAAGGCCGGAGGCGCAGAACCGGTTGACCTGGAAGCCCGAGGCGGTCTCGGCATAGTTGGCGTTGATCGCGGCGGCGCGGGCGATATTGGCGCCCTGCTCGCCGACCGGGGAGACGCAGCCCAGGATCACGTCATCCACATAGGACGTGTCGAGATTGTTGCGCTCACGGATGGCTTCGAGTTGCTGGGTGGCGAGCTGAAGCGCGGTCACTTCGTGAAGCGTGCCGTTCTTCTTGCCCTTGCCGCGCGGGGTCCGCGTGGCGTCAAAGATATAAGCGTCAGTCATTTACTGGGCTCCCTGTGTTTGGGCTCCCGTCGCGCCGCAGGCGTGGCGGGTCCATTCGTAATGTCCGTCCGAGACAGTGATCTCGCTGTCGGAGACGCGACTGAGGATGTGCGTGTTCTCGGCCATTCGCTGGCCTTCTTCTGCGCATTGCGTGCGCGCTGCGATCCGGTCCCCGTCGCGTTCAAGCGCGAGGACGTCGCAGCTGCGTTCGTAGAGCTCGAGCCGGTCCGGGCCGAGCCGGAACAGACCCTCTTCCGCACACGAGGCGTCCATGCCCCAGCGTCCGGAAAAGGTCTGCTCGAAATAGGCGCGCGGCGAAGCCGCATCGGGGGCGGCCTCGCTCGCTGGCGGCGCGTCAGGCGCACAGGCGACGAGCAGACCGCCCGCCGCCGCACTTATGACGAACCGCGTCAGCATTACAGCGTCCGGGCGATCAGGAGCTTCATGATCTCGTTGGTGCCGCCATAGATGCGCTGCACCCGCGAGTCCCGCCACATGCGCGCGATGGGATACTCGTTCATGAAGCCATAGCCGCCATGCAGCTGGACGCATTCGTCGATCAGCTCGCACTGGATGTCCGTCGTCCAGTATTTCGCCATCGACGCCGTCGCCGCATCGAGCTGGCCCTTAATCAGAAGATCAGAGCAGTGCTGGACAAAGACCTCGGCGATGGTCGCCTTGGACTTGAGTTCGGCGAGCTTGAACTGGGTGTTCTGGAAGCCCATCACCGGCTTGCCGAACGCCTGGCGTTCCTTGACATAGGCGATGGTCTCGGCGAGGGCGCGCTTCATCATGCCCACGGCCTGGACCGCGATCTGAAGACGCTCCTGCGGCAGCTGTTCCATCAGCTGGAAGAAGCCCTGGCCTTCCGCCTCGCCCAGCAGGGCCTCTGCGGGGACCTTCATGTCCTCGAAGAACAGCTCGGCGGTGTCCTGGGACTTCATGCCGACCTTGTCGAGATTGCGGCCGCGGCGGAAGCCATCCAGCCCGTCGGTCTCGACGAGGAAGAGCGAGGTGCCCTTGGCGCCGCCCTTGGGATCGGTCTTGGCCACGACCACGATGAAGTTCGCGGTGCCGCCATTGGTGATGAAGGTCTTGGACCCGTTGATCTTGTAGCCATTGCCGTCCTTGACGGCCGTGGTCTTGATGCCCTGAAGATCAGAGCCGGCGCCCGGCTCGGTCATGGCGATCGCGCCGACATATTCGCCGGAGATCAGCTTGGGCAGGATGCGCTTTTTCTGCTCTTCAGTGCCGTAGTGCCAAACGTAAGGGGCCACGATGGAGTTGTGCAGGCTCGCGCCCCAGCCATCCACGCCCATTTCGGAAATGGCCATGTGGAAAGCGTAGTCATGGCGCCAGTCGCCGCCCGCTCCGCCGTATTCCTCGGGGGCTGCGGGGCACAGCAGGCCGTTTTCGCCCGCCTTATTCCAGACCTCGCGGTCCACCATGCCTTCCTTTTCCCAACGATCGCCGTGGGGCAGGCATTCCTTTTCGATGAAGCTGCGCACAGCGCCATCGAAAATGTTGACGTCTTCCTGATCCAGCCATTCAGGCTTGGGCACATTGAGAACTTGCGCCGTCATTTGGTCTCCTCCCAGATAGGTCTTGGCGAAAAAGCCCTCCGTCCCGGGGACGGAGGGCTTTTCGCAATCAGTCTCAGAACGCCTCGGCTTCGAGGGTCATCATGGTCTCGGCGCCGGATTCGATGCGGGCCAGATGGGCGTCCGCCTGCGGCAGCCAGCGTTCGACGAAATATTTCGCCGTCACCAGCTTGGTCGCGTAGATCGGATCGCTGTCGCCCTTCTTGGCGGCCGCCACCTTGGCCATTTTCGCCCACATATAGGCAAAGCAGGTCAGGCCGAAGAGGTGCATGTAATCGGTCGAGGCGGCGCCGGCGTTGTCGAAGTTCTCAAGGCCCTTCTCGACCAGCCAGTTGGTGGCCTTCTGAAGCTTGGCCTTCACGTCCGCGAGACCGTCCACATAGATCTTGAGATCGGCGTCGCCCTGGTTCTCGGCGATGAAGTCATCGAGCTCGCCGAAGAAGGAGTTGATCGGACGCATGCCGGCCATGGCCAACTTGCGGCCCACCAGGTCGAGCGCCTGAACGCCGTTGGTGCCTTCATAGATCAGGGTGATGCGCGCATCGCGCAGCAGCTGCTCGATGCCCCACTCACGGGTGAAGCCCGAACCGCCATGCACCTGCAGGCCGGTGGAGACGCTCTCATAACCCTTGTCGGTCAGATAGCCCTTCACGATCGGGGTCAACAGCGCCATGAAATCGCCAGCCTTCTCGCGCACGGCCTCGTCCTCGGCCTTGTGCTCGAGATCGCCCTGCAGCGCGGTCCAGTAGGTGAAGGCGCGCGCGCCCTCCACGAACACTTTCTGGTCCATCAGCATGCGGCGCACATCGGGGTGCACGATGATCGGGTCGGCCGGGCCGTCCGGGTTTTTCGGACCGGTCAGGGAGCGGCCCTGGATGCGGTCCTTCGCGAAGGCCAGCGAATACTGGTAGGCGGTTTCCGCCAGGCCCAGACCCTGCAGGCCCACGCCCAGACGCGCCTCGTTCATCATGACGAACATGATCTTGAGGCCCTTGTTCTCTTCCCCCACGAGCCAGCCGGTCGCCTCGTCATAGTTCATGACGCAGGTGGCGTTGCCGTGAATGCCCATCTTCTCTTCCAGGCCGCCGCACTTGAGCGAGTTGCGCTCGCCCGGATTGCCATCGGCGTCCGGCAGGTATTTGGGCACCACGAACAGCGAGATGCCTTTCACGCCCTGCGGCGCGCCTTCCACGCGCGCCAGCACCAGGTGAACGATATTGCCGCTCATCTCGTGCTCGCCGGCGGAGATCCAGATCTTCTGGCCGGAAATCTTGTAGGTGCCGTCGCCCTGGGGAACCGCCTTCGTGCGCAGCATGCCCAGATCGGTGCCGCAATGGGGCTCGGTCAGGTTCATGGTGCCCGACCATTCGCCGGAGAACATCTTCGGCAGGTAAAGCTCTTTCTGTTCCTGGGAACCGCCCACCAGAAGGGCTTGCGCCGCGCCGTTGGTCAGGCCCGGATACATGCCGAAGGCCATGTTGCAGCTCGTGACCATCTCGTTGAAGGCGAGATTGAGATAGTGCGGCAGCGCCTGACCGCCGAATTCCGCCGGCGCGGACAGCGCGGTCCAGCCGCCTTCGGTCATCTGGTCGTAAGCGTCCTTGAAGCCGGTGGGGGTGGTGACCACGCCGTCATCCAGCTTGCAGCCCTCATGGTCGCCGACCTTGTTGAGCGGATGCAGCACGCCTTCGCAGAACTTGCCGCCCTCTTCCAGGATGGCGTTGACGATATCCTCGGACGCATCAGCGAAGCCGGGAATGTCGCTGTATTGCTGAACGTTCAGCAGCTCGTTCAGCACAAATTTCTGGTCTCGATTTGGGGCCTTGTAGTCGGGCATTGGGACCGTCTCCGTAGGGGTCGAGGTGGTTATAGGTATGGGGCCATGTCGGCCTGTGCGCGTCGAGTCCTGTCACGGCCTCTTCGCGAAAGCGTCATATCGGGTCGTCCGGCGCATGGCCGGACCATTGCGTCAGTCGGGCCGAGGCCAGCGCCTCGAAGGCGGCGGCGCGGCGCTTGATGTCTTCGGACGGCTCCCGGTCGGCCAGCCGCTCTTCCAGCCAGGCGCAACCGGCGTTCAGTTCGGCGAGCGCGTCCTCGATGTCATTGCGTTGCTGTTCGAGCGCCGTGATCCGCGCACGAAACCGTTTGAGATTGCGCGATAGGGTTTCATGCGAGCGGGCCGCAAGCGCTTCAAGATCCAGCATCTCACCGATTTCCTCGAGCGAGAAGCCCACCCGCCGACCGCGCAGGATCAGGGAGAGGCGCGCCACATCGGCGGCCGTATACCAGCGCGATCCGCCGCGACGCTTGGGATTGAGCAGGCCTTTCTGCTCGTAAAAGCGCAGCGTGCGCGGGGTCACGTCGAACTTTTCCGCGATCTCGCGGATCGAAAGCTCAACATCAGAGGGCGCGGTCTGAGTCATGGCGGGGAGTGTATGCGCCTTGACGTGAACGTCAACGTCAATCTGGTGACATCTATGCGACCCCCTCAACCTTGTCTTATAGACGCCTTGACCGCGCCGCATTCGTCGATTGATTTGGCGGTTAACTGAAGCAGACTCGCCGTTCATTCGGCCAAGGATTTGCAAATGCGCCTGATCGCGTTCGCCGCCTGCCTTTTGCTGACCTCGCCCGCCTGGGCGCAAGGCGAAGCCGCGTCGGCGCCCGCCGACGAAATCCAGACCCTCTGGCGGGTGGATGTCTCTTCGGTCGGGTCCTCCGCCGCCCGCGAAGGCCGGTCCCGCAGCGTGCGATACGGAGAGGACTGGGCCAGCTGGGTGACCGAACAGGGCGCGCAGATGTGGCTCGATATCGGCCAGCGCGCGCTCTACGCCCAACCCGCCGATCAGACCGATATCGTGCAGACCAGCCTGTATGCCGAGGCGCGGCGCCATCTTGATATCTATGTCGCGCTCAGCGAGGGCGGGCGTCGCGACGTCATCAGCTTCGGCAATGCCGGGACCTTTGACAGGGTCTGGCTCGAAGCCGCCACCGGCGTCGCCTCCCAGAGCGGCGCGCTGGCCCTCACCGACACCCCCACCGGCTTTGTCGCCCAGTACAACAACCAGCTTGTCTTCAGCGCGGATTATGGCGGCGAAGGATCGAGGTGCGAGACGGACAGCATAGACAATGCACATGCCGCCAGCGCCCTGGCGTGGCTGCCCTATGTCGCTCCGATCCACCCCGAAATCATGGCGCGCCTGTCTCAGTCCTCGCGCTTTCCCTGTGCGTTCAGCTTCATCGTCTACAGCCCCGACAGCCCCGCCGGGCGCATGGAGCGCTGGACCCGTGACGTCGACGCTCCGGAGGTCCTGCCTGGCTTGCCGCCATTGCCCGAGAACGCGACCCTGATCCCGGCGGGCGCGGATCGCCTGAACCAGGTGCTCGAGGCTGCGCAGAGCGCCCTCTCCGGCGCTCGGGGCTCCGCGCCGACGCCGGTGGATTTCTTTGACGAAAGCCAGAGTCTTCAGGAAGACGGCGATTATGCGGGCGCCTTGCTGGTGCAGATTCAGGAAACCCATCATTTCGGCCCCTGCCCGGAAGCCTCCATCGGCAGCGATCGCCTGACCTGCGCCTATGCCCGCGCTCTGGCGCTCCAGGGCGCCGAGGATGAAGACTTCCGCACCCTGTCAGCAGGGCTGGAAGCGCTCGCGGAGAATGATCCAGCTGCGGCAGTTGAGCGTTTCGCCCTGTTCATCGACCGGGACGGCCATGCCGGAGCCGCAGCGCGCCTTCTGACCGCGAACGCGCTGATCAGCTGGGGGCGCGTGGGTCTGCAAGCGCATCCTGAACTCGATCCCGCGCAATTGCTGGCTCAGGCCCTGGTCCTGGACCCTTTCGCTCCCGACGCCTACTGGCATCTGGGTCAGCGCTATCTGGCCGCTGGCGCCCCCGCGCCGGCCTGGTCCCTGTTCGATCTCGGACGCGAATTGCCGCGCCCGATCGAGGATACGCCGCTCGCCCAGGTCGATGTGCTGGAGGCGCGCATGACCGAGCTGGCCCCCTTCTGGCTGCCGTCAGCCCCCTCCATGCCTGTTCAATGATCAGATTCTCTCCAGTTTAAGAGAGATTTACGAGGCGTTAACCGCATCACCTGCTCTTGATTCAGAGTTGAGTCCGTGCGTTCGCCCGCCGGAGCGGTGATTCCATGTGGATATACCAGATATGGCGCCTGCCTGACTGGTTTACACAATATTAACCGCGTCTATAGGGTCGAGGCTGGACATTGGAGATGAGTCGGCATGCCGCCTGTGGCGCCCTGGAGTGTGAAGGGGATTGATCCCCGCGCCCGCGCCCTCGCCAAATCTGCGGCGAGGCGTGAAGGCATGACTCTGGGCGAATGGCTCAATCGGGTCATCCTGGATGACGGCGTCTCCGAACCCGCCAAGGACTGGGATGACCAGCTGTCGCGCTTCCCCGGATTCGGCGACGGCGATGGCGGCGGATCTGACAGCGATGACGCGCTGAACGAGCTGGTGCAGCGCCTGTCTGACCGGCTGGAGGCGTCCGAGCGGCGCTCTACCCAGGCCCTCTCCCATATCGATCAGTCGGTGACCGCGATCTCGCGCCGCCTCGACATGATCGAGGACAATATCGATGACGACGGCGAAAGCGCGCAGGACGCGCTCAAGCGCACCCGCGCCCAGCAGGATGAACTTCTCGATCGTGTTCGCCGTCTCGAGCGCTCCGGACCGGGCGCAGGCGCAGACCCCGCCGCATTGAAGTCTGTCGAGACCACTGTCGGGAAACTGGCCAGCCGTCTTTACGAGACCGAGCGCGATGTGCGCACCGAACTCGATACCCTGGCGCACAAGGAAGAGCGTCGCCGCGACAGCGCCGAGCGCGGCCTCGAAAAGCTGGGCCAGCGCCTGGAGGACACAGAGAAGACCCTGACCGACGAGACCCGCGCCCTGCGCGATCTGGTCGAGACCCGCGATGAACGCACCCAGTCCCTGCTGAGCGACCTGCAGGACACTTCACGCTCGCTGCAAAGCCGGATCATCTCGGCGGAAAGCGCTACCCAGCGCGCTGCTGAAGCGCTGGCGGGTTCACAGGAGAAGCTCGATGCGCGGTTGCGCCAGCTCGAGAGCCTGCAGTCGAACGCCCTCAAGGAAGAGGATGTGCAGCGGCGCATTGATGCGCTGGCGCGCGAAGTCGCCGATGTGATCCGCGACACGCGCAGCGAATGTGCGCGCCAGATCGCGGAAGTCTCCAGGAACGCGGACGGTCCGCGTCTTGAGCGCGCGCTGGCGGAGGCGGAAACGCGACTGCGCGCCGCCGAGCAGCGCCAGTCTGATTCCCTTCAGCGCATCGGCGCGGAAGTGGCCCGCCTGGCGCGGGCCGTGGATCAGAGACTGGACCGGTCAGAGCAGCGCCTTCAGCGCCGCCTGGATGAAGCCGAAGCCAAACGACAGAACAAAGAAGATCGCGCCGACATCGAAGCGCGTCTCGAAAAGGTTCGCCAGGACAATTCCGTTGCGATGCGGCGGATTGGCGAACAGGTGGCCAAGCTTGGGGAAAACTTGGCAGATCGCGTTCAGCAGGCCGAGCACCGCTCGGCGCAGGCGGTCGAAGCAGCGGGCGAACGCATGGCCCAGGTTGTCGAACGACTGGAACAGTCCCGCTCCTCCAATACGGAGCAGGATCTGGAAACCCGTATCCGCGCCTCGGAAGAACGCACGGCCCAGCGCATCGAACAGGCCATGACCGGCCTTCATGAGCGACTGGATCAGGCCCGGCAGGACACCAGCGAAGCGTTGTCGCCTGTCCAGAAGGCCATGAACGCGCTGGCGATCCGGCTTGAAGCCATTGAGGGTCGCAAGGGCAAATCCCGGGACAAGGACAAGGACGAGTCCAAGGCCATCGTTCAGGAAGCGGACGACGCCATCAACGACTTCTCCAGACCCTTGCCCGAAGCGCCCGACCGCTGGGTGAACGCAGACGATTCCGATGAGGATTTCGCGCTGCCCGCGCACGACGATTTCGACATCAAGGCGGAACCCGCTCGCGCCTCCTCCTTCCCCCGTCCGGATCCGGTCCCTGTCGCCTCCGCCAAGCCTCAGCCTGCGCCGCAGCACCGCGCGCCCGAAGCCGAGGCCGAACCGCGCAAACCCGCCGCCATGGGCGCAACCGCCGATGCGGACTTCCTGGCGAAGGCCCGCAAGCAGGTGCGCGCGAACCGGGGCGGAGAGGCGGGATGGACCCCGCCCGTTCAGAAAGAGCAGCGCGGCTCCAACAAGACCTTGCTCCTGGGCGCCAGCGCGCTGGGCTTTCTCGCCATCGCGGCGGCGGCCGGCATGCTGGTGATGGAAGCGATCAATGGTCCCGAACAGTCGGCCCTGAGCGCGGACCCGTCCGCGTCGCTGTCGAGCCTTTTCTCCGAACCGGCGGACCTGTCCGCGCCCTCTACCGATACCGGCGCTACCGCAATACAGGCCGAGCCTGCTGCGACGTCTGGGACAGAGACTGCCGCGGCAGACGCTGAGACCGTCCAGAGCCAGCCCGAGGCTGCGCCAGCTCCAACCCAAGCAGCTCCGACCCCCGCCCCGCCTCCGCAACAGCGTGCATCACAAACCGAAGCGGCGCCGAGCCTTGAAAGCGCCGCAGCCAGTGGCGACGCCGTGGCGCGCTATCAGCTGGCGCTGCAGCAGCTGGAAGACCAGCGCTATTCGGACGCCGCCGCCCTGATGCGCCGCGCCGCCGAGCAAGGCGTTCCCGCGGCGCAGCGCCGCTTTGCGCTGATGCTGGCCAATGGCGAGGGCGTGCCCGCCAATCCGGCCGCAGCCCGCGACTGGATGGCCCGCGCCGCCGGGAACGGCAATGTGCAGGCCATGCATGACGCAGGCGGCATGTTCATCAACGCCGAGTCCACGCCTGAATTTCAGGAAACCGCGGCCCGCTGGTTCGAACAGGGGGCGCTTCACGGTCTCGTGGACAGTCAGGTGAATATCGCGCTTCTCTTCAAGGAAGGCTTCGGCGTGCCGCAAAGCCCGGCTGACGCCTATGCCTGGTTCACCATCGCTGCGAATGCAGGAGACGCCGAGGCGCGCAATTCCGCCGCCGAGCTGCGCTCCATGCTGACCCCCGAACAGCGCGCGGCGGCGGAATCGGTCGCCCGCAATTTCACCCCGCGCCCATCCGATCCCGAAGCGCAGGGCGATTACGCGCCCCAGCCGTGGGAGACCGACGTCATCGCCAGCCCGGCCCAGATCGCCCGGGCCCAGGCGCTCCTGTCCCAGCTGGGCTACCAGCCCGGCCCTGCGGACGGGATGATGGGCGCGCGCACGCGCAGCGCCATTCGTGACTTCCGCCGTTCTGAAGGCCTGACAGTGTCGGACCGGGTGGACAGCACCCTGCTCTCACGGCTTGAACAAGCCGCCGCCGGTTAGGCCGGGGCGGTGCAGATCTACCTGCCCATAGCCGAGATTTCGCTGAACCTCTGGCTCTTGCTGGGCCTGGGTCTGGGCGTGGGATTTCTATCGGGCCTGTTCGGCGTGGGCGGCGGCTTCCTGATGACGCCGATCCTGATCTTTCTCGGGATTCCGCCCGCTGTGGCCGTGTCCAGCCAGGCGAACCAGATTGTCGCCAGCTCGGTTTCCGGCGCGCTCGCCCATTTCCGGCGCAAGACGCTGGATGTGAAAATGGGGCTGATCCTCCTGATCGGCGGCGTGGTCGGCTCGATTTCCGGCGTCCAGCTCTTCGGCCTGCTGCAGCGCCTGGGGCAGATCGATCTCGTGATTTCGCTCTGCTATGTGGGCTTTCTGGGCGTCATCGGCGGCCTGATGCTGGTGGAAAGCGTGAACGCCATCCGTCGTCGGCGCGGCGCGAGCGGCCCGGTGCGCCCCAAGCGCCGCAAGCGCGGACTGATCGACGCCCTGCCATTCAAGACCCGCTTTGCGGTCTCGGGCCTCTACATGAGCGTCATCCCGCCCATCGCCATCGGGTTTCTCGTAGGCGGACTTGCCGCGCTGATGGGCGTTGGCGGCGGCTTCGTCATGGTTCCCGCCATGATCTACCTTCTGCGCATGCCCACGAATGTGGTGATCGGCACCTCCCTGTTCCAGATCCTGTTCGTGGCCGCGCTGACGAGCTTTCTGCAGGCGGTGCAGAACCAGACCGTGGACATGGTTCTGGCGGGCATCCTGATCCTCGGCAGCGTGGTGGGCGCCCAGATCGGCGCGCGCTTCACCAGCAAGATCCCGGCTGAAGAGCTGCGCGCCCTCCTGGCGCTGATCGTGGTCAGCGTCTGCCTGAAACTGGCCTGGGACCTCACCAGCACGCCGGCCGACCTGTTTGTGCTCATCGACGCACAGGGAGGTCAGTGATGCTCAGACACCTCGCTCTGGTCCTGACCCTTCTCGCCGCCGCGGGCGGGACAGCCTTTGCAGCGCCGCCTGAAGGCGTCCAGCCGCCCGCCCAGATCGCCGCCGCCCTGACCGAGGATGTGGTGGAGATCCGCTCCACCTTCGCCGGCGCCGAGCTGACCCTTTACGGCGCGGCGACCGGGCTGCAGGAAGGGGATGACATCGTGGTGGCCGTGCGCGGCCCGGCGGGCGATCTGCGGGTCATGCAGAAACGCCGCGTGCTGGGCATCTGGATCAACGCCGCCCCGGTCCGGTTCGAGGATGTGGCGGGGTATTACGCGGTCGCCTCCACGCGCCCGCTGTCTGACTTCGCCAGCTTCTCGGCGCTCCGCCGCAATCAGATCGGCATGGACCATGTGCGGCTCTACGCGCCTGAAAGCATTCGCCGGGAAACCCTGTTCGGCGTGCGCAACGTGATGGTGACCGATCTTGGGGGCGAGATCGTGGACTATCGCGCAGCCCTGGTGCGCAACAAGGCCCGGCGCGGCCTGTACGGCGAAGCGCCGGGTGGCGTCGAACTGCTGGAAGGCGGGCTGTTCAGGGCCCGTGTGATCCTGCCGCCCACCACGCCGACCGGCACCTATAACGCAGATGTGTACCTGTTCCGGGATGGACAACCCATCGCAACCCGGCGCACGGATCTGACCGTGGTGAAGGCGGGCGCGGAGCGGGCCATCTATGATCTGGCCCAGAACCGTCCGGTCGTGTACGCCTTTATCTCGGTCCTTCTGGCCATGCTGGCCGGGTGGACGGCGGCCGCGGTCACCCAGCGGCGCTAATGGTTCAAGTCTGATACGAGGCGCCCGCCATGCAACGTCTTAGCGAAGCTCCCCCTCTGGTCCTGATCCTCGGGTTTGGCGGCCTTCTGCCCTTCCTCGCCGGCGCCATCGGCGTCATGGCGGGCGGCCAGGCCGCGCTGCAGGCGGCGACCGCCCTTCCGGTCTACGCTGCGGTGATCCTGTCCTTCCTGGCGGGCGGACGCTGGGCCAGCGAGCTGGTGATCCGCAGCGACAAGCCGCGCTCTGGGGTCATGGTGCTGTCCATCCTCCTGAGCCTTGCGGGATGGGTCGCGGTGGTCATCCAGGTCTGGAACCGTCCCGGACTGCCGCTGGATCTGGAGCTGACCGGCTGGGGCCTGCTGATCGCGGGCTTCGTCATCCAGTTCCTGTGGGACCGGACCGCCATTCGCGGCGCCACCTTTCCCGGCTGGTACATGCCGCTGCGCTTCATCCTGACCGCTGTTGTCGTGTTGTGCCTGGCGCTGACCGCCTTCGTGCGCAGTTCTCCGACCTTCAGCCTCTAATCGCCCAGAAGGCGGGACCCGCTGACCGCATAGACCCGGTCACGGCCCAGCATGTAGGCGTGCGGACGCTCACGAAAGAGCGGCGCATAGGCGGCGTCGCAGACATTCAGCCCACCGGTGAACGCCCCGAAGGCGGGCAGGATCAGCCGCGCGCCATCGGTGGCGAAACAGCGCCGACGCACACGGCGTCCTTGTCCTGAGATCTTCGCACACGGATGCAGATGCCCGGCCACCTCGCCAGGATGATCACCCGCCTGCGGTTCATGACGCAGATGGAGCGGGCCCAGATCAAGCTCGAACCCGGCGCGGCCGCCAAAGCGCTCCGGCGGCTTCGGGTCGTGATTGCCTTCAATCCAAAGCCAGTCCTCGACCGAGGCGACGATCTCAGACAGAGCGTCCGCATCTTCAGGGGCCATACGGTCATCCGCGCCCAGATCATGGAAGCTGTCGCCCAGCGCCACCACACGGCGCGGCTGATAGATCGCAATGGCCTCCGCCAGCTTTCGCAACGTGGCGCGGGTGTCATAGGGGGGCAGGAACTGGCCGCGCACCGCATAGGCGCTGCCCTTCTCAAAATGCAGATCGCTGACCAGCAGCACGCCTTCCTCCGCCCAGACCGCCACGCCGGACGGGTCCGCGATCAGGCGGGCGCCGTTCACGGTCATCAGGACCGGATCGGTGAGGGGCGTGCGAAGCGGCTGGGTCATCAGGTCAGTTAGGCGCGGTCCGCGGAACGAGGCAAGGCGTTCAGTCATCCTCGTCTTCATATCCCACCAGCGAGAGCGGGCGGGCCTTATAGCCCTCAAGTTCCGCCCAGCGCGCCAGGGCGTCATCGCGGCCATGAGTGATCCAGACCTCTTCCGGGTTCACGTCGCGAACCGTCCGGGTCAGCTCGTCCCAGTCGGCATGGTCCGACAGGATCAAAGGCAGCTCGACGCCGCGCTGGCGCGCCCTTGCGCGCACCTGCATCCAGCCCGACGCGAAGCTGATGACCGGATCGGAGAACCGCCGCGCCCAGGCCGTCTGAAACGAGGATGGCGGCCCGATCACGATCTTGCCGGCGAAATCCTGCTTCGTTCCCTCGCCATCCTTCAGGGTGGCTTTTGCGAGCGGACCGAGATCGACGCCATGATCCTGATAGAGCGCACAGAGCTGCTCCATCGCGCCATGGATATGGATGGGCGCGTCATGGCCCGCTTCGCGCAACAGACAGATCAGGCGCTGCGCCTTGCCCAGAGCATACGCTCCGACAAGATGGGTGCGATCCGGGTTCTCCTGCACGCTCTTGAGCAGTTTGGCGATCTCGCCCGCATCATCCGGATGCCGGAACACCGGCAGGGCGAAGGTCGCCTCGGTCACATAGACATGGGCGGGAAACACCTCGAAAGGCGCACAGGTGGGATCGCGGCGGCGCTTGTAATCGCCCGACACTCCGATCACGAGACCTTTCCATTCGAGCCGGATCTGGGCGCTGCCCAGGACATGTCCGGCCGGATGAAAGCTCACCTCCACCTCGCCGATCCTGAGGCGTTCGCCATAGGAAATGGGAACCGGATCCGGCGTGAACGCCTCGCCATACCGCGCCGCCATGATGGCGAGTGTCTCAGGCGTCGCCAGAACGCGATCATGCCCGGCCCGCGCGTGGTCGGCGTGGCCATGGGTGACCAGCGCCCGCTCGGCCGGCCGCATGGGGTCAATGAAAAAGCCCCCGGGTTCACACCAGAGGCCGCGTTCGGTCTCGCGCAGAAGCTGCTCAGGTCGGATCATGGAGAAGACATAGGGCGTCTTCGGGGGCCGGGAAACCGGAGATCCTGACAGGAAAGGAGGCGGCGCCGCTTGAGGGGGGAGAGAAAGCGGCGCCGCCCGTTACGGGCTTTGCTAGTGCAGATCGCCCGCAGACAGATGCCGGTCATGGAGGGGCTGAACCGGCCGATAGTTGTGTGCGTAGTGCGCGGTGAAGGCCGCGATCTGTTCGGCGGACGCCGAGATCGGGGTCTGCATCACGGTCCAGGCCACGCCTTCCGAACAGGGCGGCGTGGTCAGCGAACCGGCATAGCGCCAGGCGCTGTGATCCGCCGGGAGGAACGCAGCCGGATCGACATCGTCAACCTCATGATGCTCGCCTTCATGGGGGATCGCGGCCCAGAGCGCGTCGAGTGCGGGATTGGCCGCGCCTTCTTCAAAGAAGACGCCGACAACGGCCAGATGACCGTCTTCGGAGGCGTGCACGAAATGCACTTCCAGCGGATATTGATGGCCGTCCACGGTATGCTCGCTGCCCGCATGGAAGTGGAACTGGACGAGTTCATACTCGCGATCGCCCAGGTGCAGGGAGCCGGCGTCCTCAAGGTCCACCTTGATGGTGTGGCCATTGTCGGTCACCGAGCCTTCGCCGTCTTCCCAGTGCAGCGCCGGCACGGCGTCGGCATGACCGCTGACGGCATGAAGGTCGATGGGCGATTGTTCGTGCCCGCTGTCGCAGGTGGCGTATTCCGCCGACAGCATGCCCCAGTGCTCAGGTCCGCCATCCCCTTCATACCCCCAGGAGGAATGGCCGTGATGGTCGAGCGCGATCGCCGCGCCGCCCAAAGCGAGCACGGCGGACGCCGCCATGGCGGACCCCAGTAAACTCTTACGCATATCCTGCTCCCAACTGTCCCGATCATGGAAATGCGCGCTGTTTCAGCGCATGGAGCAGTCTTGGGCCAGGCGGGTTAATGACGCGTCACAGAGTTGCGTAACGCTTGGCTAATTCAACCTTAAGCACCCGAGCCGCTCGAGCTGGAACTGGCGGTGACCGCCACCGAACTCGCGGTGATGACTGAGACCATGACAGCGGTCTGGGCGGCGATGACGGCGTCCATGGCGCTCAGCGCCCCGTCCTGAAGCCCGGACCGCCCCGCCGTATGAACAAGATGAGCCAGCGCCGTGCGTTCCCCGCCCATGGAGGTGACCGAGTTCGGAACCGCCTGGCGCAGGGTCTCGATGGCAAGCGCATCATCCACGCCCAGCCCCTGAATGGCCCATTGAACGAAACGCTGCCGGAAGGCATGGCGGCGCAGGGCCTTGTGGGTCTGGCGAGCTGCGTCCAGCGCTTCAAATCGCGCCATCGCCTCGTGCGGGTCGGCCTTTAGAAGCGCGCACATCTTGCCGCCATCCCGGGTATGGCCCCGGGATCGCGGATTGGCGCGAAAGACCGCCTCGGCGGCCTCCCGCAAGGCCAGCACTTCGGCCGGGTCATCGCCGCGAGCGGCGTGAATGGCGGCATAGGTGTCCGTCACTGACGCGCTGGCGCGCCACCAGGGCGGCTGAAGCGCTTCACGCATCGCCAGGAAGCGCTCGATCGGCGTGTCCTCGCTCGAGCCCACGCACAGCATCAACGCCGCCCGTGCGCCGCCGGCGTGCAGACTGGCGCGTTCAAACCAGCCGACATGGTCCTGCAGGGCCGCACGCGCCGCCAGGAAGCGTTCCACCGGGATGTCGTTCTGCGTCATCATGGCGGCGTAGAGCCAGCGCAGCGCGCCGGTCGGTGAGCGCCAACCCAGCTCGGACTTCAGAGCGGCCTGACGGTCGCGAACTTGCGCCACAAGCGCGTCCGGGTCGTCTTCACGCATGAGCAGACAGGCTGCAGACAGCCAGCAGGCCACCTTTTCCGGACGGGGCCGACCTTCACGGAACGCCTCGTACAGTGCTTCAAGGCGGGCGAGATTGTCGGCGTCGCTCATGAGACCCTCATGTCAAAACATTGATTATTCACATTACATCGCGACCAGACTGAAAGCAAAAACCCCGGAGCCAGGCTCCGGGGTTTTCAATGAGATAAAGGCTCTCGTCCTAGTCCTCGATTTCAAGGCCCGTGTGATAGGCGATGAAGGCCCAGCGATCCGCCGCTTCCTCGATCAGCTTGGACACCGGCGTGCCGGCGCCATGCCCGGCGCGGGTCTCGATGCGGATCAGGGTCGGCGCGTCGCCCGTCTCCGCCGCCTGAAGCGCGGCGGCGTATTTGAACGAATGGCCCGGCACGACGCGGTCATCGGTATCCGCCGTCGTAATCAGAGTCGCCGGATACTCGCCGGTTTCGGGAATGTTGTGATAGGGCGAATAGCCATAGAGCACGTCAAACATTTCCGGGTCCTGCGGGCTGCCATAGTCATCCACCCAGAACCGGCCCGCGGTGAACTGGTTGAACCGCAGCATGTCCATCACGCCCACCGCCGGCAGAGCCGCGGCGAACAGGTCCGGCGCCTGATTGGCGACCGCGCCCACCAGAAGACCGCCGTTTGAGCGGCCATGGATGGCGAGGTGATCGGGGCTGGTCCAGCCCATATCGATCAGGGCGTGGCCGGCATTGATGAAGTCATCAAAGACGTTCTGCTTGTTCGCGAGGCGCCCGGCATCGTGCCAGTCGCGACCATAGGCCGAACCGCCGCGCAGATTGGCGATGGCGTAGACCCCGCCCATCTCCATCCATTGCAGACGCCGTACGTCAAAGTCCGGACGGCGGGTGATGGCAAAACCGCCATAGCCATAGATCAGGGTCGGGCGCACGCCATTGGGATCGACATCCCGGTGATGGGCGACAAACATCGGAATGCGCGCCCCGCCCGTGCTTTCATAGAAGGTCTGGCTGACCACATAGTCATCGGGGTTGAAGGTCAGCTCCGGCGCGCGGAAGACCTCGCTCTCCCCGGTCTCCACATCATAGCGATAAAGCGCGGGCGGCTGGTTCAGGCTTTCATAGGAATAGAAGGTTTCGCTACGCGCCGGATCGCCGCCAAAGCCGGACGCGACGCCCAGGCCCGGCAGGTCCCCCTCGCGCACGAAGACGCCCGCAGGCG
>MDTA01052528.1_pt1 | contig 75433 bp, 74 predicted proteins | sample 811151 | NCBI WGS metagenome assembly MDTA01 (sample SAMN05326648, study PRJNA326480) | marine metagenome | isolation source: seawater | place: Indian Ocean: South | collected 2010 | reverse complement strand
GCAAGTTCCAGGCTCCCAATGATCATCATGTCCTTCATGGTCATCATGATCGTCTTCCTCATCTGAGTGGTCATCATGGTCATCGTGCTCATCTTCTTCATCTGAGTGGTCATCATGGTCATCGTGCTCATCTTCTTCATCTGAGTGATCATCATGGTCGTCTCCATGCCCATGGTGATGATGTGCATGTCCACCTAGCATCTTCAAAGCGGCCATGTTGAAGTCCTCATCGTGCTGAGATTCGAATTCGAGAACATACTCTCCTTCTTCCATGTGGAAGATTGAGATTGCTGTATCAGTAGGACAACCTGCTGGATTCTGGATAGTTTCCTCTGCTTCAGCATGAGCGTGCCCTTCATGGTCATCGTGCTCATCTTCATCATGTCCATCTTCGTCATGGCCATCTTCATCATGTCCATCTTCGTCATGTCCATCTTCGTCATGGCCATCTTCGTCATGGCCATCTTCATCATGTCCATCTTCGTCATGGCCATCTTCATCATGTCCATCTTCATCATGTCCATCTTCATCATGTCCATCTTCGTCATGGCCATCTTCATCATGTCCATCTTCGTCATGTCCATCTTCATCATGGTCATCGTGATCATCAGACATCATACCCAAAGTAGTACTCTGGAATGGGCCGTCGTTAAGTAACTCACAAAGGTCAGAAACCAACAACGATTCGTAATCTAGTGTAACCTCTCCACTAGGCATTGTATGCGTCATTACTGAGATAGGAGCATCATCACCAAGAGCGTCAAGAGTAGGCCCTACCCATGGTTCTAGGTTCAGGCCGTGGTAGAAGAAAATATCCGAATTCTGTAGTCTTACAATGTCGGCAGCTGATGGTTCGTAATCATGTACCGGTACATTTGAAGGGCTAATTATCTCAACAGTAAGTGTGTCTCCAACAATTGCTGTTACTAACTCCCCTACGTGGTAGGTAGAAACCATCACTGTTGCGTCTTCTTTTTCTTCACTACTCAAACAACCCGCGAAACTAGAAAATACTAGGGCTAAACTCAGTAGGATTGCACGATATGCTGTACTATTCATATCCCTCGCGCCCGATATTAACTATTTAATTGATGTTAATAATTATATTAATCAAAATTATTATTAATGTAGTTATAATCGTAGATTCATGAGTCAAATAATCACTTTCAGTGTTGACAAGGAGTTTGCCAATAGATTGGATGGTTTCATTAAACGAACAGGTTACAAGAATCGAAGTATGTTTCTTCGTGATGCAAGTCTTCACTTTGCGGATGACTCATTGAGAGGAGATCTTGATTCTATGTCTGCAGATCAAGATATCGAAGGAACTGCAGTGGTATATTTTCAACATCATGTAGAAAGTAAATTATCCGAGTTGAGACATTCTAGCGAATTCAGCATCACTTCTTTTCATCACAACTGCCTCCCTGCCAGCCACACATGTGTAGATACAATGCAAGTAAGTGGGAAGGCAGGAGTGATTAGAGAAATGATAACCAATTTAAGAAATATTAATGACGTTGACAGAGTTGAATTTATTTCGGCTCCTCTCAGAGAATCTGGGTGCTGCTGATAAATAAAAATTCTTTACAATACACTATAATAGTGTATTTAGTTCCAAGGGTTTCAAGGGGTGTTGTCGACGCGAGAACTGTGTGGAGATACCTCCTGAACTACAATCTATGCTCGATGGAGGGCATGGAGATACTAAGCAGAAGGCTGCTAGATTAGTAGTAGATCTTGCAGCATCTGCAGGCGCTAAATCCTTCACAAAGTGTGCCAATGCTCATGTTTCTGGTGTTAGCGTGATAACGGGGGGACACGGTCTTCGCCGCTTCCTTTCAGATTTATCTGGAGATCCCGAGGGGATAGTTTCTATCCCTACAACTCTTAATTCAGCAGGATGTGATCGTGAACAGATGGAAGAGATGGGTATAGATTATCCTGATTTTCTTGAACACCAGTTTGAAATTATACATGCATATTCTCAATTAGGAATTGAGGCAACCCTGTCTTGTACGCCTTACGATAGAGGTGTTATTATTGAAGAAGGCATAGGTTCGTGGGCCGAATCGAATGCTGTTTGTTTTTCCAATTCATATACTTCTTTGATTACTAATAGAGAATCCGGCCTATCTGCTTTAGCAACTGCTCTAACTGGATGGGCTCCATTATGGGGTTTGCATATAGATGAGAATCGAATTCCAAACATCTTGGTCAGGGTTGAAGCTGATATGGATGATCTCACCGATTGGTCAATATTAGGAGATTGGATTGGCATGCAAATAAAACCAGATTGGAAATTACCTTGGGGTATGATGCCACTAATTACTGGTTTGCCAAAAGATGCGGATTTTGAGATGAGGAAAGCCCTAACAGCATCGGCTGCAAATTATGGCTGTCCCATGCTTTGGGCTGATGGTTTAACCGCAGATGCGCCAGAAGTACATTCATTTGAAGGAGAAATAATTTTTGATAATGATGAATTAAATAAAAGATATTCAGAACTTGCTCCTTCAGGTACTATTGATCTCGTTGTCATTGGTTGCCCTCAAGCAAGTGTTGGTGAGGTAAGGTCTACTGCAGCATCTGTAAGGGCTAGAATGGAATTAGGACAAAAAATACCTGATTCTCGTCTCTGGGTGTTTACCAGTGGACATAATTATGAATTGTTAGAATCAGATGGAACAGTAGCCCTCCTAGAAGAAGCCGGAGCATTAGTTTTGAAAGATACTTGTCCAGAAGTTACACCATATAATCGATCAAAATATAATCATCTTCTAACAAATTCATTGAAGGCGGAACATTATCTAAAAAGCGGATTGAATAGATTGCCAACTAGCGTAACGACAATTGATCAGTGTGTATCTCACGCTTTTGATCCATCATTGATACAAGGAGATAGACCCACTATTGGTTCTAAGAAAGCTAAACCCATGGTTACAAACAAGACAATTAAGAGAGGGAAGATTAGCCTTAATGGCCAAGGACTCCCTAGCCAAAATGGATGGAAAATATCTGGTACCGCTATGGTTACAGATGTGCCAATTACTTATCTTGGATATGTCAATAGAGATACTGGAGTAATAGAAGAACCAGGTCATCCTCTAGACGGAATTCCAATAGAAGATACAGTTCTAATTTATCCCAAAGGCTCAGGATCGACAGTCGCACCATTTGTTTTGATGGGTTTAATCTACAATAACAAAGGGCCTCGTGCAATTATCAATCGTGATGTATGTCCACTAACATTACCAGCCGCTAGCCTATTGGCAGTTCCTTATGCTCATGGATTTGATCTTGATCCAACTATTGAAATTAATAATGGAGATCAGATAGAAGTTTGTCTAATTGACGGCTCAGTTACTCTCAATGTTCTGTCTCGCGTTGGCGAGGATTGATGACCTCTGGTCATTGCCATTATTCTATGGGCGGACGGCCAGATCCAGAACCCTGCCGACCTCAAGATTTGGGAAAGTTCGAGATTATAAGTCGCGATGGCGAAGCAAGAATAGGTCGCCTTCATACTAAACATGGAATTCTACAGACACCTATGCTTTTACCAGTGATCAATCCTAACATTCGTACTATTGAGCCACGTGAAATGTGGGATAAATATCGAGTTAATGGCTTAATTACGAATTCGTATGTTACTTGGAAGCATGATGATTTAAGGCAATCTGCATTAGATAAAGGAATTCACTCATTACTTGATTATCCCGGAGTGATTGTTACTGATTCAGGTACCTTCCAATCCTACGTATATGGGGATATTGAAGTCGAGCCCGGTGAAATCGTCGATTTTCAAAGAGACATTGGAGTGGATATAGGCACTATGCTTGATGTATTTGGAAGGCCCGACATGAGTCTTGAAGAACTAGAATTAGCGGTCGAAGAAACTGCAAAAAGAGCTGAAATTTCATTAAAAAATGCCGGTGAAAAACTACTTCTTAATGGACCCATACAAGGTGGTCTCTATGAAGATTTGAGATCTAAAGCAGGATTTTTAATGGGATCTGCCAAAGGAGACTATCGAGGTTTTGCAGTACATCCAATAGGTGGCATCGTTCCACTTATGGAACAACAAAGATACAGAGAATTATTTCACATTCTTCTTGCGGCTAAATCTACAATTCCTCCAAATAAACCAATACACCTATTTGGCTGTGGGCATCCACTTTTATTTCCTCTTTCAATTGCTCTTGGTGTGGATCTCTTCGATTCTGCTGCTTATGCATTATTTGCCAGAGACGACAGAATACTTACTCCAGAAGGTACTGTGAAACTTGCCGAACTTAATGAATGGCCTTGTCATTCTAGCGCCTTATTCCCCTACACTCCTGCTGAAGTCAGAGAAATGGATAAAGATGACAGATCGACACTTCTCGCACACCACAATCTTGAGATCACACAGGCCGAACTAGCACGTTGTAGAGAGGCTGTACGTAAAGGTAAGATCTGGCAGTTGGCAGAAGAAAGAAGTCATTGTTCGTCTAGACTTCGAGAGGCTTTTGAATGGGTGATAGAACAAATTGAAGAATCAGACGAAGGTCCTGTTGGAGAAAGTGCGCTTAGATTGATTTCGACAACAGATCCAGTTCGGGGTAAATCGGAGCAATTGTCTGTGGATATTGATAGCCGTCCTCATATTCTACATCTAAATGCATTATTGGCAACACGTTGGAGAAAACCTGGTTCATGGTGGGACGGATCAGAAGGTTCCCCTGAACGTGTTGCCATAATATCAGGAGTGCCTCCTCCTTGGAGGGAAACAGCAATAGAAACTGTGGTCTCAATTTTGTTGGAAAAACCTCGTTCAATTATACTAATTGCAACTCCTATTGGATTGGTCCCATTCAGTCTTGAAGATGTATCTCCTTGGTGTCATATTGATTGTTCAGATTCGCTTTGGGAAAATACACTGGATGAATATGAATTGAATATTTGGCTAGATGATTTAGGTATAGAAAATACCCCAATAGAAATATTCTACCCCTCAATTGAATTTGATTTAGATTTAGACAAGAATAGTACAAAATTAATCCGTTCTTGGCTAGATCGTTGTTCAATAGTCGACAAACTCTCATTATTTTGTGCGATTTCTCCTTCCAAATCATGTAACCTAACATCAAATATGAGTTCTAGAAAATCTCGTACCGATCGTATGGTTAATGTTTTCTTTGATGAAGAACATTGCCTTTCGCCTAGACTTACTGATGGTGCACTTTCTTTGACTCTAGCAGGTGCAGTCAAGCTTCATGAAATCAATCCAGATCCTCCTCCGTTGTTCGATAATGACCAATTATTGAATGAATTAGATCATCCCGGGATACCTCGGGTTCTGATTTCAGATGATGCAATTCCATTTGTTGAGAAAGGTAGAAATGTAATTCACGGATTTGTGCTTGGTGCTGACTCACATATTATAGTGGGTCAACCTTGTTTAGTTGTTGATAAAAATGGTTCTTTGATTGCTCATGGAATTGCCAATTCTACTTCTGATGAAATGTCATTTTTCACTAAAGGAATAGCAGTTAAAATAAGAGATGGAAACTCAAAAAGATAAGTTGAATTTTGGAGTGCCGTCGGCGATTAATTCAAGTGATTATAGCCACTCACCGAATCGACTCCCTAGGGAGTCGGATCCGAAGTTGGTGTGAAATTGAGTGTAGATGTAGTTATTGAGACACGCTCACTTTGCAAGATGTATGGTCCTCACCTTGCTTTAGATAATGCAGATTTATCGCTTCCAAGAGGTGCTATTGGGATATTGGGACCTAATGGTGCAGGCAAATCTACTCTTTTCAAATGCTTACTTGGTCTTATCAAAACGACGTCTGGCGAGGGCACTGTTCTTGGTTATGACATAAGGACTGAGGGAGATATGATCAGGTCAAGAATTGGTTACATGCCAGAATATGATTCATTAGATCCTTCATTAAATGCTATTGATCAAGTAAGATATGCTGGAGAATTATTGGGAATGAATCCAGGTCAAGCAATGCAAAGGGCTCATGAAGTTCTAGAATACGTTGGACTACGCGATCAGCGTTATAGGAAAATAGAGTCATTTAGCACAGGAATGAAGCAGGCCACAAAACTCGCATGTGCTATAGTTCACGATCCAGAAATTCTGATTTGTGACGAACCGACAAATGGTCTCGATCAACGTGCTAGAGATTTCATGTTACAGACTCTGAAGAGAACTGTAAACGAGGGGGGAGGAACTGTTCTGATGTCTGGACACGTAATGGATGACATCCAGGAAGTATGTGACAGAATAGTAATGATGCACAAGGGCAAAGTCGTAGTTCAAAGGGAGATAGAAGATCTTGCAAGCCAAATTGATAGAGAAGTTGAGGCCGTAATTTGGGGGGGGGCAAGTCGTATGGAAAAGGCTCTCATTGATGGCGGTCTTCGTGTTCGTAGGCTAGGTCGTGTTATGAGAGTGACAATTGAGACTGAGGACACCATTTCTCGGATTTTAGAAATAGCCGCAGAAATTAATGTTCAAGTACGTGAACTTCGTGAATACGAACCGGATCTAGAAGATATTTTCCTTCTTATAATGAATAAGCTTGGAGCTAATATTAAGGGCACTTCTGACTTAATGACGGAAGCACATACTGGAGGTGAATCTGTTGAATAATGATGAATCTCAACTTAACATAGCATCGGGTAAGACAAGAATGGAGGTTGCATATGGTTCTGGTGATGGAGATGATGATGCTAAGGCTGTAGTTGCCCGTAAGGCTAGTTTAGGGGTCCTTTTTGAACAGGTTTATCGTCCATGGAATGGAGATTTAGGCCCTAGATGGGTTCGCAATTATGCTATTTTTAGGCACCATGTATATGGTATATTTTCATCTAAAGGGCATCGATATTACAATCCATTTGTTCGCTTATCGATCCTCGTGATTTTTCTCAGTTCTTTAACGCCAATAGCCATGATTTTTCTTTCGTCTACTATACCCGGAGAAGCATCAGAATGGTTGACTAGAATGTGGGGCATAAATCGATACAACCTTTGGGGTCAAGTCTTAGGATATTATCCTAGGAATCTGTGTATGTGGCCACTACTTACCGCTTTAGTTGTTGGTGGTATGATTTCTGACGATAGGAAAAATGGTACTAGTGCTATATACTTCTCACGTCCTGTGACAAGAACTGATTACACTGTAATGAAATTTCTTAGTGCATCAACAGTTCTTGGTTTTGTAATTGTATTTTCTTACATGTTGTATTATTCCACGTCAATTGTATTTAGAGGAGAAGGTTGGGCATTCTTGATTGATACATTACCTATGTTCTTAGGCGGTCTATTTGCTGGTATTCTATTAGTGTTTACTTACACATCTATTGGTATGGCATTATCAAGTATAAGTCAAAGTAGGTTCTTTGCTGCCATAGCATTTTTATCAATAATATTTGGTACTAAATTAATGGCATTCTTGGTAGAAATTGTTTTTGAAACATCTATCCTTTACATGCTCAGTCCATATGATTCCTTAGCTCATATAGGGCAATGGCTGGTTGGCATTCCTCCTAATTATGATCATTCAATAGCTTTCTCTATTGTGTCCATTTTGTTATACAATGCAGCATCAATAGGACTCTTGGTTAGTCGAGTTAGTACCTTGGAGGTGACTAGAGAATGACAACAGAAAGTAATACACCAGCAGTAGTCATTGATCATTGCTCAAAATGGTATGGTAATGTTATTGGAATAAACGATATTTCCCTTGCAATAGACGGTGGCGTCACAGGTATTTTAGGACCCAATGGCGCAGGAAAATCTACTCTGTTTAAATTACTGATGGGACGTCTAAAACCAAGTTCTGGAAGTGTTCGTTTGTTTGGTGTTGACCCTTGGGAAAGTACATCTCCTTACCGTCGTATAGGATATGTTTCAGAAACTGAGAAAATGTATGACTGGATGACTGGACATGATTTCGTATCAACTCTTGCTAGGCTTCATGGCATGACTCGAGAGGAGGCTAATTCCCGTGCCGAACATGTGATGGATTTTGTAGGCCTAGCTGATGTGCAACATAAGGAAATAGGAAAATACAGTAAGGGCATGAGGCAGAGAGTAAAAATTGCTCATGCACTTGTACATGATCCTGATTTAATTGTTTTAGATGAACCATTACATGGCTGTGATCCTATTGCTAGAACTAGTATAATGAGCGTAATAAGAGATCTAGGAGAACAAGGTAAGACAGTACTTGTTTCTAGTCATATTTTAGATGAAATCGAGAGAATTACTGAACAGATTGTTATCCTTCATAACGGTCGACTACTGGCTCTCGGTAATCTTCATGCAATTCGCGATTTATTAGATAAACACCCACATCGCATATTGATCAGAACAGATCACCCTAGGGATCTTGCATCTGCTTTTGTGGGATCCAAACCTGTATATGGGGTGCGTTTTTCTGAGGATGATGCACTTGAGATCTTGACTAATGATCTTTCAGAGGCTCACTCCATTCTACCTGAGATTATAGTTAAATCAGGAATCAAAGTTCATTCAATAGAGAATCCCGATGACAATCTGGATTCTCTATTGAAATATCTAGTAGGAGGTGATTCCTGATGGATAAACAGGGGCGTAGTCTTTCTGAAACAGTATGGACAAGACTTGATCGAAAGGCTGGTGCAATTACAGAATTAACCGTTAGACAACTTAGACATAGAATCTCAACATGGGTGGTTTTAGGTGTTGGTATGTTGATGATTATGATGTTATCAGCATTCTACGTAGACGCCGTAAGAGATGGTTTTGAACCAATAGATAATGATGGCGATTCAGAGGATTGGGATGGCGACGGATATCCTCTTGGCCAAGAGAGAAAATTTGGAACTAGTGATTGGGACCCTGAACAATACCCCGGATCTGGATCTTATGTTCAAGATGGCTCAATTGAGTGGGGTGATGACATAAGAACTCATACTGGTAATCATACTTGGGAATATGTAACTGGCATATTTACACCGATTTGGATCGATGAGTCGTATCAAGGAGATCGTTGGAGTATGATCCTTGATTTTGATAGTGTCAGTTTTTGTGAAGAAGAAAATGATGCTTCCGAATTCATGAATTCTTGGTCTGTTGGTTGGGGAGGTGGTTGTGAATTTGAAAACGGAGACTATGCATTCCAAGATGTCCGATTTAGAGGCGAAGGTACACTCAGAGTACCACGAGGCCACTATGCAGGCTGGGGTCATATGACCGATGTCTTTGATGTAGAACCTGAACCGGCTTCAAATTACATCAATGAAGACGATTTAGACTGGAATGGTAACGCACTGCAATCTCAAGGATTTGATGACGATGGAGACTGTTTACGTGATGATTGGAATTTGGGTCCTGAATCTGACTTTTGGTTTGATAAAGACGATAATAATAATGGCAGAGACTGCGATGTCATCTATGTACTTGGTGTTGATGGGGTAACTGTAGTCAACATAATCGCTGATGAGAATGTAGACGAAGACCCTGATGATGAGAAATTACTTGGAGAGAGTAATCATAGAGGATTCATAGTAGCAGTAGGTAAGATTGCATTTGTAATGATACTTTCAATTTTCCTTCCTCTATTCCTTGCTTTAGGCCTCGTTCGTGATGAAACTGAGAATGGTACTCTACATTATCTTCTTTCTAAACCGATTCATCGAGGAGAATTCATTACCTATCGAATATTAGGATATTTACTAATTTCAGGAACATTTGTGTTCCTCATGTCTCTAATTATGGCCTCTGTTACCTCTTTACTTGGACCCGGTGATTCGATAATTAGGTTTGGAGATATAGTGGTGTGGGTTGGTATAGCATTTGCTACTATACTTGCTTTGACTGCTTATGGTGCATTATTCAATACATTAGGGTTGATATCATCTCGATATGGAGTCTATATTGCTCTTGTAATAGGAATTTATGAGTTTGTAATGGCCGTAATGACACTCTCTGGAGCGACGTTAGTGCCGGTACTTTCAATTTCTCATTGGACATTACAACTTGTAGATTCAATTGTACTCATAGTTTGGGACGATACTCTCTTCATGGACATGATGTCAAATGCCTTCGGTTATGATACTATACTAGGTTTCTTTTGGTCCCCCCCAGCCCATACTTTAGGTACAGAGAATCCTTATGTTTCAGCTATAATCTCAGTTATTGTTTTGATTTTTATTACGGTATCTATGATATTCTTTGCTCAATCATTGTTCAAGCGCAGGGAGATAATGTGAGTTTTTCAGAGGTCGAATTATGGATAAATTCCAAGGCGATTTAAGGGATTTCTGGAGATTTGACATTCTACCACCAGTTCATCGCTTATCTTGGTGGTGGTGGTGGGTTCTAGTTCTAATTCCAGATCCTAAAAATCCGAGTAGATCTAAGCAATTGATGGTACTTTGGTCAAGTAAGGACACCTCAGCAATTCGCGTTAGTGGACATTGGTGGACTCCTGGAGCTAGTAGACGTATAGATGATCATGGAGGACATACCATGTCTGGTATGGTTTGCGCATGGTGGTATGATGGGGAGAAAATGCACGAACCACTTTTGATGAAAGAATGTAAAATGGTTTCTTTGGATGATAAACATCCTCTGTGGCCTGAAGAAAAAGAAGGCCTAGGTGAAGGTGGTGGGGCCGTAGTGCCTATTACATCCGAGGATCTCTCATTTGGATTGCGATCAAACAGAGAGTCTTTTTGGCTAAATCTTTCTAGTGATTCGAAGATGGTTAAAGCGGGTGCACCAAGTAAATTTTCCTTAGAAATGACTCCCTGGTGGGAAAAATCCAGCACATCTGCATATACTAACAATGTTTTTGCAATGGATATGGGGTATGACATTATTAGGATTCATGGCACTAAGGCAGTTTTAGAAATAGATGATAAAAAATTTGAAGGTTCGGCATATATCCAGAAAGTGGGAGTTCAAGCACCTAGTCCTCCTTGGTTTTGGGGTATGCTCCATTTCGACGATGGTTCATATTTAGATTGGTTCATGCCTCACGTTTCTCCCTCATTTACAATGAAAGATGATACTCCTTGGTCAATCAGAGATTTCTTTAGAAAACCCGTGACTGGGGCTGGTATATTTCATGACCATAAAAGAAATAGAACGGAACATTTCAAGCGTTGTACAGTAGAACTTGCTCAGCAAGAAGGAACCGATTTATTACGTGATGAGCAAGGCAATATTCTACCATTGTTTAGGATTAAGGTTTGGAATGGGCGTACTCAAATCTCCCTTCATGTAAGGGCCACAAGTAGGGCTAGATGGATATTTGACCAACCAACACGTGCTGGTTTTGTGAGCCACTTAACTTACAATGAGTATCCACTCGAGGTCCTGAAAATAGCGATTTTAGATGAGGAAGGCCTGAGAACTAGTGATGATTATGAATGGATGAGAGGCAATGCAGAACATTCATGGGGTATTCTAAATTGAATAAATTTTTGTCAAACTTCAAGCGTACTGTTCATAACCGATTGGCTTTGAGGTGATGTTAGTGAGTGACATGAGTTCCGAGGACATAATCACAGATGCAGCCCAGCACATTACTGCTGGCGATTACGCAAGTGCAATGAGTATTTTTGATGATTTTATCAAACAAAATCCAGATGATCCCGCTGGTTATCACGGTTGGGCCGAAGCCGCTCTTTTTGATATTCAAGAGAATGGTAATCTAGATGACAAAGGTAATGACCGTATTAATGAAGGCCAAATTAACGCGTATTTCCGTAAAGCAGCAGGCTTAGCTCCAGATAATGCAGATTACAATGCAGCATATGCAAATGCATTAGTTGAGTTTGATAGAATACCCATGGCTGTTAGACAATTGCACAAGTTGGTAGAAATTGGACAAACCTCTGATGATGTTGATGTTTCTTTTCATCTGTATGAAGCGGCCAGAGGTTTAATTGACGCAATAGATCTGAAAACTAATTTCGATAGAAGTGCTCCAATTGCACGACAATACATCAAAGAGGCAGTAAATTTCGCCTTATTGGGTCTAGGATTTTCATCTTCAGAAGAGGCTGTAGAGTATCTGGCTCTAGATGAGTAATTGAGGGATTATTTTGAGTAGCGACCTGATAATGGTCGCTTTTGGTTATCATGGATCTGCATTTCATGGGTCTCAGATACAGCCGGATGTAGAAACAGTACAAGGTAATCTGATAAACGCTCTAAAGAATCTAAAATGGTGGGAAGAAGGGTGCCTAGAAATTTCTAGCCGCACTGATGCAGGAGTAAGTGCAAGAATGAATCTTGCGACCGTGAAATTACCGGGCGAAATAATTGGAAAGATAGATCCAGATTTAGTTAAGAATGCACTTAATCATCATACTTCAGAAGAAATAGTAGTATGGGGTGCATTTAGAGTTCCTAAAGGAACACGTTCAAGATTTGCTAGATCGCGAACTTATTTTTATCATTGTGGAGTCATTCCTAGTTGGCCTAAAGAAGTTGATATTAGTGAATTTAGAGAGATGTGTTCTGTAGTTATAGGTAGGCATGATTTCACAAATCTTTGTCGTAATGATCCAGATAGAAGTCCAATAAGAACGATAGATTCTTGCGAACCATGGATAGACCCAAATGGTAGGGTTATTGGTTTTAGCGTAAAAGCTGAATCCTTCCTTTGGAATCAGATAAGGAGAATTGCAGCAGCATTTGAATCAATATTATCTGGTAAAATAGCACTTGAAGATCTAGTAAAAGCACTTGATGAACCTCAATTACGTGTTGATTTTGGAAGAGCCCCATCTGAGGGTTTAGTACTCTGGACAATAGAACATGAATCAATAAATTCGTTTTCTAATTTACCTGATTTTATGGAAATTATTCCCAAAAATATCAATGAAAGTAAAAGGGGAAATGAGAGATTAAATTCCTTGTCGAGACTTGAAATCAGTACACTACTTGAAAGAGAATGGTTAAATCTGTGAATTGAGTTGGATTTTTACTATTGTTCCATCTTCGCAAGGTAATACTTCTCTCAAGAATGATGTAGAGATAACTTCAGCAGTCTCAGTATGTCGTGTTAGATCTGGTATTAGTATTGCACAAGTAGAAGAATTACCTCCTTCAATAGTTATCTCGGCAATGAATGCAGTTGCTCCTCCGAATGATTTCCCATCTCTCTCAAATCCTGCAATTCTTTTTGGAGAAGGTCCATCAACCACATCTCCATCTTCAAGCCCAGAAATTATCCTTAGTGTTCGATATTTTTCAAGATCTGAACCCTTTACATCTACATTTAGAGTACCTGGCCAAGCAGTATTCCCTAGGACTGATTTGAATTGATCTTGATAGTGACTTTGAGCCATGAATACATGAGCCCTTCCTAAACCACTAGTTACTGTCCCCGTTAGTTGCATGGTCTTGCGCATCATTCATTGCAAATAAGTATCAGTATTCATCCTTACAATTTGAGATGCCAACCTTCCTCTCCTATTTTCCAGCCAGCGTCAATAACTATCTTTCTTTCTTTGCTATTTTGGTCATTAAGAGGATTAGTATGATTCAAATGAATAAAGATGATTTCTGGATCAGAATCAATACGATCTCCTAACCGCTCCATTGTATCAGTCACGAGAGGGTGTGGAATTTGACTCATGTCTCTTCCTCCTAATTCATCATTACTCCAGAATGTCGCATCAATTAGTGCATGAGTCAGTCCTAGTGAACGGAACCATTCTCTAGGACTGTTACAATTCATTGCCATGAGAGTTTGATCCCAATCATCATGATCAGGAAGAAAAAGAACTCTAGTATGTTTTCCTACAATTAGAATCGCATGTGTGTCGGATGCATCGTCACGATGAGGAACCGGAATAAATTCAAGTATTATTCCTGGAAATTCTATTTTGCAATTCTTCTCATTTTGAAATGAATTGATTTTAAATGGTATAGAAAAACCCTTTTTCTTGATTACTTCAATCACAGAATCACTGGCAAAAAGAGGTAAATTCTGGCATCCCATTACTTCTTTTCCAAATTGTCCAAGTCCTTCGATATGACCTAGATGTGCATGTGTAATTGTCACACTATCTGGTATAATTGGTTCTTTCATACCTTGTTTTTTTGCCCAAATCATTAGTTGATCTGGAAGCAACCTTGTGGCCTCTATCAAATGCATTGAACCATTAGAATCTTGTAATCCAAGAGAAACAGGAAACCTTCTGAAATCATCGTCATAGAATGATAACTTACAATTTTTGCAATTGCAACCAGCCTGAGGTAAACCTCCATCCTGCGCAGTTCCAAGAAGAGTAAGTGATACTTCACAGTCCATACTCTTGCCCATGATACCGCATACCCCCCTAGATCAAAGAGTCGTCGATATTTACAGTATTGTCTTCCGATTAAATCATCAATAGTGAAGTCTTGCATTAGTTGTGAGCGGCGACACGACGTGGATGAGAGAGCGATATGAAACTCTCCAAAGCCAAGGATTGGATTGGAATCCGCCTACACTAGAAAGTGCGAATCAGCCAAGATGTATTATAGATGGAAAAAGTACAATTATGCTTTCAGCTAATAATTATCTCAATTTAACAAATCATCCTAAGGTAGTAGAGGCTATGGTAGATGCTACTAGGAAATATGGTGCTGGGAGCGGTTCTGTAAGGGCTATAGCCGGTACAATGGACATTCATCTTGCAGCCGAAAGTAAAGTTGCCGAATTCAAAGGTGTCGAAGCCGCTTTAATTTACTCTGCAGGATATACAGCCAATGTCGGCTTAATTCCTACTTTGGTTCAGGGTAAGAAAGATGTAATAATTAGTGATGAACTGAATCATGGTTCAATAATAGACGGAGTCCGTCTAACTAAGGCCCAACGTGGTGTTTATTCTCACAATGATATGGGTGCTCTTGAGATGGTCCTAAATCAATATTCAGATGCTGAACGTAAACTAATAATTACAGATGGAGTATTTTCTATGGATGGCGACATTGCACCTCTCGCCGAGATTAGCAAATTAGCGGAAGAAAATAATGCAATGGTTCTGGTTGATGATTGCCATGGAGAAGGGGTTCTAGGAAAGGGTGGAGCAGGTATTGTAGATCATTTTAGTCTGCAAGGAAAGGTGGATTTTGAAGTAGGTTCTTTTTCGAAAGCATTGGGTGTTCAAGGTGGTATAGTTGCTGGTTCTGCTGATGTAAGAAATCATGCTTTGAATCATTCACGTTCATGGTTACTATCTGGTAGTCAACCACCAGGTGTTGCAGCCGCTCAAAAGGCTGCAATTGAGGTTTTAATGCAAGAACCTGAGCATCATGAAAGACTTTGGAATAATACTAATTATTTTAGAAAAGAACTTCAGTCTATGGGATTTGATACCGGGGTTTCTGAGACCCCTATAATACCGGTTATGTGTGGCGACTCATCTATAGCAAAAGAATTCTCTAATACATTATCTATGGAGGGGGTTATGGCTGGTGCGATTGTTTTTCCAATGGTGGCAAGAGATGCGGCCCGAATTCGAACACAAATGTCTGCAGGACTTACAAGAGAGGATTTAGATGAAGTTTTACGTATCTTTGAGAAAGTAGGCCCTCAACTTAATTTAATTTAAATTTCTGAAAGGATTTCTTCAAGATCCTGATCTGAATTTACATCATTATCAATTATCTTATCTATTGTTTTCTTCATACCTTCGAATGGATTTAATCCACGATCTATCCGATCTAGAATTCTCCACCTTGGAGCATATGAAAGATGCACATAAAGAGGTCCAGGAAGTATTGCAAATAACCATCCAATTTGAGTTATAAAATGATGTACCTCAGTTAGCATAGAATAGGTGATTAATAAGAGTCCAATAAATGGAAATGGAAATATGAATCTACGTTTGTTTTCTAGTCTCAATGGAGGTCTTTTAACGATCATTGAGATGATATTTGACAAGCCTCCTAATGTAGCACATATAGCTATTATAATTGCGCTCATAATTCCCCATTGATTGAGAACTTCATTAAAATTTGAATCATTAACCCAACCAGCATAAGAATATGGTAGAATCAGAGTTATACTGGCTAGAATTCCATATACTGAGCCTATAATTACCGGATGACAAGTAGTAAGAGAATAACTCAAAAAAAGTTTGCTCAATGAACCACCTTCCAACATCTCACGATGTTCCGGATCAAGTTCCGAGACGACTTCACGCCACTTCGTCACAAAGTCTTGGCGATTAGTACATCATAAGACCGTTATGGAATTGATAACTACTAGAATCACCTACGATGAGATTATCATCTCTATCCTTTCGAGTGTGCTTATTGGTGGATGAGCGGATGGGTCAAGATGAATCACTTTTTACAATTACAGAATCTCACTTAGATTCTGGTATGAGAGGCATCCCCGTCGGCACATGCAAGACTTCCTTTGTGGATCCACTAGAGGGCGTACACTATGTTGGTTATCCTGTTGAAGATCTTGCAAATTTAGAAGAAGAAGATGTAATTTATCTTTTACTAAACAAGAGACTTCCTACTGATGAAGAATCTAAGGCATTTCGGTCAGAACTAATCCATAGGGCCATGGAAATGCCTACTGGTGCTCTGAGGGTGTTAGAATCTTTAACTCCAGGAAGTGGCCATCCTATGGACTGGCTGTCTATGGGTATAATGGCCTTAGGTGCTGCTGATACTACAGGAGATACAAGAGCAGATGCTATGAATCTGATTGCTCGAATGCCCGAATTAATGGCTAGAGTTTTTCTTCTTAGAGGGGGTAAAAAGGAGGATTTACAACCTAGTAACCCTGAATTGGGACTTGTTGAAAACTTCGTTCATATGCTTGGAATAACTGGCCAAAAAGCAGAAAAAATGAACCGCGTACTTCGCTTCTTTTTCATATTACACTTAGATCATGGAGGAGGAAACTTATCCACATTTACAGGAAAGGCAGTATCTAGTGGAAGAGCCACTGTGTACGCGTCAATTGCTTCTGCAATGAATGCACTTTCTGGACCTCTACATGGTAGAGCAAATCAGGCTTGCCTTGAATTTGTTCAAAGGATAGGGACCTCAGATCCTGATGAAATTGAATCATTTGTTCGTGCTGAATTATCTGCAAAGAGGCCAATATTTGGCTTCGGTCATGGAGTTTTACGTGCTGAAGACCCTCGAGCACGTCTTTTAATTGAATTAGGCGAGGAGGTATGTCCTGATGACGATAATTACAAGATTGTAAAGACATTAAGAGGAGTAGTTCCTGAAATTTTGAAAGAACATCCCAAGATCAAAAATCCATACCCTAATGTAGATCTTGGAAGTGGTTCTCTACTTCATGCAATAGGATTCAGAAAGCCAGAATACTATACTACATTCTTTGGTTGGGCAAGAGTTGCAGGAATTTGTGCTCAGATTCTTGATGAGAGGAATGCGCGTGATGGTAGAGGGACACCAATTTATCGACCTAAATATATACCAGTAAACCAACCTCATAGGCGTCTAAATTAATCAACCACCATGGGTCTTCCCAGCACCTCGATGCCCTAAAATTCTAGGGCTTCCCCATGGAATGCCATCTTTCAGTTCTTGTATCCATTTTTCTTCAGAACCGCTCCAAAACATTCTTTTTCCTTGCTCAATAATCATTTTATTTCTACGCGAATCTTCCATTTCATGCCATTTTGGTAGAGAATCTATCGCTTCTTTAGATAGTTCATACCGTTCAGTTTTTTCTGCAGATTCAAGAATATTTCTCCATTCGTCGTTTAATGGTTGACTAGCAGGCCTCATCCATCTAATACTTCCATCGGGTTTGGTCATTAATTCTGGATTAATATTATCGCTAATAAGCGATAGCCCTGCATTGATCATCAAGTCTTCCATTTCTAAAGGTGCAGGCCAAACAAATGCGCCCATACCAGATCTTGCTTTATTCAGTCTTTCAAGCGCCTTACCTTTCAATCCCATAGGTATACCGGGGCTAATCCATTTAGTCCATCCATTCAAGAAGTGTAATGCGAGACCCATTGCAGGCATTCTATGTTTTTTGGAATTATTAATTATCGATGACACTGATGTCCTTGCAAAATTCGGCATTCCAATAGCTCTCTTTACTTTCCAAACACCCCATGGTCTTAGATGGGGCATTAGTCTAGTTACTGGAAATTTGAATCCTACTGTTTTCGCTACGGATTCAATTCTAGGCGAGAAACTATAGACAATAGTAGATCTTTTTGGCAATTCAAAATCATTCAACTTTTCTTCTACCTGATTCATTATTTTAGCTAAATATTCATCATGATTTATTTTTGTGACCGGATGTGGCATTTTGAATTCAATACAGGCAGTTTTTCCACCTTGCTGCAATTCTTCTGTGAATTTCTTATTAGATAATAAGTCGTCAAATAGTGGGATGTTATTTTTCTTAATTTCATCTGTTCCAAGTAATTCTATACATCTTTCTTTTTTAGGTGAGTTCCCTGGGAGAAGTTCGTCATGATATATGACTAAATTATGATCTGAATCCAACTTCACATCAAATTCAACACCGTCTGCGAACAACATGCCATGTTCCAGAGCCTCTATTGAATTTTCATCTGGTTGTTGCCAACTCATACACATCCTCGGAGGTAAATCCGGCTCATAATACACCCTCTCTTCACAACTGCGTCGCCCTAACCACTAAACCCTCTAGTGCTAACCGAGAGACGGTATATGTATGAGTGAGACAGTACAACTTGACCGAGCATCAGACCCTAAAGCAGTACGAGGATACGCCTTCTATGATTGGGCGAAATCATCTTTTGAGACTTCTGTAACAACTGCAGTATTGCCTGCTTGGTTTGCTTATATTTTCCTCAAAGCGAATGGTCTGGAAGCAGAAATTCTAGGTAAAGATATGACCTCCGACGCCGTTTGGTCTTTTGCAGTTACAATTGCTGCACTGCTAGTTGCAATCGCTAGCCCTTCTTTGGGTGTTATTGCTGATCGACGTGCAATCAAGATGTGGTGGTTAAGAATACTCACCTACTTGGGGGCGGGTTCAACACTTGCTCTAGCATTTGCTCCAGTTTTTGATATCTCAATGCAATGGATATGGATATTCGTAATGTTCCTTCTCGCAAATATTGGATTGAATGGCGCAGGCGTATTCTACAATGCACTTCTTCCACATATGGGGACCGATGATGAGATGGATGCAATCTCCAACAAGGCCTTCGCTTATGGATATCTAGGAGGGGGGCTCCTTCTACTAGTCCACCTATTAATGGTCATGATGATTGTTGACGAAAGTGGTTCTAACCCTGACTGGGTAATTCCGTTTGTAATGGCATCTTCGGGTGCTTGGTGGATGGGTTTTGCTTTACTCACATTCAAATATGTGCCAGAACCTCCTATTGAAAATGAAATGGATAGTCTTGGAGTAGTAGATTCTGCTAGACTCGCTTTTAGTGAACTACGCAAGACATTTAGTCAAGTTGATAGATTCAAGACACTATTTATCTATATGCTAGCATACTTCTTCTTTATTGATGGAATCAACTCAGTAACAGCTCTTGCTGGTATATATGGGATTACAGTATTAGGCTTGACCACTTCAGCACTTATTGCGACAATTTTGGTTATCCAATTTGTTGCCGCACCTTGTGCCATAGGGTTCACTAAACTGGCAGAGGCCACTAGCACAAAGTACGCGTTGACTCTGTCTCTAGTTGGTTGGGTAGTTGTGGTGGTAGGCGCCATGTCCTTTGCCCCGCTAGCATTGGATGCTCACTCAGATTACGATATTCAGTATGATTGGGATTCCGATGGTGATGGAATCGCTGATCATTCCGACGACAATATCGATGGCGATTGGTATACCAATGAGGAGGAAATTGCGGCGGGTACCGATCCACGTGACGCTTCAAGCCACCCGCCAGAACTGAAATCTAATTTACAACAGGTCAGATTGGAAGGTTCTGGCCAATATGTGATTTCGACAGGTGCAAATGCTTACTCTCTAACGATAGCAGTTGAAGGAGATGAACAGGATTGGACGTCTGAGTGGAAGGATGTCATGGCTGTTCATCAACACGAAGACTACTCTGACAAGACAGTTTACGCCTTTGATGATCCTGAGAATCAGTACCTGATCAGTAGCACGAATAATCTTGAGAGAATGGAAGCCTTCTTTGCCACATTCGACGGAGAGAATCGCTTCAGTTACAGTGTTGAAGGGGGTCCTCTTGCCGGTGAGAACGGCATAGGTGAGAAGCATCCAACGAGTCTTGGAGATGGTCCGCTTGATGCAATTCCATCAACTGTTCGAGATTTGGTTTGGCAGCCACTTGGTTTCAATGTGATGTTCCAATTCCTCCTCCTTGGTTGTATGGCCGGAGCTCTTCTTGGTGGTTCTCAGGGACTTGCTCGTTCTATGTTTGGACAGATGGTTCCTGAAACTCGAAGTGCTGAATTTTTCGGCTTCTTTGGTTTCTTTGGAAAGGTTGCAGCATTGTTAGGACCGATGATTTACGGAATTATGACCGTAGCTTATGACAGTCGAGTAGGTGTCGCCAGTCTGTGTCTTTTGATTATAATAGGTACTGTGATGATGTACTACGTCGACGTAGATGCGGGTCGAGCCGATGCTCAGGCAGAGGATGCTCGCAATAGAGGAATTGATGTATAGAGCCTATCTGTTTTTGTATCGCTCGATGAATAGAGCCATTTCTAATAAGACAAGCATTGGACCTCCTACCAAGAACATAGAGAGAGGGTCTGGTGGTGAAAGGAAGGCACCAATTAATGCCGCTGCGAACCAGAAGAATCCACGGTTTTCTGTAAATGAGTCTATTTCTACTATCCCTGAACGCACAAGCATAACTGCGATTAGCGGCACCTGGAAACTCAGTGCACTACCAAAATAAAGCCCAAGAATAAATCCAATCCATGATCTTAATTGCCATGTGGAGTCCAAACCAGCGGCACCAGCATCTTTTGCTAAGTAATCTAATAAGAATGGGATTAAAATTTCATGAGAATAGATTATTCCTAATAAGCCAAGAATTATCATCATCATAATTGCTTGTATGAATTGATATATTCCACCACTATTTTTCTCAATTACAACACGTTTTCCTTCTGCAATTATTCTTTTTCCATTCCAAGATAAATCAGAAACTAATGTTAATACAAATATTGCTAATCCTATCTGACTTGCAATTCTTAATTTCAATAGTATTATCTCCATTGGTTGTAGAACTATTATTTCCACACCAATAGGCCTATATCCATCACTTTCAAGTAACCATTCAATTATCAATTCTGCAATGGGATAGCCAAATATAAAACCGAGAATAAACATACAAATGAGCAGTTTCATACGTTGTCTAAGATGAGAAAATAAGGCCCTAATCTCGGCTCTTGGAAGAAGGTCGCGGGATTCCTCCATATGATCACGGCGTATATTCCCATTGGTGAAATGATCGACGGTCACTTCCGGATAATTATTGATAATAAATCATCATCTTTTAGCAGATGATCAAGGCCTACTCGCTGCCAATCGAATTTTGCACTAGGTCCTTTTACTCTAGCATAACGGAATTTTCTCACAAAGTCTCTATGTAATTTTTGGCAAACGTCTCTAACAGTAGAAGTATCCTTAACAATTAGTGGTTCCACTAAATCTGCTTCTTGACCCTGTGGTTTCAGGAATATTGACATGAAATGTAAATTTTCAAATATGAAGTCTTTCATTTCTTCAATTCCTTGTCCTGTTTTAGCAGAAACAGGAAGTACGGGCCAATCTTTAGGCAACATACCTAATGCTTTTTTCATATCAAGGGGTGTTGCCAAATCTACTTTATTTAGAACTACTACTGCATCTGAATAAATACGGTTACCTGCAAGTGTATCGACTATGTGGTCGTCAGTAACATCCGTTCTAAGCGTGACATTTGCAGACACTATGCCAAAACTTCTGATTATTGCTTGTATTTCATCATCATTTAGGTTAGTTTGCTCTAGAGTTGAACGAACAACTATGCCTCCTCTATCGGTTCTATCTATGAAAACTTGCGGCTTCTTCTGATTCAGCCTCATACCTGCTTTCCACAATTCCATGTCTAAAATATCGAAGTGAGACTCTTGAAATGGATCAACAACATAAAGCACCATATCGCAGCTTCTAATTACATTGAGAATTTCTCTTCCTCTTCCTTTTCCTTCTGATGCGCCTTTAATTAGTCCAGGTAAATCTAGAATTTGTATGGTTGCTCCTCTATGATGTAAAACACCAGGTATACAGGTTAGTGTAGTAAAAGCAAAATTTCCAGTATCTGATTCGACATCAGTTAATTGCGATATTAGACTAGATTTTCCCACACTTGGAAATCCTACTAGAGCAACTGAGGCATCACCTGATTTTTTGACTTCAAATCCGGGACCGCCTCCACTTGATTTTGCATGCGCTTGTGCTTTTTCTTTTTTATCTCTCAAAGCAGCAATTTTTGCTTTCAATTTCCCAATATGTCCTTGAGTAGCCTTATTGTATTTGGTCTTAGAAATCTCTTCTTCGAGGGACTTAATTTGCTCCTCGATAGTAGCCATAACAATCTCTCCGACCCTGTACTGGGATATTCCGATGCGTTAGCCTAGAGTTCTTCAACCCGATGTAGTAATTTGTGAATTTAAGGGTGATACCTTGATTGAGTTGATGCTCCTCGATTATATCGGGTGTTGACTATTGGCGGACGTGATTCTAAGACTAGTAGATTATGATGCCTTTAGTAGACTCACGTCTATGAGTGTTGAACAATTAATTATCGGATTTGAGGGTGGAAGTCTACGTTCTAAGAGACCAGTTAGTAATCCACTTTTCCACCGCGGTTTTGATGTAGACATAGAAGGTGATTTTCTCGAATGGGCAGATAATACAAACAGCATTTCTCTAGATTCTTCTTCTAAATTGATCCTAGCAGATTGGGCTAGTGTTGCAGAATGGCGTTGTTGGGACGGTCGTCTTTTCCTATATGTGGAGCCCATAATTGGTGGACAGATTGAAGGAGTTGAAAATTTCCTTAAATCAGAAGTATGGGCTCAATTTGCTTCTAAGTTAAATAATTTCGATCGTGAGTCCTATTCTGAATCTGTTATTATGGATTGGATGGCGAGGCGTCAAGAATTGGGTGAGACCATGGATCCGGATCAAGATCCAAGAATACTTCCTACTATGGAGTCTCATCGTTCCTTAACACATACTTTATTTGATTTCATGGAATTATCTTTGAATGACAAATTGGGATTACTTATTGGTAGAGAATATTTGGATTCAGAACTTTGGATATTTGATGGCAAATCTATAGAGGTGTATGATAAATGACAGATCTTCCAATAATTCCCGAAGCACCTACAAATCCACCTAAGGAAGGGGTGGTTGTTCTAGGTCGTTTTCAACCGCTTCATTATGGGCATACAAAAATGATTCAAGCAGCTGATTCTTATAGAAATGAAAATCTTCCAGACTCTGATATAATAATTTCAATTGGATCTGCTAATCAACCACAGAACCTTAGGAATCCTTGGACGCATATAGAGAGAGAAGAAATGATTAGTACTTGGTTGGATTCAAGTGGCATAAATCGTTACAAGATTTGCTCTATTCCAGATATAGAAGATCCGCCTAGATGGGTTAAGCATGCCGAGAAATATCATGGTATTTCAGGAGTGCTTTTTACCTCTGATTTGTCTACAAGTGAACTATATGTTGCATCAGGATGGGATGTAGTAATGATGGCACTTTCAGATAGAGAAAGACTAGAAGGATGGAGAGTAAGGGAAACTGCTAGGATGTTGAGCACCATTCAAGATGAAGATGCAATACGAGAGGTTCTTGGGTCATTGATGCCCATATCTGCAATTGAATACCTAATTTCCACAGGGGGGTTACATCGTTTAGCCTTCATGGGTGAAGGCGGCGAACCTGTTGGTTAATCCCATATTCCTTCAAATGTGCAAGATTCATTACATGTATTGGTAATAGTCCCTGTGTCTAAGAATCCCCAAGCCATTGAATAGGCTTCTGGAAGTGGCACTACTTGTCCATGAGCCTGCCCATGATAGTCAGTAGATCCTGCTTGGTTTCCAGTTGGAACTGCGGGAAATTGTCCATCAAAATATACAACTCCTGATCCACTAATTTGATCTGAAATTATATCTACGCCCCATGGCTGCCAAGCAGATGATTCAAGATTAGGTATACCAGCAGTTCTTACTGCTCTATCACAACTCAAGCTACTTACTTGGAAATCATTCATAGATGTGATATAGGCCATCTCGAAAGGTTGTATCATTCCTTCAATTCCATTCTGGTGAAATGGCAAGAAAGTCTCTGCATCTGTTGAATCCCACACTGATTGAAGCATGGCTATTAGTATCCCTCTATTGTTTCTAGATGGATAAGCTATACTTTCTGTAAATAGAATTTCAAAGGTAGTATAATGTGTGGATCTTTCTATTTGATGAGTGAATGAAGATCCACCAACCCAAAGTACACCTCTATCAACTTCAGGAACCATACTCATTAGAGCAGGTCCTCTCAATCCTCCAAATGACACACCCCAATAGTCAATGTCTGAGGAGTCTACCAGATTGGTTCCGTTATGTTTGAATTCGTCTATATCCGAACAAATTCCTGTAAATGTACGAATCATAGCTAAGTTATTGATTATAGATTGCATATGTCTTTCTTGTTGATGCTGGAAGTATTCGACATTGATTAATGAGAATGTAAGTGCATCAAAATCTCCATCTGAACTCCATCCCTTCCAATCAGTCCCAATCATTACTTTTCCATACATATTAGCAAATTCATGATTACCCCTAACCATACCGTCGCCATCACCCATAAATCCATGTCCAAGTATTGTTAATTCTCCAGATCTATTTTCTTCTGCAAGAATTTTAGGAATTAGTACTGTAAAAACAACTTCCCTATTCTCGATGAACTCGGGAGATCCCGAATCATCTCTGCGCATTTCAGAAGGCGGGAAATCAGATTCCATATACTGTGGTGTTGTTACTGTGCCTCGAATTAGACGGAAAGTAGTATTTTCATCACCCCAGTCATCTATTACTTCGGTGACATTACATCCGATCCCTTCGTTTCCTAATCTCTCTGATGCATCATCTCGCATCTGTACTAGATCCTGTATCATTGATTCAGTGGATGCTGTATGGAAGTACCAAGCGGCCTGCAGAGAAGATCTTTCTACGCCCACTTCATCAAGAGCATCAAAAAGATCTTCATAAACATCTCGTTGTTCTTCTATCTGGGCTGAATTTGTGGTTAAATTATCTCTGAGTGCAACGAATGCATCAGAACCCTCTATGGTATTATCGTCATCGTCTACCATATTTCGATAAGCAACTCCATAGGAGGTGTCGTGATCAAGTCCTTTGATAGTTCTAACATACACAAAAGTGGCCTCATCATCTTGACTTCTTGCATCAATTTCAACCCAATGAGGCTGTATTTCTCCAGTGTCGAGATTTATCAAAACAGTCCCGTGATCTGGGTTCAGAGAATCTCCAATATTGTATTGATCAGCCATACCTGAAACATTAGGTGTGGAATCAAAAGCGGTAAAAATCTGGGTAGAGGGGCTGTATCCATCTAGTCTATTTACCATATGAAATGCACCTGTAGTAGTAGATCCTGAATCAGGAATTGCTTCTCCTGGAATATGTAATCTGTAGCCTGTATTCGTACTTTCATCACTTAATAGGAAAGCTGGTGCTGGGAAAGGTAGCATACAATGGTGTGGATTCACATCATCGCAGAACTCTGACTGTGAATTTAGAATCACATCTGGTTCTTCGTCTTCTTCGTCTTCTTCATCTTCATACACGCAAGATTGGTCCGACGAAGTAGCATCTGGATTATAATTCTCAGCATTTTCATCCATACAACCTAGAATTTCTATCGGTTCTTCTGTAACTTCTTGGTCACTTCCAGCACATCCTGAAAGTAGCATTGAAATTATAAGTAAGATTGCTATCCTTGTCTTGGCTCGTCCATCCATGACTTTCTGACACTATCGGAGGTTATCAAATTCCCGCATTAGATGTGAGAATTTTATGGAAATGATGGACTCCTTTTTCTTTAGTTGGTGAATAACGACCTCTGTCATATGCACCTGATTTGACTCCTCTTTGAGTTGCTTCAACTATTTCTTGGTCTTCAGCTTCTACTTTATCTAAATCGCCGCCAGCACCTCTACCTAATTTTTCCTTATCCCAAACAAATCCATGATAGATAATTTTTGTACGGTCTACGGCTAATGGAATGACTACATTTACTGAAAGTCCCCAGGGATAGAAGTTTAGCATCATACCCGGATAAATCCAATAATAATAGGCTGCAATTTGCTCTCCATAATCTGGCGATTTTTCTGGCAAAACAAAACATTCTTCGTCATTTTTAGCAACACCGACTTGTAGTACTCCACCTTCAAAAAGTTCTGTTCTGTAAGAGTCATAATCAAGTTCTTTATTCAAATCACCGTGGACAAATGGTATATGGAATCCTTCAAGATAATTATCTACATATAATGCCCAATTCGCATCAATTTCATAAGAACGAAATCTTGACAAATCATATTCAAATGAATCTATAGGAATCCATCCTATTCTTTTCTCTAGTGTATCGAATACAGATTCAAAATATTCTGGTTTTAATCCGGTAAAAATAAGCCCATTCCATTTTCTTACAGGAAATTCTTGAAGATCATCGCGAGGACTTGGAAAGTCTTTGACATCCTTAAATTCAGGCATATTCTTGAATTTACCGTCTAGTCCAAAAGTTCGTCCATGGTATCTGCATTTCAACGTTGAAATATTACAGGATTCTGTAGAAACTAACATTCCTCTATGAGTACACACATTAGAGATGCATTTGATGTCTTTATCGTTTGTTAGGAGCATCGCTTCGCCAATTAATTCTTCCATATGTTCCAATGGAATTACATTATTATCTGCAATTTGTACTTCATGACCCGCGAAGTGCCAAAATTTCGAGAAGTTATTAATTATGTTTGTAAAAATTTCATCATCCGTGTAATATCCAGAAGGAAGAGTTTCTGCTCTAGTTATGTCAGCATGAATTATGTCTTCTTTCATTGTAAGGCCTCGGCCACTATCACTCTAGCGGCACGGAGGACACGGTCATGGTACATGTAACCAACCTCTACGACTTCGATAATGCTACCCGGTTCAATTTCTTCTCCCGATGGAATGGTTGCTATCGCCTCCATTTTTGTGGGATCAAATTTTTCATCTTCTGTTTCGATTCTAACTATTCCTTCTGCTGAGAGGGCTGATTTTAGTTTAGATAGAGTCATTCTAACTCCTTCTGTTATATTTTCATTATCCGATTCAGAATTTTTTAATGCCATTTCCAAATTATCAATACAGGGTATTATTCTAGCCGCTAGATTCGAAGCACCATATCGTATAGCTTCAGCCTTATCACGTAGACCACGTTGTCTGACATTTACGGTCTCGGCTTTAGCATATTGTAGATCACTAAGTAACTCCTTAATACGTTGTTCAAAATTCTCAGAATCTTCGACATCAGTTATTTCTGTTTCCTCATCATCAATAGTTGAGTTGGATTCCTCTTCGTCTGACACGTAGCCTCGGTTTAGAGGGTCATTCAATAATCCAATGGTTAATTTTGTTTAAAATCAAAGTTCATTCGACATAGAAAAATTCGCCACTATTCTTCTGTTCTCTATCTTTTCTACTATTTGGCTTGTTAATTCGAGGTCGATGTGATTCGTGATCTCTACGGAATGTAACGCCTACTCCACTTAGGAATTTATTCATCCCTCTTCTTAGTGTCATAGGGCCCTCTGCGTTTCCTTCCAATCCACCTTTACCATCAAATACTAGCAAGGAATCACTAACTATGTCGATGAAGTATATGTCATGATCAATAACCATGGCGGCTTTTTCGTTACTTTCCATTGTTCTTCGGATTGCTTTTGCAGCCTCCATTCTAGCATTAGCATCCAGATGCGCACTAGGTTCATCCAATAGATACAAATCGGCTTCTTTACCTAAGCATATGGCGATACTCACTGCTTGTAACTCTCCTCCAGATAACTTCTTTGCACGTAATTCCAATAGTTGATCTACTTGCAATGGTCTAATTACTTGTGTATGAAATTCACCACTTCTCCATTTAGCACCAAGTTCTGTATCTAGCCAATCTTGAACAGTGCCCTCGAAATTGGTATTAACATGCTGCTGTTTATACGAAATTTTCGCATCCATTGTGCACCAACCAGAGTCAGGTTCAATTTCCCCTGCAATCATTTTTACCATGGTTGTTTTTCCAGTAGCATTAGGACCAACTACACCTACTACTTCTGCACTACGAACTTGCCCATCTCCGGTCCTTAGATGAAATTCCCCCATCTGTTTTTCCATGTCGCCCCAAGATAATATGGGTAATCCTACTTCTTCACCACGAACCCTTCCTCGAAGAAATTGTATTGGTTTATCTCTTATGCGCACATTTTCTTCGGGCAAATATCCCTCTAGGTATGCATTGATAGCGGTTCTCGTAGATCTCGCTTGAGTGAAAATCCCATAAGCGGCTCTTTCCCCATAGACAATCTGTAGTAAATCACACAATACATCGAGAATTGCTAAATCATGTTCAACAACAAGTATTCTTTTCCCTCTTTCCACTAGTCCTTGAATAATTCTGACAATTCTCATCCTTTCGTAAATATCAAGATATGATGATGGTTCATCAAAGAAGTATACATCGGCTTCTTTTAGTAGAGTCGCTGCCATAGCCACACGCTGTAATTCACCACCAGATAATTTTCCTAGAGTACGATCCATTATGCCCTCAATAGCGAGCATTTCTGAATATAGATTAATTTCACCTCTATCATCTACTCTTTCCAGTAATTCACTCACTTTACCCTCAAATATTTTAGGCAATTTATCAATATATTGAGGTTTGACTGCAATTTTTACTCCCTCTTCAGCCACTTTGTTAAGATAATCTCTTAATTCCCCTCTAGGAAATGAATCAATAATTTCATTCCATTCTTTGGTTTCAGTGGCCCACTCTCCAAGATTTGGTCTCAATGAACCAGAAAGTATGTTTATTGCAGTAGATTTACCCATGCCATTAGGCCCTAATATCCCAATTACTTGTTCTTCTCTTGGTGCCGGCAGTCGAAAAAGTCCAAATCCATTTTCCCCATAACGGTGTGTTAAATCAGTATCAAGCTCTTCTGGCAGATTAATAATTTTCACAGCATCACCAGGGCATAACTTAGCACGAGTAAAACAAACCGGACATGCAGTTTCTAGAATTCTAAATTTGTTGTTATCAAATTGAATACATTCCGCACCACACATACCTGCATATTTTTGCAGATAGTCGAAAGCCGGGCTGTTAGGTTTACAGCGCTCTTCCATAAGTACAGCCACTCTCATACTATCCCCTCCTGATTGCTGCGTTAGATATTCATCCCTTGAGGCTTCTCCATTAGAAGCCGTTTACTATTCATACTGCCAAGAACCGATAACGAGCATAAACATACGCTGCCAAAGTTATTTTCTCAGCCTTTGTAAGTTGTATCCTTTCTGTGAATACATCACCTTTCTTCTTCGTAATTTTACTTGCAATTGACTGGTAGAAAGATGCCATAGCAGCAGGTGAGTATCTTGAAGATTTATCCAAATGATCCAGTAGTTTGAACGCGCGCTGTTTGTATCCATCTGCTCTCTCGAGATATTCGTTTACAAATGGCTCCCACCCTGGATGTTGAATCAAATCTTTTCCACTCTTAATGTCATCTTCTGAAATTCCCCATCTTGCTAAATCTTCCATAGGGAGATAAATTCTATCTCTTTCTGCATCTTCAGCAACATCTCGAATGATATTAATCAGTTGCATGAATACTCCCCATCCTTCTGCATATTCTCTCGCGACAGGGTCATCATAACCATAGATCTCTATACATACCAAACCGACGGTAGAAGCAACTCTGTAACAATATGCATACAATTCCTCAAAAGTTTGATATCTGTTTCTATGAAAATCGTCCTCCATTCCACTAATCATATCATCCAATAGTTGTCGAGGAATATTGTAACGATGAATTGTATCTTTCAAAGCAATAAATATTGGATCAGTAGATGTGATACTCCCATACGCAGTAGATAGTTTCTTCCTATAATAGAATAATTGTGACATTCTTTCATCATAATGACTTCTATTAACTACAGGTGAAGAACCAGTTAATCTTTCTATATCTGCTCGATATTCAACTGATTCTGGGTCGTCTGAAGATCCTCCCGGATAAATGTCTACATAATCTCCATCAGCGATATCATCAGCCCTTCTACAAAATGCGTAATAAGCACATATAGATCTTCTAACTTCATTCGGTAAATACTTGAATGAATGATAAAAATTCCCCGCTTCTATTTTTGTTAATTCCTCGCAGTAATCGTACGCAGCCTCAATCATATATTCTGGAACTTCGCTTTCTGACCATATTGCAGCATCAATGTGTCCAAATGGATTAATTAGTTCCCCTCGAGAGCCAATTACGCCCATAAATCGTGCACCTTCGCGTATCGTTTCTATTGCAGTAATGCTAATCGCCCGTGCTGCTTCTCTAGTTACGCTTACAGTAGATCTGACATCCTCAATTCCTTCTTTTTCTACGTCGGAATCTACAATTGAAATGCTACGCCCGAATTCAAAGCCCGATTGGCCCTTCGAATCGCTATGCTGCTTGGTAGACATACCCTTTACAATTGATAGCCGACATAATCTACACTTCAACCTCACCCTATAATGAGTAATTTATAATTCAGACAAAATACAATATTATTCTATTATCCACGAGCATTTTTTGCTCTAATGTCTAGAAGTCTATTCTCTATTGGTTTAATCCAGGTAGCAACACTACTCATTATTGCAATTCTCCGTATTGATTTCCTATCTACCTTTATTCTATTTTCTGCATCAAGAATATTTCCATAACGTAGTAGTCTTATTGTTTCAAGGCCAATAACAACTGGCATTATACATGCAGTCCTAAGGCGCCTATGTTTTCTTGGAATCATTCTGATATATTCTATTGCAGCATCATAATGGTCGCATGCAAGATCAAGATATTGGTCATAAAGAGGGCGAAATGAATCAATAGATTCTGAAGATCTAAGTGATTCTAGATCTAAGTTTATTTGATTCAATCTTTCTATGGGTATGTAACAGCGCCCCAAATCAATATCTGCAGGAATGTCACGTAGAATATTTGTCATTTGTAGAGCCTTACCAAATCTAACGCCTAGTGTTTGAAATTTTTCAGAATCGGAGACTCCTTCTTTTATTTCGTGTAAGAGAGATATTGAAGTCCAAAATTCTCCGACACTTCCCGCAACATGATATGTATATTCATCTAACTCAGAATCAGTATTCAAGGCCGCTAAATTCGATCCTAACGCGCCAAATCTGACTAAATCCAATCTTTGTCCTTGAATAATTATTAGTAGACATTTAATCATTAAATCCCTGTCCACTTTTTCTCTTTCCTCAAATGCATTAACAACAGATCCCAAATTTTCTAACAGCCTTCTCTCATTTGGATTATCTTGTATCTCTGCAATATTATTCAGATCAATATTCTCTCCATCAGTCAATAAATTCCTATAGCCATCTAATCCATCTATGAGCATGTCTACATCTTTAGTTTTTGAATCTGCTATAGTATCCGCCAATCTCGCTAAAAGATAGAGAAGACCCAATTGATCTCTTATACTACTAGGTAGAGCTGTCAGAGTCAGATGAAAAGACCTAGAAGTTGCTTTTAACAACTCATCAATATGCTCATCTATGACTGCCGGCATGATAATAACGAGAGTGGCCAAGATCAAGATCCTGTTGAGTTCTTCGTTTACTTGTGTTCTCGTAATCCGGAATCAATCAGAGCCTTTACAAGAACAGATCCTATTTCTGAAGGATCTCTTGCAACATAAATTCCAGCTTCCTCAAAAGCGGCAAATTTTTCCGCAGCGGTCCCCTTCCCACCTGATATTATCGCTCCTGCATGCCCCATTCTTTTACCAGGTGGTGCAGTAGAACCTGCAACAAATCCAACAACTGGTTTTGTCATGTTTGTAGCCACCCATTTTGCTGCATCTTCTTCGGCGGTGCCTCCTATTTCTCCAATCATAACTACTGCTGCGGTTTCTGGATCATTTTCAAATGCAGAAAGACAATCAATGAACCCAGTTCCGTTCACAGGATCTCCACCTATACCTACACAAGTGGTTTGTCCTTCATCAACACTCATTGTTTGAGCAACTGCTTCATAGGTCAATGTTCCTGATTTTGATACAATACCTATCCTTCCTTTTTTATGTATGAATGCAGGCATAATACCTACTTTGCACCCTCCATTATCTCCCGGAGAGATTATTCCAGGACAATTTGGCCCAATAAGACGTACATCAGGACAAGAATCTACAATTGCGACAGCCTTTACCATGTCTAAAGTTGGTATCCCTTCAGTAATGCATACAATTAATCCTCCTCCATTTGATTGAAATGCTTCAGCAGCAGAGACTATTGCATTGGCGGCAAATTTAGCTGGAACATAGATTACGCTAACGTCAGCATTAGTTTTTTCAATAGCTTCTTCCATTGTGTTGAATACAGGCGCTTTATGTCCATCTAGATCTACAATTTGCCCTCCTTTACCAGGGGTGACGCCACCAACTACGTTAGTTTTGTATTGTGCCATTCTAATTCCATGAAATGTACCTTGTCTACCTGTTATTCCTTGTATCAGGACTCTACTCTCATCGTTGATCCATATAGCCATCACAAGTCATCTCCTATTGCTTCAACAATTTTTCTAGCACCTTCTGCAAGAGTACTTACTGTATGTACTGCCATACCACTTTCATCTAGAACTGCTTTTCCTTCCTTATGATTAGTGCCCGAAAATCGGACTACTAATGGAACACTCAGACCTACTTCTTCAGAGGCGTTAATGACACTTCTAGCCACCATATCACATCTGATTATACCTCCAAATATATTCACTAGGATTCCTTCTACATTTGGGTCTTCAAGAATTATCTCAAATGCTGCCGTTATAGATTCCTTAGTAGCACCGCCTCCTATGTCTAGAAAGTTGGCTGGTTCTCCACCGTACAATTTTATCACATCCATTGATGCCATTGCTAGACCTGCTCCATTAACTAAACATCCAATATTCCCATCTAACTTCACATAAGAGAGCCCCAAGTCATTTGCTCTAATTTCCACATCTTCTTCTTCGGTTAAATCTCTGATTTCATTTCTCCATGGATGGCGAAATTCAGCATTTTCATCAAAACTAACTTTTGCATCAAGTGCGATCATTTCTCCACTTTTCGATCTCACTAGAGGGTTAATCTCAATCATAGAACAATCCTTTTCCATGAAAAGTGAATATAATGAATCCAACATTTCTTCCATTTCTTTTTGGGATTCTCCAGATAATTCAAGTGCTTTAGCTAGCTTTTGAGCATCTTCTTGAATTAACCCTTTAATCGGATCAGCCCAGATCTTGTGAATTGCTTCAGGATTTTTCTCAGCAACTTCTTCAATATCCATTCCGCCTTCAGTCGATGCCATGAAAAGAACTGATTTTTTTTCTCTATCCACCAGTATCGCGAGGTAGTATTCATGGTCAATTTGGCAACCAGATTCTACATACAAATTGTTAACCATCTTACCCGCTGGTCCAGTTTGTTTTGTCACTAACTTATTCCCAAGTATTTTAGTGGCATATTTTTCTACTTCCTCTTTAGAGAATGCTATCTTAACTCCGCCTTCCATCATTAATTCATTATTGATAGGGCTGTATAGGTTGCCTTTCCCTCTCCCACCAGCATGAATCTGGCTTTTTACTGCTACAACTTTTGACCCTAGAGAGTCATATGCTAATAATGCTCCATCCACAGTTGTGCAATGAACTCCTTCGAGAACCTTGACACCTGCTTCTCTAAACAACTGCTTACCTTGATACTCGTGAATGTTCATGTTGACAACCTTCCGACTCATTCACTCTCTTTGAAAGATCCGTATACGAATTGTGAACTAACTAAGAGGCATCATTATCGATTACACGCTATACTTCTGCACGAAGTGCTGAAAGTGGTAGTGTTACACGGATGTACATGGAGGTCATAGTGCTAGCCGGTGGTTTCGGTACTAGACTACGCCCTTTGACTGAAAATCGAGCCAAACCACTTCTTCCAATATTGGACAAATCATTACTCCAGAGAGTTGTGGAAGTAGTTCCTTCAGATATGGTTGAGAGGGTTATTGTTGCTGCTGGCTACGGAATTAGTGAAATGCGAGGATGGGTTTCAGAAATGGAATTACCATACGAAGTTATTCTTTCTGTTGAAGAAGATGCCATGGGTACCGGTGGAGCAATAGCATTAGCACGTAAATATTTGAAAGGAAATGGCCCGTTTCTAATATTGAATGGAGATCTTATTGTTAGTGTTAATGTTTCAGAACTCCTCCACCATCACCGCGAAACTGGTGCACTCGCCACACTGTCACTCTGGGAAGTAGAAGATCCTAGCCGATTCGGAGTTTGTGAATTGAGCAATGGTTTCATAACGCGTTTCCAGGAGAAGCCTGATCCTGGAACTGAATTCTCAAATCTGATTAATGCTGGTTGTTATTTAGTCGAACGAGAAGTATTGGATAATCTGGATCTAGAAAATCATTCTATGGAACGAGAAGTATTCCCGCAGATCGCCGCATTAGGCGGTATGGCCGGTTTATCTTTCAAAGGATTTTTTGTTGATGCTGGAACACCTTCTTCATTTATCCAAGCAGCAAAAGTTTGTATTGAATCCAATCGTTTTTCTTCCGGATTTAGATGCGGTGAATCGTGGTTTGCCGATGGTTCGAGATTTGGCGATGTAACTCGTTCTTCAATCGGATCGAATGTACATTTAGGTAAATCTTCCTTGGTTGTAGATTCTGTTATTATGGATGATGCTTGGATTGGAGATGATTGTAAATTAAATGATTGTATAATAGGCGAAGGTGCAAAAATCACCAATGGTACTGTACTTAGTGGAAAGGTAGTAGGACACTATTCAAACGTGTGATACATCCGTCAGCGTCAAAGCAGTTTGTCACTTCGGAAGGCCGTGAGCCGACCACTCGTCGTTGTCAATCTGAAGACCTACGAGACTGCACATGGGGCATCAGCAGAGAATCTAGTGAAGGCTATTGCAAGTGTTGAAACCAATGCCCGAATGGTCGTTGCAGTATCTGCATTTGATCTTTCAGCAGTGGTTAATGCCGCTCCTAATTTAGAAGTCTGGTGCCAACATCTTGATCCAGTGGGATTTGGTTCATATACAGGATGGTTGCATCCTTCTACTGCTGTTGAAAGGGGTGCATCCGGGACTCTAATTAATCATGCAGAACACAAGGTTAGTATCGAACATGTTGCAATGCTTCTTGATGCTGTTCCTGAAGGATTTACAGTTTGTGCATGTGCTGCTGATATAGATGAGGCCAGAGCTCTAACGGCTTTGCAACCAGACTATGTCGCAGTGGAGCCCCCAGAATTAATTGGAGGTGACATTTCAGTTACTACTGCAGACCCTGCAATAGTAAGTGGTACTGCAGCAGCAGTTCGAGAAATTTCCGAGCAAGTTGGCATACTATGTGGCGCGGGAGTCAAAAATGGAGCAGATGTTGCTACAGCAATTGAACTAGGGACAATTGGTGTATTGCTAGCTAGTGGAGTAACTAAGGCTACTAATCCAAAAGAAATCATAGAAGATTTAGTCTCATCTCTATGATTCAACAGCATCCATCGCACGAACAACTAGGACCACAAGTTTCGCAATTACAGCATTCACAAGGCATGATTTTAGGAAAGCGTATTATTATTTATAGTTGTATAAATTAATAAATCCAAAATATGGATTTGTAATATTAATTTAATCCGTCAAATCCTATAGGGTCGCGAGTATAATGCCATGCAGCCTCACGGTTCAAAGAACGAGCAGGAGTTCCACGACACATATGAGGCTAACCAGAGACCTTGGTTCTGAATACCCTTTGATTCAGGAATAAGAAGAGGTTTAGGCTTACTGTCGTGCCTGCTTTCTTGCTGCCTTACGGCGTCTTAACTTCTTCTTTCTCCACTTCCAGCGTTGCTTCCCGGCCTTCTTCCACGCACGGGAACCTCGCTTCATGCAGCGCGCCGACCTACTGGGTGTATTTGATGTAAACGGTGGCCTAGTACCGTTGTAGAAATGGTGGGCAATACAGGATTCGAACCCGTGTCACCGGCTTAGAAGGCCAGCATGATATCCAGACTACACCAATCGCCCTACCCTTCCGCGTGAGTAATCCTTTGTCAATACTGCACCCGATGGTTCACTCTGAATCCGCCACTTCTTCACCTTTAGGCTCAACACTTTGATTTAGAATGCCGTCATCAAGCAGATCTTCTTTTATCTCTTCAATCCCTCTTCCAGTAGCAACAGCAATATCCTTTAATTTTCGATTGACTCTCTTGGAAGTAGATCTCAAATGAGTTAATGTATATATGATTCGAAGTATTGTTTCTAATATCGAGAGAAGAATTAGGCTGTTTACATATGATTCTGCAAGCTGAGGTATATTTTGGTATAGTTCTTCAAATTCGCTAATCTTCACAGATGTTGAACCCACTAGGAATACACCAAGTACTGCAAAAGGAAGCATTTTTGCAACATCTCGAGAAAGATCTTCAGTCCAGTAAGAAACAATTCTCACAGCACCAACTACAGAGGTGGCAATCATTGCATTACGCGAATGATCAGTTCCTTCTGATAGAAGAGTCAGTATTACAGCCATCACCAAAGTCCAGAATGCAATCAGAGTAGGTATTGCTATTACATATTGTACTAAGAAGATAAAAGTTCTGAAGAATCCTTTGATTCTCCCCGTCATAGTGCTCTCATATTTCGATAGATCTAAGGTTAGCAGATCTCTTCTTGCTAATTGTCTGTAGAATAAGTAAACAAAGGCAGAATATCCGGCAATAGCGATGATAGCAAGTAATGTTGGGAGGGTGTCTTGTCCAAACTCTTCAATCATTTCAATCAACTCAGTCGAAGTCGCAGGTACCTCCATAATAAACTCTAGAAGGACGATATTCTTCATCATGCCGCTTTGTGTGAGAATGGTTTTGCACATTTGGGGCATCTTTTAGGTAGAGAAACTCTCCTTCTTTGCCAACTGTGGCCACATTCTCCGCAAATCCAAGATCTTTCTGGTAATTCAATTAAAATTTCTTCTCTCATTTTCTGGAGAGTTGGTGATTCCGAAAGCTTGGGTGCGGGTGCAATCTCTTCAACGATCTTAGTATGAATCCCTCCGTGATCAATTAAACCTACAGCGTGCAAAAGCTCGTGTACTAATGTATGAAGGTAGAGTCGAGAATCTCCATGGAGTCTTGGATGAATCCCAATTGTTATTGGGCCAGGGGATACCCTTAGTCTCCTCCTTCTAAATAATTCATGATGATTATATTCAAATCTCGTAATCCCTAATCTTTTTTCATTTTGGTCTAGCCAAATTAATTTCAATTGTTTCCCCAAGTGTCTCAAGAAAGGTGCATCTTCTTTTGAAAGCCTGCGTGTTAATTCCTCAAGTATTCCTTGTGGTAACTGAGGAGATTCAGGAATCTGCACGTCCTCCCCCTCTTCGGCCATACCCATCCCTCTTCCATTTTCCTTAAATGGCCGTCGCAGGTGGCCGGCTCACTGGGCGTGTGGCGCAGCTTGGAAGCGCGCTTCCTTGGCATGGAAGAGGCCCCGAGTTCAAATCTCGGCACGTCCACCATAATTCGAAATTGTCGTTTTCTGGAGTTGTAAAGAAGATTGTTCATTTGATTGGGAAAAACCATTCCTCCTCTATCTTTTTTATCATTTAAGCAATTAAATTCTCATATCCTAATCATTTGTTCATAATAATGATTCTAAGTTGAATTAATAGGTAAATAATTATGGATACAGTATTCAAACGTTCATATAATAAACCGAGTAGTCTGCGGGTGCTTTTATGGCGAACAAGTCTAAACTTGAGTACATCTGGCTAGATGGATATGAACCGACACAGAGCATGAGAAGCAAGACAATGGTTGTTTCAGACTTCTCGGGTAATCTCGAAGATTGTAAAATGTGGTCCTTTGATGGATCTTCAACAAAACAGGCTGAAGGAGGAGATTCTGACTGTCTACTAAAACCCGTCTTTATTTGCCCAGATCCAGACCGAATAGCAGGTTATCTTGTAATGTGTGAGGTGCTCAATGCTGATGGCACCCCTCATTCCTCAAATGGAAGAGCAACTATCGAAGGAGATGATGATGATTTTTGGTTTGGATATGAACAGGAATACTTCCTATGGGATCCTGAAACTAATCTCCCTCTTGGTTTCCCTCGAGACCAAACTCCTCAGGGCCAATTTTATTGTTCAGTAGGTGGAATGAATACCTTTGGTAGAGATATTATTGAAGCTCATTTAGATATGTGTCTAGATGCAGGCTTGAATGTTGAGGGAATTAATGCAGAAGTTGCTGTTGGACAATGGGAGTATCAGATATTTGCCAAAGGTGCGAAGGAAGCAGGAGATCAGATTTGGGTTTCTAGATATCTAGCAGAAAGGAATGCAGAGAAGTATGGTTTGTCAATAGAGTGGCATCCAAAGCCATTGGGTCCAACTGATTGGAATGGTTCTGGAATGCATGTAAATTTCAGCGATGGTAGAATGAGAGACGAAGGTGGAGAGGAATTGATGAACCAGATCTGCGAGGCATTCGGAAGAAATATCAAGAAACATATTGATGTATACGGCGCTCACAATGAACAGCGACTAACTGGCCTTCATGAGACTCAATCAATCCATGAATTCTCTTATGGTGTATCTGATAGAGGTGCATCAATCAGAATTCCTATTGGGACAATAGAAGATGGGTGGAAGGGTAGATTAGAGGACCGAAGACCCTCATCTAATGGAGATCCATACAAAATTGGAGCAGTTGTGATTTCAACTACTAAGTCCTCATATTGAGATCTATTAATCTAACGACTTCATCGGCGCAGCCCCACGAAAGTGTGACTCCTGCACCTCCATGCCCGTAGTTATGAATAATCAATTGTTTATTCTTAATTTCCGACTCTAGTCGAACTTCATCCCGAGACGGTCTTAGTCCAACTCCGTGTCCAACTATTTTTGTTCGATCTAGTTCCGGCCACAAAGCTTCACATTTTTCGAGTATTAGTTGAGTGTCTTCATCTCTTGTTTCCATAGTCCAATCTCCTACTTGAGCAGTCCCTCCTAATACAGTAACATCTCTTCTTGGTATTGTATAAGTCAGCGTATCAGGTTTTTGATCGAATCTTCCAAAACCAGGGTCTTGTTTGATGTATATGATTTGCCCGCGAACTGGTACAACAGTTTTATCATTGCATAATTCATTCGCCCCTAATCCGCAACAATTGACAATGACTTCTGTTGAGACTGAATCTAAGTTTTCTATTTTCCTTATTTTTATTTCTCCACCTAGTTTTTTGAATCTGGACATTAGCCAAGGCATGTAAATGTGCATTTCAATAACTGGTGCTTCAAGTTCCCATCCAAACGTATAATCTTGTATAATTTCTTCATCATTAAGGATCCTAAAGTGAGGGATATATTCACTCCATCCGGGGACCTCTTCTTTTTCCTTAAGATATTCTCTACCTTTTCTCATAGTTATGCAGTCAACATTTTCTTCATTCATGAGACGAACTAATTCATCAAATGTTTCTGCTGACCATTTATTCGTTTTATTAATGGGTTCTACCAGAAAGGGGTACCACCAAGCAGCAGCAGTATCAGAAACCGTATTTGGACTTATGAATTCAGAAATTATTGTGACGGAATGACCTTGTTCAAGTAATCTAATTCCGCAGCTAAGACCAGATACTCCAGCCCCCACCACGGTACAATCCATACATTTCGGTTTGCAGTTAAACACTTGATTTACTCGGTTCTTTTTTCATATATTCACTACAGAAGTGTCTTGAGTAGGTTTATGCTGTCGAAATTAGGTGATTGTTTGCCGAAGGTGAGGAAGCCAAAGGGTGGATGGCATATTCCTCGTAAGAAAAAGAGGCGTTCTGGTCCAAGAGTAGCACCAAGTGAAAGAGGTCTTCCTCCATGCCCAGCATGTGGTGAATGGAGCATGCAAAAGGATAATTCACGTGTAGAATTGTATTGTGGAGCCTGCGGTGCAATCATGGGTTCTAGTTAATTTCCGATCCCGAACCCTATATGTCGGTGTATTGTCCGAATAATGCTGCAGTGATGAGGAACCGCACCGGGCGCCTAGGGTGTCGCGAGTGATGGGCGATCTGAGCAGCATAGGGGATTTTATCTTGTCTCGGATAATTACGGACTCAAATGGTCGCAAATTCCGCTTACAGGATCCGGTGCCACTTACGCCTGCTCCTGAAAGAATCAGTTTAGCCACAGAAAGTAAACCTTGGAAGAATTACTGGAGAATGTTAGGTACTGTTCTTCTTGCTTTTATTTTGATAGATTTAGGTATTGTGTTGTTAATTTTTGGCCCCCTAGAGGGAGAATGGATCTTGACCTTTTTAGGTGCTTTTTGTTCATTTCTAGCACTTCCTTTCCTAATATTACTACATCGCCCTAAGATGGTTCATGTACGTTTGGCAACACCTGATCCTAATGGTCGGAATTATCATCCTTTACCAGAAGGCGGATCCCTATTTACAACTCAAAAGACAGTTTTTCAGAGATTCATAACACGCGATGATTCTGTATTGGATTTACCTCCATTAAGACAAGTTTGGGGTGTTTTTGCTGTAGTATTATTGTTAGGTGTTATTTTTTCAATCCCTCTCCTATTATCTGTTTTGGCAGGCTCTGATGACTTAGTTTTTGGAGTATACCTCCTTTCTTTTATACCGGTGTTGATTCTTGCTATAGCAGCATTTTCGATACCCGTTTTTGCTTGGTGGGCTACTTCTTCAAAATATATCGGATTACCGACTAGAAGAAGAGATGGCGAAGCTTGGTTAATCGCAGGAATGGCATCGGCACTTCCTGCATTAATCATTAATAGCTGGATTTTTCCTGCATTACTTCCTTCATTTTTATCTGAAAGTGCTCAGATGTTTCTTTTGTTGACTATAAGTGCTCCATTCGGCGAAGAAATTTTTAAAATGATTGCAGTATGCCTTTTCTTACCTTCAATTAAAAATGCTAGGAAAGGTTTTCAGATAGGGTTCACAGTAGGTCTTGGGTTTGCATTAATTGAGAATCTCACATATATTTTGAACAGTACGATTTTCGGTGCAATTGGTCTTACAATTACCACCTTGGTAAGAGGTATTGGGTCCATACCCGGTCATGCGTTATGGACTGGAGTTACCGGGTTTGGCATAGGCTGTCTTGCAGAAAAAACAGACATAGACAAACGAATGTTGTGGATATTACGGCGACTTAGTGTAGTTACCGTAGATTTCGCTGAGAATATTGGTTTTGATGTTGATGGCGACGGCGACAAATCAGGATATGATGATAAAAGAGAGAGTCTAGATGAGGTATTGGCTAGTGAGGACAAAGAGTATTTTCCTTGGAAGTTAATTAATCAAAATACCGGAGATATAATCGACCCATATTTTGATACAGAAGTCGATGATAAAGTATCAAGTTCTCAGAATAAATATGATATGATTGAAGAATCTGGTATTAGAATACTGCCACCAAGTAGTGCATTGATATGTCTTTGCTTAGCAATTTTTGGGCATGCATTTTGGAATGGATCTAGTTATTTGATTATCGATGTTGCTGAATTAATTGGCTTTGGTTCAACATGTGCAGGAATTGTTAACTTTGGTTGGTTAATATTCTTAATATGCTCAGTTCTCTTCTTAGTTGCAGTCATATTGAAGGGTGTTCGTTCATTACCATCTTAGTTCCATTAGGAGAAATAATCATCATCTGAATAATTAGAAGGAAGGTCGAGGGCTATGATATTACCAATTGATTTGACTCCAGATCAAGGAATATCCTTATTTTTAGTGGTATTTTTAATGACCATCTCTGGTCTAAAGGGTATGCTTGATAGAAGTGGAATATTTGCTGCTGCGTTGGTTGGCTTTTCAGTTTCAATTTTTGGTCATTGGACCTGGCTTGCAATGCTTATTGTTTTTCTAATGGTTGGAGTGACAGCAACTGCATGGAGGTATGAAGAAAAATCTCGATTAAGAATTGCTGAATCTAATGAAGGAACTAGAGGTTGGCGTAATGTTATGGCGAATGGTGGAGTTGCCGCCTTGGTGTCTGCATTAAGCTATTTTTTGGGTGATCCCAACTGGGGTTATCTGGCAGTGGCCTGCAGCATTTCAGTAGCAGCTTCCGATACATTAGCATCTGAGATCGGCAGTCTTGACCCAAGAACTCGATCTATCATAAATTTAGAAGCAGTTCCAGCCGGAACAAATGGAGGGATGTCAATAACTGGAACCTTTGCTGCTTTATTCGGAGGCTTAATAATCGGCATTATGGCAGTTACTTTATCTTCAATCAATGGCAATTCAATTCCCTTGGATTCACTATTTCTAATAGTTACTGCAATAGGCTGGTTGGGTTGTCAAGTAGATTCAATTTTAGGTGCACTTTTTGAAAACAAAGGACTCATTGGAAAACACACAGTCAACTTCCTTGCAACATTATCGGGTGCTTTAATGGCAGTACTAGTTAATTGGCAATTCCTTTGACCAAGTAAGCGCGAGGTTTGAATGTAGATCAGACAACGGCGGGTCGGAGAGTGGACAATGCATAGTCGTACTTTAATTGGGGCTTTTGCCCTAGCAATGTTATTTGCTACACTTTCTAGTGGCCTTAGTTATGCTCAAGAATCAGATTCAGAATTCGGACCCGGACTTGATTTGATAGTTCCTGAACAACACAATATATTCCTCCATGGCCCTCCAGAAAATGCTGAACTTCGTCGTGATTGGCCTATAATTACAGGAATTCCCCTAGGTTCTATTGAATTTTCAAAAACTGCTAGTGTCCCTAATCAATTAATCCAAATTGATGGTCATCCACTTAAGGAGGCTTTACTTTTTGATGGAACTGTCTCTGTCAACCTTTACGCATCTCTTGAGGCCAAGTCTCCAATTTGTAGACAAACTAACGGGCTCCCGGGAACTCCAGCAGGAGCTACAACTCAGTTTTTCGTAACATTGACATGGGGAAGTTTCACTTTATTGGATAATTCCCCAACCGAGGCAATTACAATGGATGAATCTTATGCTCTAGCACATCATTTTTCTATTTCATCCCCTGTATCTAATATCTCAATGGGTCCCGGTGATATAATGTCAATTAGTATTTCAGTTGAGCATGATTGTATTCAGCAGGGAGTATTATGGTGGGGTACTTTTGATGCAAGAAGCGGAATTACTCTTGAAGGAGAAATTCTAGATCCTCAATTAGATCAAGTATTGGATTCAAATAGAATGTCTAGGATTGAATTTACGCCAATTTCTCCATGGGGTGATGAAGATTTCTCTGCCCAAGTAATTGAGGTAGTAGGGCCTATGGATGATTGGGCTTCTATGATTCATGGTTATGGTCAAGAAGAACAGAGGCTAGATCACTTTGAATCACCCCATTCATTTAGAGTAGGAGAAGCTAATCGATCAATCAGAACGTGGTCAACTTCTAATCCCCTCGAACCAGGTCTATACATGGTTGATGCTTGTTTTACTTTGGTTGATCAGCATCCTGCCGATCCATGTGACGTTATTGCAGTCCTTAAGTTCGAAGTTCCACAAGATCCTGATGCTATTCTTAGTGGTACTTGGGTGGCCATATTAATTCCACTAGGGGTAATTGGATGGCTAGGAATGTCAATTAGAGAAGCGATGCTTCCTCTACCAGCGTATATCGTTATTCTTGTTCTTGCAATAGCAAGTATTGGTCCAGCGGTTCACCTTCCTGATATTGATTCTAATGAGGCACGGATTGACGGGGCGGCTCCTTCTTTTACTCTTCTTCAACATGGTGGGGATGGTTCAATATCTCTAGGTGATTTATTATCAAAATCAGATGCTGTTGTAGTCGGAATGTATGTTCCCGGTTCTGCAAACGCAGTACGTCAAGCAAATGATTTTCATATGGCAGATATTCTTATCGACGAAGACGTAGCATTTGTTCAGATAGCCACTGGAGAGGGAGTTAGAGCAGTAGATTTGGATTCTCATGCAGAATATATCAATGAATCTTGGCCATTACTAATGGATATGTCAGATTCAAGAGTGGGTAGGGCATTTCCAAGTGGAGCAAGTGATTCTGTAATCATAATTGATGCCGGAGGATTTGTTACAGATTGGGCACCTGGCACCCTGTCTAGTACGGAGATTGCCGAAGCCGTCGAATCATCTAAGAAGGGTTCTGGTCATTCATTCGCGGATCCAATACTAATGTTGTGGGGTACTGCACTTCTTCCACTTTTTGTTTTATCAATGCCACGTGAAAAGAGATATGAAGAGCCTAATGAAATCCTGCTACCCGGTTCTGGTGTTTTACTGACTCTTCTTGCCGCAGGCAGTGGCTTTTTGATTTGGGCATTGCCAATAGCAATTTTTGCTGCAATAGGAATGGGGCTAATATGGATCTGGGTAGAAGTTATTCTAGCGATCATACTAATTTACCATGGAATACGTACTCTTACTACTGGCTGTATTCCTGAATTAAAGTGGGTATCGGATAAGATACATGCTTATCTTCCTAGACAATATCGAGAATGGCGTAATGCTATCTCATTTAGTGATGATCTACATCTTGGTATTTGGGTTGCTTGGCTTATATGGTTAAGAACTCCTGATTTAGTTGCTCAGGGTGTTGGATCTGTTGCTCGAACCGGAATATTGGGAATTATTTTGGCTCTTCTAGTTCTTTTAGGTATGACATTGGCAGCAGGTCTAAGTGTTACAGTTTGTAGAATGATTATTGGCATTACGGGACCCATTCCTAGAACGCTGGGGAGTCTTAGTGTAGGAATTCGCCCGAGGGCTTGGGGTTTAGCCAGCTCTATGTTGGGCGGCTGGCTATTATTATCGCTTATTCTTGGTCCTATTATCAGTTCTTTCTAGATGCCTACAATTAATATCCGTTATGAGAAAATGTTCGACCGTGAGCATGATAAAAGATAGCGTCCTCGTCCCATTACTCCTTTGGGGGTATAGTATAACCTGGTAGTACCGCGGGCTCCAGTTGCACGGGAATGACGACGAGTGGGTAATCTGATGGTTTTGATGACCAACTGGAGCACCGACCCTTCGCAAACCGAGAGCGTGCATCTGCCAGGTGCACGCTAAGCGGAAGATACCCGCTAATCTGGGTTCAAATCCCAGTGCCCCCACCATTTTTAGCCTGATTTGAATGATTGTTATTGTTAAGTTGATGAGGGGAAATCTATTCGGGGAGAATTATGGAACGCAGGTTAGTTGCTCTCTTACTTGTGATTATTCTCGTTTCTCCATTAGTAGGAAGCATTGCCGCAACTAATTTTGATGATGATTTGAAGCCATTAGATTCAACGGGGATTCAGTTAATCAAAGAAGATCAAACCACTGAACCTCCAATCCAAGAACCAATTTGGTGGGATCCAGATCTTAAGTGGTGGCAACATAGTTCACTTGATAATGATCGAAATGGCATCCATGACTCATTACAGAGTACAACAGGTATAGTCAATATTGGACTTTCATACTCAGATGAAGTCACTATCCAAGATAAACAAAGACTACAGAATTTAGGATATGAAATAAATGTTGATCTACCCGTAGTCAATTCATTATTAATTGGAGAAGTAGATGCTTCAAAAATTTGGCAATTAGCTGAAATCGAGGGAGTTGTTATGGTAGAAAGATATGGTTCATTAGTATTTTATGGAGATGTTCAAACTCCAGCGGTTAAAGCGAAAAATTCTACTGAATATCCCATTGGTGCTTGGGATTTTGGAGTTACTGGTAAGGGCATTAATATAGCAATGGTAGATACAGGAGTTGACAATGAACACCCTGGATTGAATACTAAATTCATAGCGGGATACGATGCTGTATGCTACCTTCACTCAGACCCCCAATGTGTCTTAGCCGGGGGTCGCGAGGATGATGGGTCATTTGACCCAGATGATGGTAATCAACATGGTACTGCATGTATGGGTATGGCAAGTGCAACAGGCCTTGAGGCCGACGGAAGCCAATCTGATTTCTATGGTTCAGCACCGGATGCAGGACTCGTAGATGTTCGAATCGGAACTGACGTCGGTGCTGGCCCATTTGAGAACTATTTGTTAGAACAAGAAGCCTATGAATCTGCAATGAATGGCCTTCAATGGATCATTGACCATCGAGATGATGCTTGGCCTGGTGTTGATGAGAAAGACCACGGTATCGATATAATTTCTCTTTCTTGGGGGATCACTAGTCATGAAGATGGGGGTTCTGATGGTACCGACATGCATAGTAGAATTCTCGACGAAGCTATGGAATTGGGCGTGGCAGTTTCAAATGCTGCTGGAAATGATGGAACAGATAATGATGGCCTTTCTGGAATGAGTGCATCATCTCTTTCAATCACGGTCGCTTCAACTGATGATCAAAATACAGTCAATAGAACTGATGATACAATTGCTGGATATTCTTCTAGAGGCCCACGCAAGGATAATGGCGATGGTAATCCTGTAAACGAATTAATTCCTGAAGTTAGTGCACCAGGGACTAATATAGTGCAAGCTGAAGGATGTGTATCAAGCGGTAGTTGTAACAATTTTATTGGAGGCGATGCGTCTGAGAATACCTACACAGGTAGAGGTAGCGGGACCTCATATGCAGCACCAGCCGTGACTGGAATTATTGCATTGATTTGGGAGGCGAATGAGAATTTAACTCCACTACAAATCAAAGAGATACTCAAACACACTTCGGAATTACGCGGTGAACCTAGTGCACCAGATGTAGATCCATATTGGAATCGTGAATTTGGTTATGGAATGGTTGATGCGCTTGCCGCAGTAGAGTTAGCTATTTTTCTTAGAGATAGTGGACAGACTCCATTAATAGATCCAACATTACAGAGCCATAGCCTCAACATGTCAGTTGACAAAGTAGTCAACATAACAGGGCATGCATGGAGTCAATCAGGCAGTGTTGACAAGGTTGAGTTTAGGATTGATGATGGCGATTGGATCCAGGCTACTTATTCTATCGAACCAGGAGAAATAGGTGCTCTTACCCCCTTCGATTGGCATATAATCTTAGATCAAAATAAGTTAACAATTGGTGAACATGTTATAGAAGTTCACGCAGTATCTGGTTCAATGCACTCTCTCCCGATATTCTTTGAAATTTCAGGGACAGGTTCTGAAGAAAATGCCTTTTCAATCCCTCCAATTGCAATTGGAATAGTCGCTATATCTACATTTACATTGGTTTCATACCTAGTTTTCATCCGATTCCACTCACATGATGTGATTGAAGAGATTATTGAGGCTGAAATAATTGATTAAATTAAATATATTAATTCTATTGAATAATTATGAATTCGAAGGATTCAGAGGTGTGCCTTCAAATGCTTAGTCTTTTGTCCGTAGGCCGTGGTGCGATTCTCAGACCGAGCCAATAGCATTCGTCCTACGGGTGTTCGTAGAATGTTTGACATGGCAGGAGACGATGCTGTACAGTTTGGATTAGGAGAACCAGACTTCCAACCACCCGAGGTGGCAATCAAGGCATTTACTCGTGCTATGGAAGATGGCAGAAATAAGTATACCACTACCGCTGGTCTCCCTCCCTTGAGGAAAAAAATCGCTGAGAGTTGGCATCATTTGTTACCTGAAATAGACGAATCAAATGTTTGTATGACAATGAGTGGAACAAATGCACTTCTTGACATATTTCTCGCAATAGTCAATCCTGATGACGAAGTACTACTCCCTGAACCATATTTTCCACTTTATCCTACTGATGTGGTAATTTGTGGTGGTAAGCCAATCAATTATCCCTGCAAATTCGAGAATGGTTTTGTGCCAGACATAGCAGACCTTGAAGAGAGATTATCTGACCGTACTGTGGCAGTTCTGTATAATTTCCCTAGTAACCCCACTGGTGGTAATGTTACTCCTAAAGAAAGAGACGAGTTAATTGATTTCGCTAGGAAAAATGACTTATGGATAATTACTGATGAAGTTTATGATCGGATTGTCTACGATTCAGAACACGTATCGTTTATTGGTGCTGGATATGACAAAGTGATAATGATTAATTCATTTTCTAAAACTTTTGCCATGACTGGTTGGCGAATAGGTTATGTTCTTTCTGAAAACAAAGAAGCAATGGAGCATATTACTAAAATGCAGTACTATGTTACTGCATGTAGTAATGACGCTATGCAATATGCTGTACTTGAGGCTATGGAAAAAGCCTCAGATTATCCGGATCAGATGTGTCAGGAATTCAAAGCCAGAAGAGATTTAATTTGCGAGAGATTGAATTCTATGCCCGGTGTTACTTGTCATGTACCCACTGGTGCATTCTATGTTTTTCCAAAGGTTGAAGTGCTTGGTATGAACAGTGAAGAAATTGCTATGGCATTACTTGAGGGGGGAGTTCTTTGCAGCCCGGGGTCCGCATTTGGCGATGCAGGATAGGGTCATCTCAGATTCGCCTACACTATTGGCAGAGATTCAATTTCTCGCGGAATGGATCGAGTAGAGAAGGTTCTTGCAGAATTGAGGGGGGATTGAAATGGAGATTGAAGTAATGGAAGTCATCCTATTTATTACTGGTATAATCTTAGGATTTCCTGTAATGATTTTTGCGAAGAATAAAGGTCTATTATGGTTAATGGCGCCTTTGATTGCTTATTCCATTCCATTATTTACAATTGGTCCTCATCCGATTATTCTTGGACTATATTTTCCCTTAGCATGTTATCTATTATACGTAGGACAGACTGTTATTCGCAACCCTTCTGCAATCAATGAGTTCTGGAAAAATTTAGGGGACTAATGAATTCTATGTCTCCTTTATTTGAGGTTCTATCTTTTCTAATTTGTTTATTTTTAGCCACCATGGTCTCGAAAAGAATTGAAGTTAAATTTAGTATTATAGTAATTTTTCTAGCAGCATGTGGACTATACATAATGGGGCCAGAACCATTCCTATTTGGAATATTTCTTGCTACGGGATGGCATTTATTATCAGTAGGCGTAGATTATTTATTTCCTGTAGATTAATCAGTTCTAATCATCAAATAAATTGAATGGGATATCAATCATTCGACTTCTTTCTTCTTCGCTCTTATCTTCTCTTTCAATGGTTGTAGATTCAGTTTTAAAATCAGTTTCAATATTTTCTTCTGCCGTGTCATTAGGAGATATTTTTTCTTCAAGTTGAGGGTTTTTTAGATTCTCAATTTTTTCTTCCTGATCGCGCATCCAATCGGGCATATCGTGCGCCCCACCTAAAACTGAAATTGTTGTGAAAACAGCAACAGGGAGAACTGACATGGCAACTAGGAAATCTATAATCGCCCCATCCGGAATTGACTGCTCTGGCATTATTGTTTTTAGAAGAATGGCTTCAAGTTGCACATTGTGCCAGACAGAATAATCAACTTCTAACCAGCGCAATCCAAACTCTAAACTTAATCTTGCACAAAACCAGAAAATTATAATTGGTAGTATCCAAGAGAATTTTGAGATGCGTGACAATGTTTTCCTGAACATAGCGGCAATTCCAATAAATGGTCTAGAATATATTGGTTGCATCCTCAAACCAAACCATAAGGCTACAAAGTAACCAATCATCCCTAACTGAAAAGCTCTACCTTGTTCTATATACTCGGATGGTATTCCTTCCATAATTGCTAGAGGTATTGCGATTAATGCTACTTGAACCGGAACTGCTAGAATCTGAAGGCCACCATGGATTGATAGTACGTCAAAATCATCTTGATTGCTATTTACCAATCTAGCCATTTTTCCATATGGGCTTCTATGTAGATCCAAGCGAGCGTTGTCAGCAAGTTCTGTTGAGTTAATGGATCTCCTAATTCCTAAAACAGTTAACCAACCCCCTTTATTTGCTATACTAGTAGGTCGGTAACCACCAGCAACTAATGCCAGTATCAAAGATATGAATCCATAGATTAGACCTGCAAAAATTATCCATTCGAGAGATTCAAAATTTAGATTAAAAGATAATCTATCGTCCACTCTTTCAATCCTTAGAAGATATGTAAGAGAGAATCCAATTATTGGAGCAATAGTAACCTGCCCTAAGACAATTATGACAAGAACTAGGCGAGGGTAAAGTTGTCCCCTACGCTTAGTCATAATCGTGTGGCAGATAGTACTGAACATAAGCCCTTCATTCATTTTAATCCTATTAGTTCGGGTTAAGATGTATCTTATCTAAATCCCACACAAGTCGAATTAACCGCCCGAAGGGCGGCGCACGCTATTAGAGAACCTTGATACACACATCTAATGCCGAAGTGCTCGTTATCCATGCGTACTATGTCACACCTGAGTGTATTTACTATTCTATTGCTGACCAGTCTTTCACCGTTGGTATTATCTGATTCACTTGAGAATGAGGATCAAATTATGAAAGCATCACCTCGTGCATTAATTGATTTTGAAGTCACTGATATTGAAATTGGAAATGGCTCACTAGATGCTCTAGAGTGGTCAAATCCTGATGGTAGTATTGTGGAATATGTTCTGAGAGATGAATTAATTCAGATTAATGTAACTTTTACTCAGGCTGGAACTTCTAGTCAGCCCTCCTCGGCATCAGGTAGTTTACAAATTTGGCATCCTATTGGATTTATGATAACTCAATGGTCAGTAAATATGACTCTTTCAGGATTACAATCGTTTAGGGCCGAATTTTATTGGACTCCCGATTCCGCACATAGTCATTTAGATGAAAATGGATATCTAGTTGGCGGAATTATCTTGCGGGGTGCTGTAGATGGTGGCCTTGCAGATAGTAATCATGCAAATGATGAACTTGATCGTCTAATGCCTGTAGCTCTTTGGAATGACCCTATGGAAAATGGAATTTGTGGAGATGTTGATCAAGATAATACGGTTGATTGTCCAAATCAATTGAGCTATGGTAATCCTACATGGGTTTCTGCAGGATATGATTCTGATGGTACACTCTCAGACTATCCTGATTACTATGGTCACTGGAGGATGGATAATGTATCTTCGTCTATCGAAGAACGCCATTGGCGCGTATCACGTCCAGGGGCAGATTATGCCAGTAATCGGATGGATCGTCTTTGGTGGGGTTGGCTGACGCCATTTGATGACTGTAACGACCCCGGACATGGATTTGGATATGGCACATGGGACCAACAAGTTTCTCAAATTTATGCAAATAATTTCTGTAAGTTAAGAATCCGAGGTTATGATTATATTTCTTTACAGGCAACAACTCATGCTTGGGGTGAAATGGCAAGTGGTGACTCAATTAGGATTGAGGCTAATGCAGGTAATGAAGAATTTTACAATTACAGTGCTCAACAATTGTCGACAGACTACGCGAATTGGACACAACTTGTATGGAACATGACTGATGTTCATCCAAACGGAGACTATACTGTTGCTTTCCGCTTTGATTCAGATAGTTCATTTGCTAGTCAGGGTATACACTTGGATGGTTTCATACTTTTTGGGATTGAGCGAGTACCTCAATATACGATAGATGTTGAATGTGACGATCCACTTCCTAATGCATATATTGTGATACCAGCAGACCCCCGTCCTCCTTCACTTTATTGTAAAGTAGTTAACAATGGATATATCGATATTACACTTCGATTGTATACAGAGGTGTCTAATCAAACTTGGATGTGGGATAATCCAATTCGAACAGATTCTAACCACCCATCTGATCATGATAATAGTGTGAACTCAAAGACGATTAAAGCCCTAACACACATGGATGTTTGGTGGAATCTAACTATTCCAGACGGCGCCACTGTTCAGGAAGTTGATTGGTATGTGCATATAGGAGATGGCATAACGAACACCACTAAGCACACAATCAATCTTCCAGTTGATGTTACTGCTTCATATTCAGCTTATTTGACCCAAAAAACTCTCGATAATCCGGCTGCAACACTACTTCCAGGAGAAAGAGGTAACGTCACTATGACTCTCAAAAATACTGGTAATCAGATTGCCAATTGGAATCTTGGTGCGACTTATTCAGATAATAGATGGAATCCCTCCAATTTGAAGTGGTTCAATGAAACTGGTAGCGAAATTACTAGTGTCAGAATGGATATTGGGGACAAAATAGAACTCAATGCTGAGTTAACAGTTCCTTCTGAATTAAATCCCGGACTTTATGCTATTACCTTACTCGCGAATGGTAGGGCACCTGCCAATTTCCAAACAGAATGGACGGTCCAAGTTGAAGTCCCAGTAGACCATGATTTGAAATTAATTCCAGAAGTAACAACAATTGAGGCTCCAGCTGATGGTGCATTACGTTGGATTGAAATCCAGATGATAAATGATGGTAATGCAGAAGAGGCATTTGATCTTTCTTTTGATGCAGATTGGAGACTGGGTCTTTCACTGAATGCTGAAATGACACTTGGTATAGATCCCTTTGGTGGAGATACAAGTATTCTTCTTATGTTCCCAATGGATTATGGTATAGAGCCTGAATCTTATCCAATATGGGTTCGCGCTACAAGTCAGATCGATCCAACATATCAAAGAAGTGTTATGATCCTCCTTACAGTGCCAGAGACTTATCTTGTTTCAGTACCAGATCTTGATTTAACAGAAGAGGTATATCGTGGTGGCGATGATCCTAGGACACTTAGATGGGAAGTGTGGAATATTGGCAACATGCCTGATAAATATTCAATTTTATTTGAGCAAAGTCATGATGATGTCTCAGTTTTCGCAGAGGGCTTGCAAAATGGTAAGACGCCTTGGATTGACCCCGGTTCATCATTTAATATTACAGTCAGTTATGCCTTCGGCTTAGAGGCTGATGGGGATCGCTTAGTTACTCTTTTTGCCGAGAGTCAAGAATCCGATTATGTAAGCACTGGTGAAGCCTTATTCAAAGTAGGACGAGTCGGTTGGGTGCTTGTTACTCCTCCTCTGTCTACTATTGTTGTAAATGATAGAGGGACATATGACGTATCGTTTGTTGTCGAAAATGTACACCCTGATTCTGAGCAATTAATGAGAGCGGATGTAGATCGTACATCTGAACCAGATCTTTTCTTCAATGTATTAGATGTACGCGTAGACAGAGATGATAGAGATTTTATTCTTGACTCTTATGAAACTAGAACAATAGTTGTAGAAGTTGAAATCACTCAGGAAAATCTTGATAATTTAGCTGAAAATACTATGGATTTCAATGTCATTCTTTCAGTCGATTCTGACATAGATAAAGTTTCTACACCTGCTAAAATCCAGTTAATTAAGACTATTCAGGTCGATGAAGGGCCAGATACAAGTTTTATTGCTGTTCTACTTGCTAATATCGTATTCTTGATTGCTGGATTAGTGGGGATAGTGTTTGTTCTAATAATAACAATTAGAGTGCTGAAAGATGCTCGTGCCCCTCTAGAAGAATATTCAAGCATAGAAGACTATTCTCCCAACTTCACCAACATAGGTCTTGATAATGGTTTACCATCTGCTCCAGAACTTCCTTCATCTGATGAAATTGCTAATTCTATGTATGGGGGTTCTAAAGAAATTTTTGAGAATCCTGTAGCAGATATGCCTCCGCCTCCGTTGCCGGAGTCTGATACCTCAGATTCAGAAGATACAAATGAATCTTCAGATTCACAGATACAACAAACAACACTCCCCCCAGGTGTGCCTCCAATTCCCGAAGAAGGATTACCTGAAGGATGGACTGTAGATCAGTGGGCTTATTATGGGCAGAAATGGCTGGATGAAAATAAAGATAATTAAACAAAATAGTTACCTTTACAGGATTTTCAATCTTCTATTTGATGGTGCGAGCCCTTATGACCCCCTCTTGGGTCGGCGGGCTGCCGTAGAATGGGGTGACTTAGAATGTACAATGGTCAACAACCAATCTTTATACTAAAGGAAGGTACAACTAGAACTAGTGGTAAGACTGCACAGAGTAACAATATCGCGGCTGCGAAGGCAGTCGCCGATGCAGTTCGTAGTACACTTGGACCAAAAGGAATGGACAAGATGTTGGTTGACTCCATGGGAGATGTGGTTATTACCAATGATGGTGCTACAATTCTTAAAGAAATGGATATTGAACATCCTGCCGCAAAGATGATAATTGAAATTGCTAAAACCCAGGAGCAACATTGCTTTGATGGCACTACCAGTGCAGTCGTTATAGCGGGAGAACTTCTCAAGAGAAGTGAAGATCTTGTTGAGCAGAATGTACATCCAACAGTGATATGTGAAGGATTCCGTCTCGCATCAGACAAAGCAATAGAATTGATCGACTCTCATGCGATTGATGTTGACGAATTAATGTTAGAAGAGGTTGCTAAGACCGCTCTAACTGGCAAAAGTGCTGGTGCTGTGAAGGAATTCCTCGCTAAAATTAGTGTTAGTGCGGTTTTAGCAGTTGCTCAAGAATCGGGCGATGAAGTAATTGTTGATTTGGATGATATTAAAATAGAAAAAAAGCAGGGTGGTTCGATTAAAGACAGCACTCTTGTAGATGGAATAATTTTAGATAAAGAGAGAGTACATTCAGGAATGCCAAAGTCTCTTTCAGATGCAAAGATAGCACTTATTAATTCACCAATAGAAGTTAAGAAAACAGAGGTAGATGCTAAAATTCAGATCACAGACCCTAATATGCTGGCGGAGTTTTTGGATGAAGAAGAATCTTATCTCAAGGGATTAGTTGACAAAATACATAATCAAGGTTCTAATGTAGTAATTTGTCAAAAGGGAATAGATGACCTTGCCCAACATTATATGGCCAAATTAGGTATTTTTGCCATACGTCGAGCCAAGAAAAGCGACATGGAGGCTCTTTCGAAGGCAACAGGTGGCAGTATTGTAACCAACGTTGATGATTTATCTGCCGATGACCTTGGTATCGCAGCTAAGGTAGAAGAGAGAAAAATAGGTGATTCCGACATGGTATTCATCACAGGTTGTCCTGAAGCTAAGAGTGTCAGTGTTCTTCTTAGAGGTGGCACTGAACATGTTGTTGATGAGATACGCCGTGCCTTTGATGATGCGGTTGGAGTTGTTGCAGTAGCCCATGAAGATGGTGCAGTGCTTACAGGTGGTGGTTCAGTACTATCAGCAATAAGCCGTGATTTACGATCTTACGCTGATGGCATAGGTGGACGTGAGCAAATGGCAATAGAAGCCTTCGCCGGTGCCCTAGAAGTGATACCCAGAACTCTTGCTGAGAATGCTGGGCTTGATCCTGTTAACACCATCATTGATCTTCGAAAATCACACTCTGAAGGAAACTCAACTTATGGAGTTAATGTGTATGATGGAGGTGTTGTTGACATGTCTAAAAGTAAGGTGTATGAGCCTAGTAGAGTAGTGGAACAGGCTGTTCAATCAGCATCAGAAACTGCTGTAATGATTCTAAGAATTGATGATGTAATCTCGAGTAAGGGCGGCCCCTCTCCCGAAGGCGGCGATTTCGATGGATTTGACATGTAGTCACATTATCCTCAACAATACAAAACATAAGTTCAATAATCCAAAACATTTCGAACGTATCACCCATCCTAAGGCTGGGTAGGTGTTGTAATTGTCTGAAGGATCTGAGTCATTAGATGGAGATACTTCTACAACAGAGGAATTAGAGAAATTATTGTCTTCAGGAGATCGCTCCTTGATTTTATTATTTGGATCGCAATCTGGGAATTCTGAAGGCCTAGCCGCAAAAATAGCGAAGCAGGCCAAATCATATGGTTTAGAGGGCGAAGTGCATGATATGGACGGATTTGATTTTAATTCTCTTTCATCCAAGAAAAGGGTGTTGATAGTCTGTTCAACTTGGGGCGAAGGGGAAATGCCAGATAATGCAGAAGAATTGTGGCAATTTGCTAATTCTAATTCTGCTAGTAGGCTTGAAGGATTACATTTTGCTGTTTGTGCTCTTGGAGATACAGGATACGAATTATTCTGTCAATCAGGCAAGGATTGGGATGGTCGCCTAGAAGCTCTTGGTGCAAAACGTATCATCGATAGGCTTGACTGTGATGTTGATTTTGATGAGCCTGCCGCAACTTGGACTCTCGATGCTTTACCTGTACTGGCTGCCGTAGATAGCACTGGTGTATTTCATGAAAATATGGTGGAATCAATTAGAAATTATGCTAGTGGTTCTGCTGGTGGAGCCGAAGGTGATGATGGTTTTTCAGTTCCAGAAATAATTTCAGAATCCATTCAAGTTGAATTAACTATATTTCGTTACGATCCAGAAGAATGTTCTACAGGACATGATACTTGGGTTTGTGCTCTTCCAGGAGATATGAGTTTTCTAGAAACACTTCGTACAATAAAGAATTCACATGATGGCAGTTTGTCATTTAGAGATGGCTCTTCAGATGACCCCACAACAAGTATATGTGTAAATGGCAGACTAATTATTCCAGGTTCAATAAGGCTTGATGCTGTTGCTCCAGTTAGAGACGGTAAACTGTCTCTAAGGGTTGATCCCCTTCCTGGATATGAAGTAATAAGGGACCTAATAGTAGATTATTGGCCGCTAGAACGTAAGCGTGAATCAACACAACCGTGGATGATTGCTTCCACAAGGGAGGGGGCATCAACACCTCAGGGTGCAATTGGCATAATGGACCCCGATAAGGCTGCAGCGTTGCATTCGATAACCGACTTCGCTAGTCCTCATCTCATTCACGCCTCATCTGATGCAACCCCTCATTCTGAGAATTATCTAGGCCCCGCTATACTCTCTACAGTGTGGGCAAGACGTAATGATCCTAGATGTTCACCTTCTTCAATAGAGAGACTAGATACAATACTTTCTGGATCTGATGGTATAAAGGCCGAGACAGACTTTGCAAGTATACGTCGACAGAATGGTAATGGTCCTGTGATTGCAGATGCTCTCTTAGATGCAAAGACTCATGTTCTTGAGAAAGATGGATTTAATGGACGTCATGGTAAGCATGTTTGGTGGTACACTTGGACTCTGAAAAGTAGTGGGAAAGTGAATGACACTGTACTTTATCGGCAGGTCATGGGCCCTATTGGCCTTCTTGGGAATCTTACTTCGGGAGTTACAGCTAGAATGGTAACAGGTTTCACTCGCAATGGAGGAAATATGATCAATGATATGCTTGCTTTAGTTGCACCTCCAGCGGGTCTTGGAAAAATGCCAAGACAATTCAACTCATCCGTGGATAATTACCACGAGGTAGTGGCTATTTTCAATGATTTAGATGGAAGGTTTTGAGGAATTATAATGTCTAAATTCGCTTACCATCCTGGTAATGTGGCTCATAGTAGCGCTCCTGAGGTTGAAGATACTATGCAGTCATTATCTCGTGCTCTTGGCATTAAATTGATACCACTTTCAGGTGCAACAAGTTGCGGCGCTGGAATAGTTCGACAAGCCAATAAACGTCTACAACTTACTCTCAATGCAAGGACCTTTGCAATGGCTGAGTCAATGGGTCTTGACATACTTACACCTTGTGCAGCAACCGCTGGAAACCTGCATGAAGATCTCATGACACTCAGAAGTGATCAGATACTAATGTCAGAGGTAAATGATGTACTCTTAAGGACTTGTAATTTGACTATGACTGGAGAGGTAAATGTTCACCATTTGATCCATGCTATTGTTGATATCATAGGCATCGAAAAATTAGATGAAAAGGTGGTTAATCCTATTGATTTCAAGATTGCAGGATATTATGGGCCAAATATTCAGCAAGATGGCGCTTGTGGAGAAGACGATATTTACGATCCTGATTATCTAGAAAAAATCATCTTATCAGTCGGGGGAACTCCTGTGAAATGGGATGCTAGAACTCAGAGTGTTGGTACCCCTTCATTATTTTCAGAAGAGCCGACTGTGATGAAGCAGGCTGCCGAGGTTCTATCTGAGGCCAAATCAGAAGATGCTGAACTAATTGTTAGTGCCTGTAGTCTATCACACGGCGTTCTAGATATTTACCAAGGTAAAGCAGGCCGTAACACTGGTCTTTCAACAAATATTCCAGTAATACATCTTTGTGAAATGATTTCTTTTGCCCTCGGTTGTCATAATAATAGATTAGCAATGTTGAGGACAAGAATTACAGTCATTGGTGACTAATGAATAAATTATTCATTATTGCCCGAATTGAATTCTTCCAATCCTTTCTGCCCTTTTGGTCTGAAAGTAGAAGGATGTATTATCGTGCTTTCAGATGTTTTTGACTCGTTTTCACTCAAGTCTGCATCAACTATTGAGGGTCGGTGTTTTTCTCTTTCTTGTTTGACAAAATCTTTAGCAGAAATTATCTTATTAATATCAGTTTTAATTTCAAATGAATTAAGATTTGATAAATCGATATGTATTTTTCTAGGTAATTTCCGCCTTACCTTAGCAACTGCTAGATGCATACTCTCTTCTCTTCTTTGTGCTGCAGCCAGAGCGCCTTCATCCCTAGTATCCTCCGCAATTAGGACTACCACATCTCCATCTCTTTGCCTACCCGTCCTACCTCTTCTTTGTATATATCGAATTTCACTCGATACGGGTTCATAAAATATAACTAGATCTGCAGATGGGATATCCAATCCTTCTTCTCCTACACTTGTTGCAATCAAGATATTATGGATTCCTTTTCTGAAGTCTTCAATCCTTTCCACCTGTTCTCTTGGAGTTAGGCCTTTTTCAGATCCACGCTTACTTTGCCCAATGAATATTGTCGGTTTAATTCCTTCAAGGCCAGAAATTACCTTCTCTAAAGATGCAACTGTGTCTCTAAAAGTAGCAAAAACAATAATTCTTGCATCAGGATTTTGACGTATTCTATCACGAATCAATCTCCTGACTGCACTAACTTTAGAATGAGATTCGTCCATAGATGATAGTTTGGATCTAAGGTCCCTAATCCTCTTATCCCGCAATAAATTTCTAGTACTTTTTTTATTAGCATCTTCACCTAATTCTTTCCTATCTAAAAATTCACGAGATGCTGAAATCCCTTGGCAAAGTAGATGATTAATTAGATGATGAAGACTCATTGCTAGTCCAACATTGCTCATCGACGTATATGCATTTCTTTCTCCCCTTTGTATTGCTGTGTTTGCGCGTTCCATTGCATTGGCTAGTCCTGAATGAGTTATTGGTCCACTCATTACATATCTACCAATTCTTCTCTCTCGATCAACAATATCTTCCTGCCATTTTATTAAAGGCTCAGCAAGTAATTTTATCTCATCAGGAACTTTGACCCTTAATTCATCAATGTTTAGACTAGCAAGGTATTCTTCAAGCATTGGTTCATTGGACGATCTTAGATGTATCCTTTCAATTGCTAATTTATTACAGATTTGCATAATTTTTTCGATACTTGAACCGGGACTTGCAGTCATCCCTAAAATTAGTGGTCTTTCAGAGTAATTTAGAAAGAGTTCAGCTACTTGTGCCTCACCTCTGTCTCCAATCGTATGATGTGCCTCGTCAACCACTAATAAACTGCATTTACTAAGATCTAGAATACCGTTTTCAACATCATTTCTTATCACTTTTGGTGTAGATACTACTAATCTACTAGAGCCCCACAGTTTTACTCTCTTTGAGGCAATTATCCCCCCACTCATTCCTAATGGTTCAATTCCCTTTTTTCCAAATATTTTTGTTAAATCGTCCTGATGTTGTTTCACAAGCGCAATAGTTGGTGCGATCATCAGTATCCAACCCTTTTCCTTACTAAGCGTTTCAGCAATTACCATCCAAGCAATTGCAGATTTACCCGCTCCCGTAGGTAAGACCAACAATGTGGATCCAGATAGCGCTTCATCCACTGCTTCAAGTTGATAACCCCTTGCTTCAACCATACTTTGCCCGAGGTACTCGTGCCTTAGGCTATGCTTCATAACACCACAATCAAAAACTCAGGGTTCTAAATCGTTGCACTTACTATCATACACTGTTTCACCCCGTAGGGGTGCAAACTTACCTCACCCGATTCGTTCATATAGGGTATGGAGGTCGCAGGGCCGCTCACTACGTGAGGTACCAGACACCACAGGGCTCTGTATCATTATCCCAAGATGTAGATTTCCATTCGGAAATCTGCTTCGGTGTCACGGTTCCTCCCTAACGTGGTGGCCCGGTTCAATTCCGCTCTGGCGGTTTTTTTCCGGTAAATACAGGAGATAAGCAAATGGCTGACCGACACCGACCACGTAAAGGTAGCATGGGCTTTAGTCCTCGTAAGAGGGCTGTAAGGCCTTATGGAAGGATTACATCTTGGCCGGAGACAGAATCTTCAGAGATTCGAATACAAGGATTTGCAGGTTGGAAGGCAGGTATGACTCATGTTATGATGCTCGATACTAATCCTTATTCTACATCAGCTGGTCAAGAAATCCGTAAAGCAGTAACTGTTGTAGAAGTACCCCCAATGAAAGTACTTGCGATTAGAGGTTACCATATGACCTCATATGGTATGCAGACAGCAGGAGAGGTTTGGGCAGATTCCGAAGCATCTCCAGATGGTCTCATGCCAAGATTTGCCAATCAAACCCGTGGAGAGCGTGATGCTGAAGAAGGACGCAAACCAGCAAAGAGGGCCGGTAGAATACCTACTCGTGAAAGCGATTCAAATTCAGAGGCCTTTGATGCTCTTCTCTCAGCGAGTCTTTGTGAAGTTAGATTAATTGTATCTACTCAGCCATCCTTGGTCAAGAGTGTACCATCCAAAACGCCAGAAATAATGGAAGTAGGGCTTGTAGGAGGCGACACTTCTGAAAAATTGGAATGGGCAAGAGAGAAGCTTGGCGGCGAGGTTGAAATAGGCGATGTCTACCAACAAGGCCAGGACCTAGATGTTGTGGGGATTACAAAGGGTAAAGGATTCCAAGGCGTTGTCAAACGTTTTGGTGTTAAATTACTAAGTCATAAAAACTCCAAGCGCCGAAGAATGATTGGTAATCTTGGAGATTTCGGTACTGGCTATGTTCGCAAGACTGTCAGACAAGCAGGTCAAATGGGGTATCATCAGAGAACTGAACTTAACAAGCGGATTCTGAGGATTTCACATCCCGAAGAGTCAGATGTAACTCCTGCGGGAGGTTTCTTACACTATGGTGAAGTTACAAATCCATACATGATAATCCAAGGAAGCCTTCCAGGTCCAGCAAAGCGTCTTCTAAGATTCCGAGATGCAATCCGTCCATCAGGTAAAGGAAATGAAGTTCAATTGACATATGTTAGTACGTCTAGCAAGCAGGGTGTGTGATTTTATGAAGACAAAATCATATAATCTAGTCAACAATGTTGAACAAGAGGAAATGGATGCCGGCCTTCTTGCTGAATATTTCGTAGTACAAGCAAAAGATGGTAAGACTGTAACCCTGCCTGATGCATTCAGTTCAGAAGTTAGAGAAGATCTAATTCGTAGAGCGGTTCTTTCTTCAAGAGCGAATCGCCGTCAATCATATGGTCATCGTGAGCACGATGGTAAAAAAGCACCACAACCAGGTATGAAACATTCTGTTGAGTGGTGGGGTAAGGGAAGAGGGGTTTCTAGAATTATGCGTAAGGCGGGTCAAAGAACAGCGGCTCAGAACCCTCACACAAGAGGTGGTAGACGTGCTCATGGCCCAATGGTTGCTAAAGATTGGTCCCAGAAACTAAATCGCAAGGCGAAATCAATTGCTAGAGATTCAGCGATAGCTGCTACAGCAGATGCCTCAATGGTGGCATCTAGGGGCCACAAGTTCAATGATAGTCTACGATTCCCTATAGTGATTGATGGATATGTCGAATCCAGAGATGATGGAGATGAGAAATACAACGTGGAAGCAATACCTCAACAGTACTCAACTCGTAAATTCATAGCTATGATGGATGGTTTAGGTCTAGGAGAAGACTTAGTCCGTGCACGTGAAGGAAAGAAAATACGTGCTGGCAAAGGTACAATGAGGGGGCGTAAGTATCGAACTCCAAAGAGCGTACTTTTGGTTGTCGCTAGTAGAGATGGTCTAGCAAAAGCAGCCAGAAATGTGCCCGGAGTGGATGTTGTTGCCGCGAAGGATCTTTGCGCCGAGGACCTGGCTCCAGGAGGAGACGCAGGTCGCCTTACTGTTTGGACTAAAGATGCAATAGGAGCATTGGAGTGATTTACATGAATGGCGATCCCTACAGTGTTATATTGATGCCTTGGATTACTGAAAAGACATTGGATGCCCGTCGAGTAGCCGATGATGATGGAAACTACAAAGAAAATAACAATAGAATTGAATTCATAGTTCGCCGTGAGGCAACAAAGGCTCAGATTAAGTCAGCAGTTGAGGAACTATTTGACGTTCAAGTTGCTAAAGTAAATACTAAGATTACCATTACTGGTAAACATGCTTCAGTACGTCTTGCAGAAGGATATGATGCCGAAGAAGCAGCACTCAAATTAGGAGCATTTTGATGAGGTGATTTTATGGGTAAGAGAACACGTTCACAACGCCGCGGATCAAGTCCAAAGAATCAAGTTTCAAGCCATAGATTCCCTGCAGCAAGCCGAATTCCTAGAGTTAGTGAGAAAATGGGGGAGGTCACAGATCTCATCCACAGTGCTGCACACACTGCACCTCTAGCGCGTGTAAAGTTTGATGATGGAGAAATCGCCCACGTAGTAGCTCCAGAAGGTATTTCTGTTGGGCAACAATTGGCCTTTGGAGATAATGTAAGCCTCCGTCCTGGCAATGTCACTAAACTATCAGAAATCCCTGAAGGAACTCCAATTTGCAACATAGAATCCCGTCCAGGTGATGGAGGCAAATTTGCTCGTTCAGGTGGAAACTCAGGTACTTTAGAAACTAGAATGGGCGATCGTGTGAGAGTACGCTTACCCAGTGGTTCTTTGAAAGACCTTCCTTCAACTTGTCGAGCGACAATTGGCGTTCTGGGAGGTCATGGACGCACAGAAAAACCATTGATGAAAGCAGGCGCTGCTCACTACAGGGCTAAGGCTAGAGGCAAACTATACCCTACAGTCAGTGGCGTAGCCATGAATCCTGTAGATCACCCTCATGGTGGCGGTAATCATCAGGCAGTACATGGTCCTAACTCCGTAAGCCGAAATTCACCACCTGGCCAGAAAGTAGGAAATATCGCCCCACGCAGAACTGGACGTGGAAGAACTAGGGAGCAGTGAGGTGTGAATAATGGCTAGAAAATCTAAGAAAATGTTCCGCTCGCCAAAAACTGCTCGTCGACAGGCACGTAAGAGACGCTCGACTATTGCCGAACGCCGCAAAAAAGAATTTTTGTGGCGTGGTATGACGATAGCTCAATTGAAGGAATTGCCTCTTTACCCTCCCGAGGATGAACCAGAGGCGCCTTGTATTGCAACACTAATGCCATCTCGTGCTAAGAGATCATTAGCTAGGGGCTTGTCTGAAGAATGCGAGTATTTCCTTGAAAAGGTCCGTGAAAAAGGCAGTTCTAAGGTCATTAGAACTCATTGTAGAGGGATGTACGTCTTACCCGAAATGGTTGGAGTTACTGTTGGAATCCACAATGGTCGAGATTTCGTAAATGTTGAGATCATTCCAGAAATGATAGGTCATGCTTTGGGCGAATTCGCTCCAACTCGTAGATCTGTTACACATACCGGTCCTGGTGTTGGTGCGACTAGATCAAGTAAGCATGTAGCTCTAAAGTGAGGTGATTAAGTATGAGTAGGAAAGTAGGAGAACCACAGTCGGGATATACTCAGTTACTGGAGGGAACTTATCTAGCAACTGCACGTGCAGTTAATGTTGATATGCACCACAAGCATTGCTATCAAATTGCAAAATTCGTTCGTGGAATGAATTGTGTTGATGCAATTGAATATCTCGAAAAGGTAATTGAAGAAAAACAAGCAATACCTTACACTCGCCGATCTCGAAAGGGCAAAGGAGGTAATACCATGGCTGGACATCGAAAAGGAAAGATGGGTCCTGGTCGATATCCTCGGAAGGCATCTAAAGAATTCATCAAGTTGATTAATAGTGCAATGGAAAATGCACGTCAGAGATATGATACAATAGATGCAGAGGATATGGTAATCACTCATTGTGCGGCTCACAGAGGACAAGTCCATACAGGATGGAGACCTCGTGCTCGAGGTCGTGCATCTCCAAAGAATCACTATCAAGTTAATCTTGAGATATTCTTGGAACACTTTGGTGATGAAGAAGAAGAGGATGACTTCTGAGGTGATTATGTATGGGTAAAACAAATACTGTTAGAAACATATTGCACCGAAACATCGAGCGCCAGTTAGTACGTGAATATCTACTAAAGGAAACTGAGAGGGCTGGTTTTGGAGGACTTGAATTTAATCGTACTCCTGAAGGGACTAAGGTAACACTTCAAGCAGAGCAAGTTGGAAGAGTAATTGGTCGTCGAGGTAAGGTAATTCATGAATTACAGAGACGTTTACAGGAAGATTTTGATTTGGAAAGACCTAGGCTTGAAGTTAATGAGATAGAGGAACCTCGTCTGAATGCGCAAGTTATGGCTAGTAGACTTGCCTCATCTCTAGAGAGAGGTTGGTTCTTCCGTCGCGCTGGACATAGCACATCACAGAATATTATGGATGCTGGTGCACGAGGATGTCTAATTGTATTAAGTGGAAAAATTTCAGGTGCTAGACATAGAGTTCAGAAATTCCAGCAAGGACACATAAAATTCTGCGGAGAGACGGCCTTGGAATTCATGGACGTAGGGTTCTCGACCGCTGTAAAGAAACTTGGAACAATAGGTTGTACCGTGAAAATTATGCGTGCAGGTACACGCCTTCCTCATGAAATAATCATCCATGATCGGGCTGAATTAGGACTAGATCCCGTCGAAGAAGTTTCAATGCTTGAAATACCCGAAGATAAGTTGGAAAAGTCAAATTCAAATGAAGAAAATGACATTGATGCTGAAGATGTTGCATCGAATGTAGTAGATCAGATTGCTAAGATCGAAGCATCAGTAGATGTAGAAGATCAGGAAGATTCAGTTGACAAAGTATCACAGGAGGAGGAATGAATGTCTCATATTAAATCCCGTGATATAGATCAAATGAATTCTGACCAGCGAGAGCGTCGCCTTATGGAATTGAGAGATGAACTCATGCAGTTAAGGGCTCAACAGGCACTCGGTGGTTCAGCATCTAATTCAGGAGCTTACAAACAGACACGTCGTAGCATTGCACGACTTCTGACAAAGATTTCTCAGGAGAACAAGGAGTAGTGTGGTATGGCTGGCATTTGCAATACTTGTGGTCTACCAGATGAATTGTGTATGTGTCAAGAGATGGCTAAGGAACAACAGAGAGCAGTAATATCAACAGTTAGAAGGAGGTATGGAAAAATGGTCACTATGGTTGAAGGAATCGATGATTCAGCAATCGATATTGGGAAGTTGGCTAAGTTACTCAAGGGCGCCTGTGCAAGCGGCGGTACTGTCAAGGGCCGTACAATAGAACTTCAAGGAGATCACAAGAAGAGAGTAGCAAAAGTTCTCGAGCAGAATGGATATAGGGTGGAGGTGCGATAAATGAATATCTACAATGCACCCTGGATTGCTCGTGAAATACTTGTGGTAGAAAGTACTGATTCCACTCTAGTGGGAGTATCTGGAACAATCATTGAAGAGTCTCGTAGAACTATTCTAGTCAGAACAAACTCAGGAGAAGTTATTCTCCCAAAAGACGTCATTTCATTCACAATCGATTCAGAAGAAGAAGTAATTGACGGATCCTCCGTTAAACAAAGACCTGAGAATCGAATCAATAGAAGATATAGGAGGAACTAAAATGAGAGATATTGGAGTAGATGTTCGTAACCCCGAAGGAGATTGGGATGGCGATCAGAATTGTCCTTTCTATGGTAGTTTGAGAGTACGCGGTCAGATTATAGAAGGCGTCGTCTCATCATCAGGAATGAGTAATTCAATAGTAGTTCAAAGAGAAGTTACTCGTTACATGAAGAAGTATGAGAGATATGAAAAGAGGACTAGAAAGTACTCAGCACATTTACCCTCATGCATTGGAGATGTTTCTGAAGGCGACAGAGTCAGAATAATGGAATGTAGACCTCTATCTAAGACTGTAAAATTCTGTGTTATTGAGAAGGAGATGGTTGAATGAGAGGAATTGCAGGTAGATCCACTTCTGGCCTACCTAGTATGGCTAAAATGGACTGTGTAGATAATACCGGTGCTAAGGTAGTTCAGCTTATCACAGTACTAAAGAAGGGAGGAGTCGCTCGTCGATATCCTTCCGGAGGAGTAGGGGACATGATACGTGTAACCGTTCGTCGTGGGACTCCAGAAACTCGTAGACAAATATTCAATGCTGTAATTGTAAGGCAGAAGAGACCTTTCCGCCGGGTAGACGGTACTTGGGTTCAATTTGAAGACAATGCATGTGTAATTACAAATGAGCGCGGAGATGTCAAAGGTTCCGATATCAAAGGCCCAGTAAGTCGTGAAGCAGCAGAGCGTTGGCCACGTATAGCAGCAACTGCTAAGCAAATTGTTTGAGGTGAATATATGGTTAGTAAGAAAGCAGGAAAACAGCGCCAAGCACAATCTGATGCTCCAATTCATATCAAGCGTAAGCGCATGCGCGCTCGTTTGATTACCGATGATACTGAGTTGCAATCAGTTAGGTCAGTAACTGTTAGAGTAGGCGATACTGTTGAAGTAGTAAGGGGCGACTTTGGTTTCCCTAACAGTGTAAAGGCGGACTCAAGGGGAAAGCGCCTAGGGCAAGGGCGTGGTCGCGCAGGAGTTACTGGGTCTGTTGCATCTGTAGATACAAAGAGAGGTTACATATTCGTTGATGGAGTAACTTCAACCACTGCAGATGGAAAGGAAGAAGCAGTCCCTATCCATCCTTCAAATGTAATTGTCACTCGATTAAACGATGCAGATCCATTGCGACGCAAGCGCATTATTGAACGTTCAGAGGGGGTCATGAAAGATGAGTAGTAGCCATATGAAAAGACTGACTATGCCACGAAGTTGGCCATTAACTCGTAAAACAGAAATTTGGGTCCAAAAACCAAACCCAGGAGGTCATAGTGATGAGATGTGTATGCCTTTGGGTATTATTCTGCGAGATGTTTTGGGAATGGCTCATTCTAGGAGAGAGGCAAAGAGAATGCTTTCTACGAAAAAAATCCTAGTAGATGGTCGTATTGAAACGGATGTTGGACGAGGGGTAGGTCTAATGGATGTACTAACAATTGGTGAAGATAATTTCCGTTGTATAATCGATGAAAACGGCAAGCTACGTTATCGCTCTATTTCAGATACTGCTGCCAAGTCAAAATTATGCCGAGTGACTGGTAAAAACACTATTCGTGGCGGAAAAACACAGGTACACTTGCACGATGGTCGGAACATAATAGTAGAAGATGCCAATACTTACAACACCGGAGATACATTGGTTCTCAGTCTCCCGAGTCAAGAAGTTTCTAATCATCATTCATTTGGTGAAGGTTCACTAGCATATTTGACCGGTGGAAGTCACATTGGTACAGTTTCTAAAGTAGTTTCTAAAGATGTTAAGAGATCCTCAAAACCAAATGAAGTGAAGTTTGATGATTTTGGTACAATTGCAGATTATGTATTTATTATTGGATCCAAGAAAGATCTTCCGCTTGAGGTGAAATCATGAGCGATTTAGATAATCCAATGTATTCGCCTCGAATCACTAAGGTCACTGTTAACATTGGTGTCGGTGAAGGCGGAGCACGTTTACAATTAGCCGAAAGAGTTCTTGAACTAATCACAGGAATGAAATCAGTCAGAACTATCTCTAAAACTACAAACAGAGATCTTGGAACACGTTTAGGAGCTCCAATCGGATGTAAAGTGACAATTCGTAATCAATCAGAAATTCAAGCATTTTTGAAGGACGCATTCTGGGTTAGAGAGAATACATTACCGGGGTACAACTTTGATCAATCTGGTAATCTCTCATTTGGTATATCCGACTATACTGATTTCCCAGAACAAAAATATGATCCTGATATTGGAATATTCGGAATGGACATCAACGTCGTCCTTGAACGTCCAGGGCACAGAGTTTCTCGTCGAAGACGTAGAGCATCTAAGGTTGGAATCAGCCATCGAGTTGGGAAAGATGAGTCTAAGAATTGGTTCAAAGAAAATTTTGAACTTACAATTGTGGAGGAGTGATTAATGGCAAGAGATCATGGAGAAGAAATTGGTCGAACCAATGGCTGTCGTAGATGTGGACGAAGAAGAGGAATGATTCGTCGACACGGTCTGAGACTATGCCGACAGTGTTTCCGAGATGTCGCGCCAGAAATAGGCTTCAAGAAGTATAAATGAGGTGATGAAGAATGCAGTTTGATCCATTAAGTGACGCTTTTGTTCGTATTTACAATGCAGAGCAAGCAGGACATTATGAGGTAAAAGTTAGCCCGGCTAGTAAGTTACTTGGTCGCATGCTTTCTATAATGCAGAAATCTGGATATGTCGGCGAGTACCAAGAGATAGAAGATGGGCGAGGCGGCTCATATCGAGTAGAGCTTATTGGTGCAATCAACCGCTGTGGCGTGATTAAACCAAGACATTCAGTAAAGAGGACAGATTTCGATAAGTGGGAGTCGAGATATTTACCGGCTCAAGATTTCGGTTTACTAATTCTAACAACAAATCAAGGTGTAATGAATCACCACGATGCTAAGAAGGAGCGAGTTGGCGGGCGATTGCTTGCATACATTTTCTGAGGTGATATACATGCCAAAACTAGACCATATTTCGCATCCAATAAATCTCCCTGATGGAGTTTCTGCAACCATTTCAGGTAACGATGTAACACTTGCAAAGGATGGTAAATCATTAACTCGTGAATTCCGTCATCCACGATTAGAGGTTAGAGATTCATCTGGAGGCATCGAGGTATTCTGTGACTTGCCACGCCGCAAGGAGAAGGCATTAGCTGGAACTTGGGCTGCTCATCTTAACAATATGGCAAGAGGTGTAGATTCAGGTTTCACTTACAAGTTGAGGGCAGTATACTCTCACTTCCCTATGACCATTAAAGTTCAGGGTAATGAGATGTCGATCACAAATTTATTTGGTGAAAAGGTACCCAGAATTGCAAAACTTCCTTGGGGTAGTGGTGACAATGACGAAGTACAGGTCAAGGTGTCAAATAAGACAGAAATCACAGTCTCTGGCGCTGATCGTGAGAAAGTCGGTCAAACTGCGGCCAACATTGAACGCGCTTGCCATATAAAGAAGAGAGACCGCCGTGTTTTCCAAGATGGGATATATATTTGGAGTAAGGGAGATGAGTGATTTAAATGGATTATGAAAATATGACCGTTGCTGAACTCAAGGACTTGCTCCGTGGAGAAGGATTGCCAGTTTCTGGAAAGAAGTCCGAGCTAATTGCTAGACTTTTGGAGAATAGTGAGCAATTGGATGTTGATGATGAAGACTTAGTCGAAGAAGAAATCGAAGATGACTTTGTTGGAGATGACGACTTTGAAGATGATTGGGATGATTTCCATACTGCTCGGCAGAAACCTATTCTTGATGACGAAACTAAGGACGCATTAAAGGTACGATCTGCTCAGAAGAAGAAGCAGCCAGCATTCCGTCGTCAAGAATGGTTCCGGTACAAGCGTTTGTCTAAGACTGGCTGGAGAAAACCAAGAGGTGATGATTCTAGTCAGCGTAAGAATCGAAAATATAGATCACCAATGGCCCGTGTAGGTTATGGAAAAATTTCACAAGTGCGCGATCTTCATCCTTCTGGTTTTGAAGAGATACTTGTAAACACAGTTACAGATCTTGATGGGCTTAATCCCGAAAAACAAGCAATCAGAATCGCTTCTACTGTAGGTAATAGGAAAAGGGCAGGGATACATGATAGGGCGGATGATCTTGGTCTCCGTGTTCTTAATCGACGAAGGATTCGTCGTAAGGGGGACTTAGTATGATAATTACAAATCAAAAAAGGCTTGCTGCCGAAATAATCGGTAGGCGTGAGGGAAGAAAAGTAGGAGTCCATAGAATATGGGTTGATCCTAGTCCTCAGTCATTAGACGAAGTTGCCAATGCAGTTCAGAAAGACGACGTACGTCGTCTTATCGATGAAGGCATCATAAAAGCTAGACCTATAGTTGGCACAAGTCGTTCTAGAGTTAGGAAGGCCGCAACTCAGAAATCTAAGGGTAGAAGGTCCGGACACGGTTCCAGAAAGGGAACTGCAAACGCCAGACACCCTAGAAAGAATCGTTGGATGAGGACAATAAGGGCACAGAGAAAAACCCTCAAGAATATGAGATCTGATTCGGAAATTACACCATCTGAATATAGATACTATTACCGTAAGGCTAAGGGCGGCTCTTATCGTTCAGTATCACACATGCGTTCTAATATGGAAATTGATGGAATCAAGTTAGGAGGGGAGTAATCATGGCACATGGTAAGAATCAGAGACTGCGATATAAGAGACGTCGTCATGCCAAAACAGACTATCGCCGTAGGATGAGACTGCTTCGAGGCGGTTCTGCTAGAGCAGTTGTACGTGTTTCAAACACTCAAACAACTTGTCAGTTAATTTCCTATAATAGCCAAGGAGATAATGTGCTTGCATCCATCAGTGGAAATTCATTGGTGAATGATTTCGGATGGCCATTAGATGCCTCACGCAAGTCGATACCAGCAAGTTATCTCACTGGTTTTGCCATGGGTAAGGTCGCTCTTTCTGCAGGTCACAAGGAAGCCATATTAGATGTCGGTTTAGCGGCATCTACTCCTGGTAATCGTGTATTTGCTGCTCTCAAAGGAATGGTCGATGCCGGCCTTATTATTCCACATGGAGAAGAAGTACTCCCAGATGATCAACGAGTTAATGGTAATCATATCTCAGATTCCATGGCAAAGGTAGTGGAGTCTACAAAAAAGGCAATTGAGGAGGCGAATTCATGAGTGAGGAATCTACTGAAATCATAGAAGAAGTCCCCGCAATTGCTCCAGGTTTAGCTTTAGCATTGGCTGAGAATGAAGAGGGGCCAGAACGCCGTCGCCGGGGCCCAGATCCTCTTGCGTCCCTCCGTTCATGGCAACCACGTACAAGACTTGGTAGAATGGTGGCAAATGGAGAAATTTTGACCTATGAGGGAGCCATGGCTACTGGTCTGCCAATTAGAGAGGTAGAGATTGTTGACGCACTATTACCTAATTTGACTGATGACGTATTAGCTGTAAATATGATTCAAAGAATGACAGATTCTGGTCGACGTGTTAGATTCAATGTTTTGTGTGTTGTTGGTAATAGCGACGGATATGTTGGGCTTGCAATTTGCAAAGGTAAAGAAGTATCAAGCACAATAAGAAAGGCTATTGATAAGGCAAAACTGAATCTTATTCCAGTAATGAGAGGAAACGGTTCATGGGAATCAGGTGGAGGGCCGGGCACTTCTGTACCTCTCAAGATAACAGGTCGTTCAGGATCTACAAGAGTTACTTTGATGCCAGCGCCAGCGGGTAAAGGATTAGTAATCGGGGATTATGGTCGTCGTGTATTAACTCTGGCTGGAGTTACTGATGTATGGAGTAGATCGGCAGGACAGACTAGAACTACAGTAAATTTCGCTAAAGCCACTTTCAATGCTCTTGTTGAGTTAAACAAGGTTAGAATCGATGAATCAGTTAGAAGTCGTCTTTCAATTACATCAGGGAGGGGGGAACAATGACTTTCTTAGTTGTAAGAGTAAGAAGTGATAGAGGTGTAGAAAGAGGCATCAGAGACACTATGTCTATGCTCAATCTAACAAGAGTTAACCATGCTACAATAGTCCCTGAGAGTTCAACATATGCAGGTATGTTACAGAAGACTAAGGATTTTGTGACATGGGGTGTAGTGGATGCTGATATGATTGAGAATCTTTTGAAGACAAGAGGTAGAATGGTTGGTGATAAACCAGTAGATGATGCTGCAATTAAGTCGGGATCAGAATATAAAACTGTTAAACAATTCGCTAAAGCGTTGGCCAATGGAGAAGCATCTATGAGGTCAGTAGACGGTCTAAAACCCGTACTTCGTCTTCATCCACCCCGTGGTTCAAAAGGCTGGGGAGGGATTAAGAAATCATATTCCGTTGGTGGGGCTCTAGGTTTTCGAGGTAACGAAATCGCAAGTCTAGCAGAGAGGATGATCTGAGGTGGAAAATTATGGTATCACGCACTAATAAATTCCGTGGACGTAGTCGCTATCATGGCCGTGGCAAAAAGGCCGGCCGTGGTGCAGGAATGCGCGGCGGAAGAGGAAATGCAGGAATTAACAAGCATCGCTTAATGACGAGAATCAAGTATATGCCTGGGCACTGGGGTATGCATGGTTTCAATCGCCATCCTACTCTTAGAAAAGTCAATGTGAGTATAAATTTACATCAAGTTTGTCAAATGGCAGAAGGAGATAGCATCGACTTAGGAGAATTGGGCTATGACAAACTTCTGGGCAGTGGTCGTATTGAAAAAGCACTGAAAATTACAGTCGCATCTGCTAGTTCACTCGCTATAGAAAAGGTAGAGTCTGCAGGTGGTTCTGTAATCTTAGATGATGATGAAGATGAATGGGAAGAGGAATAATACTTTTTCAATAAATAATAAATTCAATTTACAAAAAATAACAGGTGAAAGATATGGTTGAACGAGGACCTTCATATTTGGGACTCGTAGTAATGAGTATTGTTTACTGGGGTGCCATGTTCTATTGGCAACAGGATGCTCTTCTTGGAGATGATTCTGCAGCACAAACTGAAGCCATTGGTATATTTCTCCTTTCATTTGTATATGTAGGATTCATAATGTGGGGTGTGAATTATGATTTACCCGAATCAGTCTCAGAAGTCCCATATTTTAGCCGAATTTTCAAGCCAATAGTATGGATTTCTTGGATTATCGGATTTGCAATTTGGAGTTGGTATGAACCATCTCTAGTAGGCATTCTATTGGTGGGAATCGGTCTCTTCGGTCTCGTTTCTGGATTAGCATTATGCTGTCTAATGTATTCTGGATCAGAATCTAGCCGTTTGTATGCTCTCGAAAGACTAATTGATGTTTATCCCTCAATTACTAAGCCAGAGGGACACGTTCGCTTTAATCAGAAATTATGGACTACTACATTGGTTCTAATCATATATTTCATGATGACTAATGTAATGATCTGGGGTCTATCAGATTCTACTCTCGATGTATTTTCATCATTCCGTGCAATTATGGCAGGGGCCTCAGGTTCTATCATGCATCTGGGAATTGGACCTATAGTTACGGGTTCCATCATAATGCAATTATTCGCTGGAGCTAAGATAATTCAATTAGATCTTCAGAATTCTGCGGATAAGAGACTCTATCAGGGGGTTCAGAAGATCCTTGTTCTAATAATGATTCCAATTGAATCTATACCTCAAGTCTACGGATTTCTTGATCCCCATGAATCTATAATAATACAGTATGGTATAGGTTGGGCGAATGCAATAATCGTCGCTCAATTATTCGTAGGTTCTTATCTTGTATTCTTACTTGACGAACTTGTGAGTAAGTGGGGTATAGGTAGTGGTATTTCGTTATTTATTGCTGCAGGTGTTGCTCAATCTACCTTTGTAGGTACACTTTCTCCGCTTCCAACAGTTCAGGGCTCACCTTTGTCGATGGAAAACCCTCCTTCGGGGACTCTTCCCATGATATTCTATACTCTGAGGACTGCAACTAATTCTGAGTTGGTTTCACAAAATGGGTTTGAAACAATTCTTCTAAATCATGCGAATCCAGTAGCCGCTTTAGTTTCCTCAATTATTGTTTTCCTTGTTGTTGCATACGCGGAATCCAGCAAACTCGAGTTACCTCTGACTCATGGAAAAGTCAGAGGACATAGAGGTCAATATCCCATACGTCTTGTTTATGCAAGTAACATACCTGTCATTTTGATGGCTGCTCTTCTAGCCAACGTCAACATGTTCACTCTTCTGTTCTGGAGTCATCCAGTTCTTTCAACAGTGCCTATTTTAGGTAGAAATGCCGATATTTCTTATGCACATTGGTTTGGTTCTTATGAGCCAAATGCTACCACTCCAACCGGAGGTTTTGCATGGTATTCCTCAATGGTAAATGGAGTAGGTGATTGGCTACTTCCGTTGTTAAATCAAACAGGAGATGCTTATGGTCATTCACTTTCACAGATTATGACTCATGTATTTGTCTATGTATTCTTCATGACTGCAGGGTCAACAGTGTTCGCCAAATTCTGGATTGAAACTACCAATATGGGGTCGAAGGACGTCGCCAAACAGATAGAAAGAACCGGCATGCAGATACCTGGATTCAGGAAAAATCCAGTAGTTCTTGAGCGTATTCTTGAGAGATACATTCCTCCTGTGACTATTTTCTCTGGTGCGTTCGTAGGTTTGCTAGCAGCAGGAGCGGACTTACTAGGGACTGTAGGTAATGCAACAGGCACAGGTCTTTTACTTGCAGTGGGAATTATTCTTCGTACATATGAGCAGATACAGAAAGAACAAGCTATGGAAATGCATCCTGTTCTTAGAGAATTCTTTGGTGCAGATTAGTCAAATTTTATTGTTTCAAAAAGCAGTATTTCTGGCATTGAGCCAAACTCTTAAACAGCCTCGCAGTCATCCGATTATTGTTCTAAACCCTCTCGTCATATTCATATACCGAAGGGCGGTCGGCGGGCTGCTGCGTCAGACTGGCGTTGGAGATTGAGGATTTAACAATCCAATGAACCCCTCCATCAAGTCAGATGCATGCCGAGGAAATGCGGTCGCGAACTTAGTTCGTGGCTTAGAGGTGAACCACGTTCAACTTGACCCCCGACTATAGGGGGTGCAAGAAGCAGATTATTTCGATTCAAATTCAAAAATAGAATCGGTGATCCTGCGTCAATTTTCAATAAGAATCAGCTAAACTTGTGATCCACTCGATACTTCCGTTAGGATTGTGATTCCGCTCACGCGAAATCCGGTTGATCCTGCCGGAGGCTACCGCTATTGG
>MDTA01046902.1_pt1 | contig 75817 bp, 68 predicted proteins | sample 811151 | NCBI WGS metagenome assembly MDTA01 (sample SAMN05326648, study PRJNA326480) | marine metagenome | isolation source: seawater | place: Indian Ocean: South | collected 2010 | reverse complement strand
GGCTATGTAGACCAGGGCGCGCGTCACATTGTTTTGCGTTTTGCGGGCGATCACGAACAAAATTTGGAACGCCTTGCGGGTATTGCTGGAAGGCTGAAATGTAGCTAGGGGATTGTGAAGGTTAGGCGACACTGAGCCTATATTTAGCTGAAAATGCCAATTTCAATCCAGCGTGGGTATGCTTCCGATGACGGATAGGGAGCCATCGACTGATCTTCGGACGAAAATGATTTCCCCTGATGAGGGAGAGTATCCCGTTAAGGCATCGATGTTAACTTGATGACTGACTAAAATTGTCGGAATGCTCAATGGCACAGTCTTAATCCAACGCTTAATCTCTATAGTTTGATGTTTCTCTCTCTCAAAATGCTCAAAAAATGAATTGAGAGAGGTTAATTCTGACACCTTTCCAAGGTTTAAAAGCCGTGCAGTATCCAAGCATCTGCACCACTGACTGGAATATACTGCTGCTTTGCTAATTCCGTTTGACCTAAAGAGGTCGCCAATTTTCTTTGATTGGTAGCGTCCCTCCGCGTTCAAATTTCGTTGTGTCGCACAATCGTTAACTTGAAAGTGGTCAGGGTCGCCATACCCAGGCGCAAGAGCGTGGCGAATTAAAACAAAATGATTACCTGCCTTTAACCCATTCCAGAGGTTATCCGCATACCCAACTCCTCCACTTCCCAGAAGCATAGTAAGAAATAGACATATGGCGGCAGGCAAGTTTTTCATACGGAGAGTCTGACAGAGAAGATGCGTAAGGGGACGAGGAGATTAGGTGGGCGGAGTAACTATTCGTTACCGTCACCGACAGTTATAGAGATGATTTCACCATTATAAATTTCATAAGATAATTTGTTTGGGTTACAACACACTACACAGTCATAAATCTCTGAATTATGACCCATAAAATCATCATGAAATTCCAGATCAACCTCAAATTCCTCAAAGCAGAAATGACACGTAATTTTATGTTCCAGGTTGCCTTTCACACTAAAGCCTTTGTATTTCTTTCTTAGGTGACTGCCTAATGCACAAAACGTTTATACCCGTAATTTCTAGCTCCGATAAATATGGGTGGTTATAATAACAAGTATAGAAAATTCATTGGCAGCAAGGTGTGATAGGCTTTTCTACTTACCATTCAAACAACAAGGCCTGCTTGATGAAAAACTTCCTAGCATGAGGGTCCCTCGGCTATTCTTGGGGCTTCTTGTGATTCTTGGCCTTGCCGGTGTCGTGCCGATTGGAAGCCACGCCTCTAACGAATCTTCCCAACCTATCCACATTGGACATACAAAGAAAATCGTAAGGGATGTTCGCGGTTCTTTTGCCGGGAAGCCAGAGCGAAGGATTGTCAAAGCCGATAAAGTTTTTTTTGGCCAAAATATTATTACAGCCGATAAATCCGCCGTCCTGATCCGTTTTCGTGACGGCTCTACTTTGGAGCTTGGAGCCGACGGAATGTTGATCCTCAATGAGATGGTTTTTAATCCTTTCGAGGGGCGATCGCGACGAACCGTATCTTTGATCCATGGCGCTTTTAGATATGTCTCTGGATTAGCCATTGATGGCCAGAAAATGACGATAAATACTCCCAAAGGAACAATTGGGATAAGAGGATCGGCTGTTTCTGGAATTGTCCACCCGGATATACCATTATTTGTTCATGTCTCAAATGGGGAAGCGATTTTCATTAATGATGCAGGCAATTCGCGGCTTGTGGACGGAGAAGCAATCGCTATTCCGTCCAAGGACACGCCACCCATCACCCCCGACCAAATGCCGCCGACCATAACGGCTCAAGCCTTGAAGCATATAAAAAGCCGACTAGGCGAATTAGTGGCCATAACAGGTGATCAGGATCCATTAAGTGATGAACAGCGTCAAGATGACGCCACGGCCAATGCTATACCCATTGCCCAGCAGGAAAGTAAGATCACTCTGACGGCTCTACCAAAAAATCAGCCCCGCCTCTCCCTGTAATTCCATTACTGAGTAAGGGAGGGGTAGAGGGGTTTTTTATCGGTGGTCAGTCTAGCCGGAAACATGAAGAAATCTTGCAGCGGTTTGAGAATGAAGCTCAGGAATCAATGGCTTTCATCTCAGATTATACATCTGAAAGACAGCGTGTTAATGAAATAAATGTTAAGGCAGGAACCATCGAAGTCATCACCGGAGCAGTCGAAAAATCAACTTCCAACGATATGATCTCTATTCTCGTTGAAAAATCAGTACGATCCAATCCATCCCAGGCCAAGGCGATTGGACAAGCGGCTCTTCAAGCAAACCCTGGAGCTCTATCGGTCATAACAGACAGCATACTGACTGCCATGCCCGAAGCCGCAGGTTCTATTTCCCAATGGTTGGTGATCGATGGCGAAGATGGAAAAGATATTAAAAATGATCCACCTTCAGAGTACATTCCTATAGTCGATTAAAGTACTTCCGCCTCCCATAGCGGAGGTTTGACAACGAAGTTCAGATAGTCCGTTTTATCATTTAATGTTATACACTTAGTGGCGGACGGGGAGGGATTCGAACCCCCGGAACCTTTCGGCTCAACGGTTTTCAAGACCGCCGCATTCAACCACTCTGCCACCCGTCCTTTGTTCGAAAAAGAAATTTAGGATAACCTGACCTTAAGTTTAAATTTGTTTCTGCAGAGCGTTACCCAATCTAAGGCTATTTGCGACCCTGATACTATTTAGGATGCGTTGTCGTCTATTACAAAGTTAGCCGGACGAAATAGTAATAACTTCCTCAATTATAGTAACCTTTAATTTATGAGTGCTTTTGAATTTTTGGATGGTATTTTGAGATAATTGAGGTTAGACAATCTTTACAACGTAATAGATGGTTCTGGTAACTCGCGGTTTCGGTTAGCAGAAAGAACATGGAGTGGAGCTAATGCGTTTTTTCTTAGAGATTGGAAAAGTCGTTGGGTCGCGTGTCTGGCTGCTGGCATTAATGATCTTAATAGTTGCAGGTGCTTTCAATATTCATAGTGCTCAGGCTGGGCCTAATAATGTTGGCGCTAAAAAATGCAAGGAGTGTCATAAGGCTGAGCATGGTGTTTGGAAAGGCACTAAGCATTTTAAGTCCTACCGCAAAGTTCACAAGAATAAAAAAGCCAAAAAAATCGTGAAAGCTGTTGGTGGCAAGCGGATGAAAAAAACAGCGCTTTGCAAGACATGTCACTACACAACGGACAAAAAGGATCGGCCGAAATCTGGCCCGAGTTGCGAAAGTTGCCATGGTGCTGCAAAAAATTGGATCAATATTCATAACGATTACGGTAAGGGCAAAACCCGTGAAACTGAAGATGCGGCGCATAAGGCTGCCCGTAAGAAAAATGCCACAGCAGCTGGCATGATTTGGCCCTCTGAGACCTTTGACGTAGCTATGAATTGTAACGGCTGCCATGGCCTTGGAAACGTTCCAAACGGAGGTGACATAGCAAAAATGCTTGATTCTGGTCACCCGCTTAATGCCGGCTTTGAACTTGTGAAATACAGTCAGGGCTCAGTTAGGCATCGCTTCTATCCGCCAAAAGTCACTGAGAATCAGAAGATGACTAAAGCACAAATGTCTGCGATGTTCGTAGCTGGTCAAGCAGCTTCTCTGGTTGCCGCGACAAAGGCGATCAAGAAAAGCAAGCATGCGAAGTTCGTTGCCGCTCAGAAAGAACGTATAGCATTGGCGAAGAAAGTCTTGGCTGCGGTAAAGGGTTCAGTGCCGGCAGCGGGTAAGGTCCTGTCTTCACCAACTGCAGCAAATGGACGTGCCTTATCTAAGGCTGTAGCGGGCAAAGATTTGACCGGTGCTGTTGGGAAATGGTTGCCGACAAGCTTTAAATAACTCAGGAAATAGTGCCGGCAGAAAAAATCGTGTGCTGACAACGAGTTTTTCTGCCGGTTCGTTAATCTAGATTGCTAATCGTTTTAGGTTCTGTCAGCCAATAATAAAAAAAAGCTTCTAAGATAATTAAGAGCTTCTAAGACATGGGGTCACTTTAAATGAGCGCTATTCCCGCCGGTCCGACTATCGCGCGCCCACAGCGATGGGATTCTCCATTTGATTCTGAAATGACCGACGAAATGGTTGAAGGGCTTCTTGAAGTCAAGGAAATTGCCGGCATACAAGCCGATAAATTTCCGGCGAGGATTCCGCTCGAGGGTATCCTAAAGAATGACACGCGCATTATTAAGTATGAATCTGGCGATATTATAGTTCGTCAAGGCGATTACGGGAACTCAGCTTTTTTAGTTCTAGATGGTGATCTGCGTGTAGTTGTTTCTCCCGGATTGCCGGAGGACATAATAGGTCGCAGCGATGAAACGCAGCGTACTTTCTTTAATTCTTTATCCCAGCTATGGACTAATCGTTGGTTTCCAGAAGTTCGCGATGATTTTTCGGCATCTAAGACAGGGCTGAGACATAGCGAGGACAAGACAGATGCGGTTCGTGGTGTCTTTTTACAGGATGTTCCCGCTGTCCTCGATCAACATAAAACGGTTGTTTTATCTGAGGGAGCTTTGTTTGGAGAGCTTGCGGCTCTTGGGCGAGTTCCTCGTACGGCTAGTATTTTTGCTGAGGGCGAAGCCACGCTGCTGGAAATTCGATGGCAAGGCCTTAGGGAGCTGCGGAATTATGATGAAGGATGGCGCCGAATCATAAATCAACGGTATAGAGAAACGGCGCTGCGTACGCATCTTAATGAAACACCAATGTTTAAAGGTCTCAGCGATGAAGTAATGAAAAAAATTGCTGATCAATGCTTATTTGAGACCTATGGCAGTTTTGAATGGCATACGTCCTTTAAGCAGGCTCGCAACAGAGGCATTGATAAAGAACCCATTATTGCTCGCGAGCGAGAATATCCAGATGGGCTATTGTTAATTCGAGCCGGATTTGCGCGCGAATCAATCAAACATGGCAACAGCCGCCGCACGGTAACCTATTTAGGGGCGGGGGATCATTATGGATTGGAAGAATTATATGCTGCGTGGAAAAATCCAGATGATGCAGATGGTGCACTCAAATCATCGCTGACCTCCCTAGGGTATGTGGATGCCATTCGCGTACCTGCGACTGTCCTCGAAGAATTTATTTTCCCAAATATGTCTGCACCGGAAAGTCGAATTGAGAAGGTGCGATCTCGTTCGATTGATCAGGATTCCCTGTTAGAGTGGGCCGTCGAAGAGCGTTTTATCAATGCTCGGAAAGCTATGGTCATCGATATGGACAAGTGCGTGCGATGCGATGATTGCGTTCGCGCGTGTGCGTCAACCCATGGAGGGAACCCGAGGTTCCGACGTCATGGTAAAACCCATGATCATTGGATGGTAGCAAACGCTTGCATGCACTGTGTTGATCCTGTTTGCATGATTGGTTGCCCAACAGGCGCAATTCATCGGTCTCTCAGCGGTGGTAGGGTCATCATCAACGATAAAACATGTATTGGCTGCGGTACTTGTGCGAATTCCTGCCCCTATAATAATATTTCAATGGTCAATATTGCAGATAGTGATGGCACGCGAATTGTTGATGAAGCAACTCACAAGCCAATTATTAAAGCAACTAAGTGTGATCTTTGTACAGGGCAGCTTGGTGGGCCCGCTTGCGTACGTGCTTGTCCTAATGGTGCTTTGAAAAGAGTGAGTTTCAATGAATTCGATGCCTAATCCGGACATAAAGCCTGCGAATAGTTCCGATTCAAGCGTGTGGCAAAAGCTCAGTCAGCCTTCTCGCGACTTAATTTTATTTACAGTAATCGCTGTGTCGGGGATTTTTGGACTTTTTTTATTGCTTGACGGGTATGAGAAAAGTTTAGTTCGAACCGATACGCTCACGGGATATATTCTCTTTTCGCTGTTTATCTTTTTAGGCGCACTAAACTCACGTAAAAAATTATCGATGATCCCGTTGGGTCGAGCGAGCTTATGGCTTTCAGCACACGTTGTTTTTGGCGTTGCTGCAGTCGGATTATTCTGGCTTCATACCGGAACGATTTGGCCGCTCGGACTTTATGAACAGTTACTGACCGCAATATTTTATTTGGTGGCAATCAGCGGTGTGGTTGGGTTCCTGCTCTATCGCATAGGTGCTGGGCAACTGACGCAAACAGGCGTGGAGGTTATCTACGAACGTATACCGGGTGAATTATACGAAATTCGGGAAAAGTCGGAAAAAATCGTATTGGAGTGCACTGAGGAGACTGGCAGCGATACGCTCGCGAAACATTACGAAGATACTTTGAGTTGGTTCTTCCGTAAGCCTCGGTTTTACTGGCAAAATATTTTCGGTTTACAAAGTGCAGATCACTGGATGCGTTTTCACGCAGGGTCTGTAGTTCGGTATCTTGATGAGAAAGAGACAGCCCATTTTGATGAGCTGATGACGTTGATGCGTGTTAAACGCAAGATTGATCACCACTACGCCGCGCAGGATTTAATGAAAAAGTGGCTTTTGGTGCATTTACCATTGTCGATAGCGTTACTTGTTTTGGCTGTTTGGCATTGGTTCTTGATTGAGGTTTACGCGATATGATCCTTGATCAAGACAAATTTAAGCAGGAAAACAGCGCCTATGAACGGCCGAACTTTCCCTTTCGCTGTGGTCGTGCCCTGAAGTGGGGCAAACCTTGTGCCCATGGTCCAAACAATGACGGCACGTGCGGTGGCGTTTCGGAATGTCGTCCTTTTAACGACAATGGTCGTTGGCTCTGTCGAAAGACTGGCGGTTCTTGCGGTGATGGTCCGTTACCAACGGGTGAATGTTCGCAGCGACAACTGCCATGTCAGCCTTCAAGAACCATCCGCGGCATTCGTATGCGTCTGGCGTTCACATTTATGGCAGCTATGGTGGCCTTAATCGCCGCATTTGGATTTGGCGGCGGAGGAGGAGACGAGGGTGGAGTTTTTCTAAGTCCAGGACCAATATCGGGTATTCATCAAAACTTTACCGCTGATGCTGGGTGTGAATCGTGCCACAAGCCACATAACAAAAGTGCTGGCGGCGTTATAGCTGCAGCATTTTCGAAGTCTGGTCCGTCTGAGTCTTGCACCGACTGCCATGGGTTTGCTGGTTCGGCGACTGCAGCGCATAATGCTTCTTTTGCTGCTGGGTCGACTGCTGCTGGGTCGCCTCACTTGCTTAAAACTCAATGCAGTATGTGCCATACGGAGCACAAGGGTGTTGACGGAAAAATAACTAAGATGACAGACGAGCAGTGCCACGCTTGTCACAAGGTAAAGTTCGACTCCTTCACAAATGGACATCCGGCGTTTTCGGCAAACTTCCCAAGTCGCCAACGTGCTAAAATTGCGTTTAGCCATACGACGCATTTGGAAAAACACTTTGTTGATCCGCGGAACAAGGAGAATGCGCCGAAAGAGCGGTGTGTTAGCTGTCATAATGTAAGCAAAGCAGCGCAGGTCGTGCCTGTTAAATCCTATAAAGAAATGTGTTCCAGTTGCCATGATGATGCGATTAAGGAAAGTTCTATGGTGTTTTTCCGCTTGCCGGAGTTCACCGACGATCCATTTGCTGGCAGTAAAACGACGCCAAGTATGGCTGAGGCGAAGAAGGAATTCGAAAGTGTATCCACGGAGCCGTTAACGTCGATTACCGCGCATTTGTTAAAGGTTGAGGCGGACGATCCCGAAGGCTACTCGGAGGCTGCTGGACAATTGCTCCGCGATATGGAGGAAACAGGCGTTGAAGCCTTCGCTCCTCTTTTGGAAGAGGCCGGCGGTAATCCAGTTTCTATGCTGCACGGGATGCCAGCAGAATTGACGAAGGCACTTACTAGCGCGTGGGCGGCCAATAAAGAGTATGAGCCGATAGGCTCTGAGGCGACCGGTGGCTGGTTTGCCACAGAATTGACGATTGGCTATAAGCCATCAGGTCATGGAGACCAGGTCGTTAAGGCGTGGTTAGATTTTGCGGCGAAACATGGGGCCGAATCACCGTTGGCTGAGTTGATGGATCCATCTGAAGGACCAGGCGCTTGCATCAAGTGTCACGCTGTCAGCCAAGTAGCTAAACAAGCGAAGGATGAGAAAGCACTGAAAATAGAGTGGGGTGCGGTGGATCGTTCGAAATCGCCCTTCTTTGCCTATAACCATGAACCCCATTTGAATTCTTTAAAAGTTGGTGCATATTGCGAAACGTGCCATAAAGTTGACCCGGGAGCAGATATTTCCAAGGCTTTCAAGCAATTTGATCCACTGATTGCTTCGAGCAGCTTTAAACCTATCAAGAAAGAAACTTGTGCGGAGTGTCATGGGCGTGGTGCTGTCGCACAAAATTGTTTAGAATGTCATAAGTATCATAATGAACCTGCAATCAATAAGTCTCTGGGTCCATTGGCCACAAAATAGAATAACTGGAAAAAGTGACGAAGAAATGAAGATGTCCCTGCTTAATACCCTTTTTAAAACCTTTTTGACGCGCGGTTTTGCTGCATTTTGCGCCATTTCCGTTCTTGTGTCTGGGCTTAGCCTCACATTCGCGAATGTTAGCTTTGCACAGGACCAGAAGGTTGCATCGGCACCGGCTAAAGCAGATGCAAAAAGTGGAAAAAAAGCAAAAGCGGCGAGTGAATCGCATGCGGATTTGTTTGCAAAAGAAAGCTATCCGCGTGCGTCTCAATGTGGTGCGTGCCACACTAAGATTTACAAGGAGTGGGCCTCTTCAAACCATGCTTATGCATCTATTTCGCCGATGTTCCACAAGTTTGAACAACGTATTTATGATTTAACTCAGGGAACAATGGGTAGCTTTTGTGTTCGCTGTCATCAGCAAGTTGGCACCCAGCGCGGAGAACCGAGAGAGCTACCGTTGTGGGAACGCTCTCAAGTAGCACGTGAAGGCATCACTTGTGTGACCTGTCATCGTGTCAACGAAGAATTCGGTAAGGTCAATGGCGAGCGGCGCATTATTCCCGGTAATATCCATAAACCTGTTTACGGCACAGCAAAGGGTAGCGTGTTTGCGGATATGGTTAAGCAAAAGGCCGACTATAAAATGGCCACGAACGCAAAAGACCGCGGCGCCAAAGTCCACGCAAAGGTAGTTAAATTTACGCCAATTAAAAAATCCGAGTTTTGTGTGTCTTGTCACCAAGTCGCCGTTAATCTCGGCATTAAGCTTGAAGTTGTCTGGGAACAGTATCGTGACTCGCCAGCCTTCAAGGCAGGCGTCTCGTGTCAAGATTGTCATATGGGTAAAGTTCCGGGCAGAGCTGAGGGATATGATACAGCGCCGGTGGCAATCGTAAACGGCAAAGAGATAAATCCAGGTCGTAAGCATAGTAACCATGCATTCTACGGCCCAGGCTATCCAATAGCCCATCCTGGCATCTTTCCGCATAACCCAGAGGGGGAGCAGTGGTCCATTCAAAAATGGTTGAAGTTTGATTACAGAGCTGGATGGGGTACCCCAGAGTTTGAAGAGAAAATTGAGAAAACCATGGAGGCCTTCAGCCCTGTCGATGATGCGACGGGTACACTAGGAGTTATCGATATAGCGCGTGCGCTTGACGAGTTAAAAGGGGCTCTAAAATCGATGCAGCCTCGCGTGTCTGCTGGAAAATGGCTTGAATATCCACTAAACACCGCAACCGAAGCGTTAAATGCTCTCGGGGAAGTTGTGGAGAACGATGGTAAAGATGCCGAAGCTCGTGATGCGCTTGTAAAACAAGCTGAGGTTGTCAGAGTCCATGCTAGCAAACTCGGTAATGCCGGAGCCGCAACAGCCGCCTCTTCGATGGGGGCAACTGCAGCGAAGTTTAAAGGTACTTGGGCAAGTGGCAACGCGGTTGCGACGGTTGATGCGGCCAAGAAATATTTGAAAGCGATCAGTAAGGCCAAAAATTCCGATGGACGATTGGCTGCTTATCAGTCGCTAGTGGATGCAGAAGCGTCACTTCGAAAAGCTGCCGCGCCTGGGTTGAAATTAGCATCTGCGGTTTCAGCTTCTAAAGCCGGTTTCTCGGTTGATTTTCCGACTGCGTGGACCGATCCAGGTGATCGTGAGGAGGCAAGAGCTGTTGTCGAGGACAACCTTGTAGCGCTTGAGGAAAAGCGTGAGTTACGGCGCCAGGTAATGGAAAATGGTGGAACTATTGACGGGCCGTTCTTTAGTGGAAGCCCTAAAGTTGGTGGTTCTTTGGACTTTAAATACGTAATTAAAAATACGAACTCTGGGCATAATTTGCCATCAGGTTCCCTTGGTGCTCAACCAGAGGTTTGGCTAAATGTTGCTCTGACTGACCCTGATGGTAAAAATATCTGGGAATCAGGATACGTCGACAGTAACGGTGATTTTGCAGACAACCATTCGTTGGATGTGGCTGCAGGTAAAATAAAATTCGACAAGCAATTGTTTAATTTGCAGACGAAGTTTTTGACAACGAATGTTAAAGGGACTGACCGTGAAATGTATCTGCCGGTTTCCTTTGACATCGATCAGCGACCGTTGCTGCGTCCGGCACCGCAACCGACGACTGTTATCAATCATCCACCATTTGCACGGATGGAGGGTCGCTCCATGCCTCCACTGTCAACACGGAATGTAAAATATTCGGTGCCTAGTGAGCTGATGAAAAAGCCAGGGAAATACAAATTATCTGTGCGTATGAGAACAAGAGCAGAGCCGATCTACTTTATGCGGTTTGTACAGGCGACCCCGGAAATGGAGCGGACCATGAACCAATGGATGTTGGATGTTCATCCGTATTCAGTAGAATTTGATGTAAAGTAGGTGGGTGGTAAGGAAAGTTTATAAGAAGATTTAGACTTAAGAATTAAGGTCGATGTAGGAAAATGCGCGACCGGATAAAAAAGTTGGAGAGGAGCAACTCCATTGTTTACTGACTGTACTAAAAACCACTTTTGTGTGCGGGCAGCGATTATTGCCGCAGGATTTGCAATTGCTATTTGTAGCACATCGACGTCTGCGTGGAGTGCCGATGCGCCGGTTAAGATGTCATCGGAAGCGAAAAAAATCCCGTTCGACCCAAATTTATTCCGCCCAGACCCGCAATACGAGGACAAACCCTATAGCGCACCGAAGCAAATTGAGATTTATGGTGGTAAGTCGAGTATGGATGTTCCGCGTCCTCTTCTTGAGCTAGGACGTCCGATCTACACGGAAGGCCCTTTTTCGGAGGGTTATAACCTTATAGGCAGAAAGAATATCGTTGATCCCGCACTTTCTGTTTACGGCGATATCAAGACTGCATTTGGCTTCAATAAAAACGGTGACCAGGATCAGGCCATACTCGCAACCCAGTTAAACCTCGATGTGGATTTAAAGTTAACAGGAACAGAGCGTATTCATGCGTTTTTTAAGCCTTTGGATAAGGGCGGGCAATTTACCAGTATTGAACTTTTTGGTTTTGGTGACGAAGACCAACCACGACTTGAGCTGGATTTAGATCCGGAGACTATCTTTTTCGAAGGTGACATGGGAGCCATTGTGACTGGACTCACCGATGAATATCAAACCTTCGATTTTCCGTTTTCTATCGGCTATATGCCACTTCTCTATCAAAACGGCATTTGGATGGATGATAATATCATCGGCGGTGCTTTTGCTATTCCAGCGTTAAATAGTCCTAAACTCGATATATCGAATATGGACATATCGGTTTTTGCTGGTTTTGACCGGGTCACTACACAAGCTATTAAGGACAGCCGTGGCGATAATGCTGATCATAATGTCGATATTTACGGTATCGCGACTTTTGTTGAAGCGCTTGAAGGTTACTGGGAAGCGGGCTTTGGCATTATTGATGGTGAGAGTGATTTCAAGGACTTAGATTATTACAGTGCGACGATAGCGTTTTCAAAGCGGTATGGAGGGTGGCTTTCAAACAGTGTACGCTTCCTGGCTGCGTTCGGACAAGATCGAGATAACAATGTCCAGCAAACCGCGGACGGTCAGCTTCTTTTGATAGAAAATTCTTTGATCACGCATTTGCCGAGCACTCTGGTGCCATATTTAAATGTGTTCGCAGGTTTCGATCGTCCTCGGCAACTGGCTGATGATAACGGGCCCTTAAAAAATACTGGTATTAATTTTGAGGCTGACGCACTGAGCCTGTTCCCGAATTTGGATGATACTGGGCATGATACTTGGGGGGGTGCACTGGGGGTTGAGTATCTATTCAGTCTGGACCAGCAACTCGTTGTTGAAGTCGCGACAGTTCAGATTATTGGCGATGCTAACGAAGTTGGCCGTGCTGCTAAAGACGATCAGTATGGATTTGGCGTTCGTTATCAACGGCCACTCGGTCACAAAGGTGGTGAATTATCGAGGTGGATTGTGCGTTTGGATGGAATGTATGGATTATTCAAGGATAACGACGATATTGCTGGAGCTCGCCTTGAATTCAGGCGCAAGTTTTAAATTTCAGGTTTAATTTATGGTTTCCATCTTAATTCAATACACATCTTTTGCGATATTAGCGGCGGCTTTAGCGTATTTAGCGCTTTTGGTTTACCGAAGCTATGGTGCCAGTATCGCAGCCACTGCTAATGCAGAAATTGAGCAAAAAATTCTAGCGGCACGCGTGGGCGAAATAATGGATCGCCGACGCGTTTTCACACAAAAAGAAGAGTTATCCTGGCAGGGATTCCGTAAATTCGAAGTTGTCGAAAAAAATGACGAGGGTGGGGATATTTGTTCGTTTTACCTTAAACCCCATGATCGTCGGGATTTGCCGCCGTTTGAGCCTGGGCAGTATTTGACGTTCCAGTTGGATACGGGCGAAACCAAGCCTCTTATCCGATGCTATTCTTTGTCGGATAGCCCTAAGGCCGAATATTATCGTGTTTCGATTAAGCGTTGCCCGCCGCCTCGTGATAAGCCAGAAATTCCCCCGGGACGCTCGTCAAACTTTTTTCACGACTCCATCAATGTTGACGACATTTTAGATGTTAAGGCTCCGTCTGGAAAATTTTTTCTCGATACCAACCGCCAGACACCAGTAGTTTTAATCGGAGGTGGCGTCGGAATTACACCAGTGATGTCGATGCTCAATCAAATTGTTGAATCCGGCAGCAAACGCGAAACCTGGTTTTTCTATGGTGTTCGTAACAAAGCCGAAGAGGTGATGGGTGATCATTTAAAAGCGATTGGGGCCGCTCACGATAATATTCAAGTGCGTATTTGTTATTCTAGGCCAGGCGACGATGACGTTGAAGGTGAGGATTACCATCACGCTTGCCGTGTGGGGGCAGACTTATTCAAGGAAGTCCTGCCATCTAATAATTATGATTTTTACTTTTGTGGCCCACCGCCAATGATGAATACGCTGTTCGAGGGGCTGCGAGAATGGAACGTGCCTGAAGCTAACATTCACTACGAAGCATTTGGTCCAGCCACAGTTAAGAAGAAGAAAGAGGCGGATGACGCAGCTAAGCCAGAGGGTGATGGCGCAAAGAAAGCAAAAACATTTAATGTTATTTTTGATAAGTCGGGCAAGACAATTGAGTGGGACCCTGATGCAGAGACTTTATTAGACTTTGGCGAAGCTAATGGTATAGCGATGGATTCCGGCTGCAGAGCGGGCAATTGCGGTACATGCATTACCGCGATTAAAAAGGGGAATGTAGCTTACGTATCTGAGCCTGGGGACCCGCCAGAAGAGGGATCTTGTCTGGCATGTATTTGCACACCCGATGGGGAATTGGTTGTCGATGCCTAGCACCTAATCCATGACGAAAAGATATCTGGCCTTGCACCTTTCAAGAACGTTAGAAAATTTTTTTATAAGAGCAATTTTTTTTAAACAATATGGTGACTTCAGAATCACCAAACCATGGAGAGATTTAAATGTCGAAGGCTCATGAAAGCGATGCAAAAACAAAAGAATATTTAGAACGTTATATGGAAGGTGTGCAAAAACGTAATCCTGGTGAACCTGAATTTGTTCAAGCGGTTTACGAGGTTGCCTCGTCTATATTTCCTTACATCGCTGATAAGCCAATGTATCACGAGATGCAAATCTTGGAGAGAATGGCCGAGCCGGAACGTGTCATTTCGTTCCGTGTTCCATGGACTGATGATAAAGGAAATATTCGTACCAATCGAGGCTGGCGTGTGCAGTTCAATTCGGCGATTGGTCCGTACAAAGGCGGTATTCGTTTTCATCCGAGCGTAAATCAGTCAATCCTGAAATTTCTCGGCTTTGAGCAAACTTTTAAAAACAGTTTGACCGGTCTGCCGATGGGCGGCGGTAAAGGTGGTGCAAATTTTAATCCAAAAGGAAAAAGTGATAATGAGGTTATGCGTTTCTGCCAATCGTTTGTGACGGAACTGTATCGTCATATTGGTGCAGACACCGACGTTCCTGCTGGCGACATTGGCGTTGGCGGACGCGAGATTGGATTCATGTTTGGGCAGTACAAGCGCATCACTAATGAATTTGTTGGTGTGCTTACTGGTAAGGGCATGGAATTTGGTGGATCGAAAATGCGGACCGAAGCTACAGGTTATGGCGCTGTCTTTTTCCTGCGCAATATGTTGGCACAGCACAAAGATGCAATCGATGGCAAAAAGGTATTGATTTCTGGTTCTGGTAATGTCGCCACCCATGCTGCGGAGAAATGTCTGCAATTAGGTGCAACACCAATTACACTATCGGATTCGGGCGGCTTCGTTCATTGCGCAGATGGCTTTACCCAAGAGCAGGTCGATTGGATTAAAGAACTCAAGGGAGCACGTCGCGGACGTATTTCTGAGGCGGCCGATGAATTTAACAACGTGACATTCCACGAGGGACGTCCTTGGGGTATCGAAGCCGATTGTGCGATCCCGTCTGCCACGCAGAATGAAGTTAACGCGGAAGAGGCTGCTGTGATGATTAAGAATGGTGTAATGGCAGTCGCTGAAGCGGCTAACATGCCATGTGAACAAGGGGCTGTGGATTCATTCATGGAAGCAGGCACTCTTTTCGGTCCTGCAAAAGCTGTAAATGCCGGTGGTGTGGGTGTCTCAGGTTTAGAGATGAGCCAAAATAGTGCTCGTATTTCCTGGGATGAGGACCACCTACGGAAACTGCTGGAAGACATGATGCGTGATATTCATGATTCCTGTGTTCAGTATGGCGGAGACGGTGATAAAGTGAATTATTTGCAAGGCTCTAATATAGCAGGTTTTGTTAAGGTTGCCGACGCAATGCTTAGCTACGGTCACGTTTAGGCCATATAACTTATGAATTAAACGCCCTGGCTAACGAAAGCCGGGGCGTTTCTCGTTTAATGTCAAACCAGATTCAGTGCAATAGGGAAGGTGTGAAGCACCACTCTATATAGTTGCGGCCATACTTGGGTTATCCTCGTTTAGGGTAAGGCGCCACATTTCACGTTTATTGTTCTTGTAGTCGAAACCAGTCGCAGCATGAATAGTAGAGCGGTTATCCCAAGCAACTATATCGCCAGGTTGCCACTCCCACTTTACACTAAATTCGGGTCCGGTGAGGTAAGGCAAAAGATCACGCAGTATAAGTACGCTTTTATCCTCGACGCCTTCAAGATCCCAGTGGTCGAGGTCCGACTGTTTTATCGGTTGTCCGATCGGTACTATTGCGCAAGTAGAACTGTTAAGTCCGTAAACAGCTACTTCCCCGGTTAGTGGATGTTTGAGTACTAGTGGTACTCGATTAGGCGGGTTTTCGGCACGCTGTTCAGGAGTAAGGACAGGATACTCAGGGGAATAAGCATTAATTTTTTTATCATGATGTGCGAGGGAACACACAGCTTCTAGGCTTGCTAAATCCTGCTGTTTTTCGGTATCCAGGCGTTCGTAGGCAGTCCGCATATCAGAAAATAGCGTTGCACCGCCCGCAGGCGGCGCGATTTTACAATGAAAAACTGAGCCGATGGGAGGTTTCTCTCGGAAGGTAGAATCCGTATGCCACACTGGCCTTCGTGTTTTCGGATTGTAGCGAATATCAGTATCATCTTTTAACTGAGGTACGATCGCGAACTGGGCGCTCGGTTTACCGTTTTTACCTTTCACGTTGCCAATCCTAAGGATAGGAAAGCCTGGTACGATTTTATCTTCACGGCCGGTCTGTGTTTTTTGATCAACGACCCCAAATACTTCGGACCAGGCCAAGAGTTCTTCGGGAAGGACATTTGCAAGGTCAGAACCTCTAACCGCCAATAGACCGCCGTGTTTCATCCAGAGATCGTAAGCTTCTGCTTTGAAACCGTCATCACACAAATCTTTTCGCGTGACTTCCTCAATTTTAAGGCCAAATTCACCGTTCAATGTAGATATAGAATGCTTCATCGGATCTTTATTACTATTCACTTATTTATTGAAATTGACACTGTACTGATAATGATATCAGAAAATGAAAATGTAAATGTAAATGAGCCTTTCTTAGAGCAAGAGTATGCGAAACGGATCATTAGCTTTTTATCGAGGTGCCACTCTCTTCTAAAAGATCCCTAGTAATGCATAATACAAGTACGGAAAAAACAGTTTCACACGGATATGCGTTCTCTATGACAAAAACACTTAAAATTGGTGGTGGTGCGGGTTTTCTCGATGACCGTATAGAACCCGCACTCGACATATTAGAAAATGCTGATGTGGATTTTCTAATGCTTGAACATTTGGCGGAACGCACTTTAGCGTTGCTTCAAGAGGCAAAGCGATCTGGCAAGCCGGGCCATGTAGCAAACCTTCGCTACCGAATGGAAACGCTTTTGCCACCAGCAGCCGAAAAGGGCGTTCGTATCGTTTCTAACCTTGGTGGCGCCGATCCTATAGGGGCAGCAGAAGTAGTGCGGAGTGTAGCTGCTGAAAAAGGCTTAGATCATTTAAAAGTAGCTGCGGTCACCGGTGATGATATAACTGAACTGGTTCGAGCGCTGGACCCCGTACTCGTAGAAACCGGCAAGAAACTATCTGATTTGGGTACGCCGCTCATTTGTGCCAATGCTTATATCGGGGCGTTCCAAATGAAGGAAGCCCTAGACGCGGGCGCTGATGTAGTTTTGGCAGGCCGTGTTGCAGACCCAGCTCTTGCTGTGGCACCGTTGGCCCATCACTTTGGTTGGGAAACAGATGATTACGATAAACTGGCTCTTGGAACTATGGCGGGTCATATGCTGGAATGTGCAGGGCATGCGACCGGCGGTAATTTTGCGGATGGAGGCAAGCGGGTCGTACCTGATCTAGACCGCCTTGGTTTTCCTATTGCCGAAGTCGATGAAGACGGCGTTGTCATTACTAAAACAATTACGTCGGGCGGTCTTGTTGATCGTCATGTAGTCCGCCAGCAATTGCTTTACGAATTGGGCGACCCTGGAGATTATCAGACGCCGGATGTTGTCATGGATATTTCCGGTGTTGCCGCAATCGATAAAGGACCTGACAGGGTTCATTTGTCTGGTGTTCGTGGCAGGAAAAGGCCGAACCAGCTCAAAGTATTGTGTGGTGTCGATAATGGTTGGCTTGGTACGGCAGAAATTTCTTATGGCGGCTGGAATGCTGCAGGCCGTGCCAAGCTTGCAGGCGAAATAGTTACCAAGCGACTGCGGCGGGATAAGAAAGTATCTAACCTACCGCTACGCGTTGATGTTATCGGCGTAAACAGTGTTTTCCTATTTGGCAACCCACGCGAAGATATGCTGGACGCACGCCTTCGGTTTTGTGTGCGCGCTCCTGATCAAGAAACTGCTCAACATGCATTGGCCGAAGCGGAAACCCTGGCCACGAATGGACCTGCTGGTGGTGGCGGTAAAACACAGTCATTGCGACGAACGATTAGAACCTTTGCGACTTTTTTACCACGCGATCAAATTCAACCGGAATGGCAGATGGTGCACTAATGGCGAGAATTCAACTCCACAAGATTGCTCATGGTCGAGCAGGAGATAAAGGAAATCGGTCCAATATAGGACTAATTCCCTATCGCGATGAAGACTACGACTTGTTAGCTGAGCAGGTTACGGTTGAAGCTGTCCGAATTTTTTTTGAAGGAGTCGTAAAGGGCGAAATTACGCGTCACGACTTGCCGAATTTGAAGGCCTTTAATTTTGTGCTTGATGAAGCCCTGGAAGGTGGCGTCAATGATGCTCTCGCAGTGGATACCCACGGAAAATCTCGTGCGTCTATTCTTTTGTGCATGGAAATTGACGTTCCGGAAAATCATTGGGTATTTGAAGAAGAATAGGTTCTATTTAATGATGTTCGTCGCCTCGCAATCTTAGGTGCCACATCAGGCCGAGTAAGGCACCTTTTACACGCGGTAAAAAGTAAAACATCAAGATTAACGTTAAGACGGGCCATATCGCAAAATGTACCCATTGTTCAGGATGGTATTGCTGTTCCAGCATCAATAATGATGGCACGACTAAATGCCCAACTATGATTATTGTGAAGTAGGGAGCAATATCATCCGTTCGAATTTTTCCTAGATGTTCGCCGCATTGATTGCATGTCTTCATCTGCTTAAGATAGGTCTCAAACAATGGCTCGTGTCCACAGTTTGGACATTGCTTTCGCCAGCCTCTCAATAGAGGACCCCAAGGAAATCCCTCTCCACGTCGATAAACCATACATAGATAAATATAGCTGAAGCGGCCCGGTCACCAGGGGCCGCGACATTCGGCCTCGGTGCTTCTTTACGAGTAGTCTTGTCCAGTCCCCGCATATTTTACTTTGGCCCGATTTTCCATGACCTTTGTATGATGAATAATTGCATCACTATCCATGTCAGTCTTCGGGCCATATTCTACGTCGAAATGGCCATATCGGTCTTTACCTCGCACCAGCAACGCACTATCACGAATATTTCCCATTAATCGGACATGAGGTGCTGCGTAGCGAATGGCAAACCCAATACGCCGTTGATCGGTTTCATTTGGCTTTGAGCCATGAACAGACATGATGTGGTGGAGTGAAATCTCGCCTGGATCGAGGTTAAGGCTCACTGCTGCTTCTTCATTGGGCGGATCTACCAAACGTTGGCCACGCGCCAAAAGATTATCACCGGCAAACGTATCTTCATGATCAAGCTGTCCAAACTCGTGGCTACCGGGAATAATTTTCATCACACCGTTTTGTTCATTGGCAGGTGTTAGGGCAATCCAAGCTGAACACACATCGGGTTTACTTAATCCCCAATAGGTGGAATCCTGATGCCAAGTGACGTGCGCTGGGTCGTTTGCATTTTTAATAAAAAAACTAGAATTCCAGCATAGAATGTCAGGCCCCAGTACATCCTCAACCGCATCAAGCACAGTAGGATGAGAAACCATTGTGTAAACCCAAGTAAGTAGCAAATGCGATTTTATTTTTAATTTACCGGGGATTGATCCACCGTGCATGCGCTCGAAAGCTTCCAATTTTGCCAAATTCTCACTGGCATCCGAAGGACTCATGACTCGAATGGGAAAATGATATCCATTTCGTTTATAAGCGGCGATGTCCGCCTCGGTCATGAGATTTGGCATACTCTGATCATAATACAATAGCCATAAACAAACACTGAAGCGAAGAGATACGCAAAAATGAGGTGGTTAGTAAAATGTCTCTATTCACGGCTACCATATTAATTCGTCCGGTAGATCCTAAAGACGCTATTTTCTTGCGACCCTTACTACAACAGCTAGGTTATGAAATCGATAGTGTCCTGCTCAATAAATATATCGCTACCTATTCAGAGATCAAAGGTCACCATGCTTTTGTCGCTATATCGAAAGATGAAGCTGACGATATGGTTTTGGGATTTATTAGCCTCCATATCAGCTATTGGTTCCATCGGTCTGATCCCGCAGCACGCATATCCGCTCTAGTTGTAGACGACCATTGCCGGGGTAGGGGTATAGGCCAAATGTTAGTAAATCATGCTGAAGATGTAGCACGGGATGAAGGTTGCAAACTACTTGAACTGACCGCAGCGTCCCATCGACGACAAACGGGAACGTATGAATTTTATGAAAGTCTTGGCTTTATTGATTCTGATAAGGTTACTACCCTCTTCCGAAAGCAGTTGAATGAGTAATATCAATTAAAGATTTTAAAAAAATCGTTAATTAACTGATTATTTTAATATCCAGCATTGGTTCTTTATCAACAAACAACTCGGCTAAGGCATACGTTGCCCCGCGACCGATATCATCAGTGGGCGAGCCAGAATAGGCGGCGATTGTCCTATCGGTCACGAGTTCCATTGCCGCATGGTGATGCCCAAGTGCCACATAATCGCAAGGGCTATTTTCAATGTCGGACATTAGTATGGGGGAAGACCTATCGGTATCTTCACCCCTTGGTACGAAGTGCCCATGCCCCATCCCAAGATACCAGAGACACTCATCAGGGCGAGCAGGACAATTGCCAAGCGGCCGATATTCCGGCGTGTGTTCTTCCATGCCTTTACCCCAGACCGCCACGCCTAATGCTTCGTCCCAGGCAGTCTCGCCTGAGGGTGCTAGAAGCATGTTCAGGTTATCAATGGCACCAAAATCATAGCGGGCAAATATACCCCCCGCCAACATGCAATCATGGTTGCCGGGGATCATGAAGATGGGTATGTCCTGAGCGGCTAAAATTTCCATAGACCACATAACGGTTTCATCGTCAGCACGATTACTGTCGAAAAGATCTCCAGCAATCAGCATTAAGTCTGGGTCGTGCGCGCGCATTTGCTCTAGTGCAAGAGCAAATCTGTCGCAATATTGGTTCCCATCGGCATCGGGCGACGCATCCGCATCAAGATGGATATCCGAGCAGTGGACGAGGCGTAGTCGGTTGTTCATAGCGCTATTTCAAAAAGATTAGGTTTAATTCCGGGTGTCAACGCAGCAGATTAAATTCTCCATTAGTCTTTTTAGTAACTATATTCGCCGGTGGCTTCGAACGCTGTTATAGCGTTGTTTAAATCTTCTAACTCTTCGCAGCTTTCTGGACATATTTGTCGTAATTTTGCTTGGAGCTTTTTAGCTTCCGTCAGTTTGCCGAGTTGTAAATATAATTCCCCTTTATATTCCAGCGCCCCTTTGTGCTCGCTATTCAGTTCTAAAGCGCGATTATAGTTCTTCATTGATTTTTCAAATTTTCCAATCTTACGATATGAGTATCCGAGCCAATTATGGATATCGGCATTATCGTCATCCGCAGCTCGCGCCCTCTTAAGATGCGGGATCGCCTCTTTAAATCTTTTGGCTTCAATAAATTCTTTTGCTGCTGTTAAGTCGGATTTCGCAGTTTCAGCGGTATCCTCTTCATCTGATCCTGCCGCGTATGCTGGTATAGTAAATACTATGATGACAATAATGCTGAGAAGTGAGCGTAACGATAACATAGCTTAATCCTTTCAGGTCGGATTTTACCGAGGAGGAAATTTAGCGCAATTCTATCAATAATTTACATCAATGAATTTGTAATTCTACTGTGTATCGAAAAAGGTCGATTCATAGCGAAGTGATAGAAGTGTATACGATTCTCCCTAATAACCGAGCCAATCGACAGTGGAGCCCACTGTTCCTAATTTCTAATTTTTTTTGGCCAAGTATAATAGTTGATATTGCAAGTTTTATATAATAAAAACAATTAGTTGAGTAAGATGGCAAAATCCCTTTAGATCCGTACTTGCACCTAAGGTGTCTAGTACTATATTGCTGAGTAACTAGGATTATTTGCTACTTATTGCCGTTTTTTTATCGTAGGTTGCCGCTCTTGGGGGAGATATGCAAGACCTGCTTCGTGAATACGTACCGATCGTCATTTTTCTCGCTATTGCTATTGGAATGGCGTGCGCAATGTTAATCGACAGTTATATTATTGCGCGACAAAAACCTGATTCTGAGAAGTTGTCAGCTTATGAGTGCGGCTTTGAAGCATTCGATGATGCTCGCAGTCAATTTGATGTTCGGTTTTATCTGGTGGCAATACTATTTATTATCTTCGATCTTGAAGTCGCTTTTCTTTTTCCTTGGGCAGTGGCACTGGGGGATATTGGGTTATTTGGCTTTTGGTCCATGTTTGTATTTCTTGTCATTCTCACCATTGGCTTTGTCTACGAATGGCGAAAAGGAGCTTTGGAATGGGAGTAACTGCTGGTTCAAACCAGGGTGTATTAAAGCCTGGTCCATCGCAAGATATCGCTTTGAGCGCTGTTACTGAAACGCTTAGTGATAAGGGATTTGTTATTGCTAATTTCGACAAGCTTGTGAATTGGGCTCGAACGGGTTCTCTCTGGCCCATGACATTCGGACTTGCTTGCTGCGCTGTTGAAATGATGCATGCCTACATGCCTCGCTATGACCTCGATCGGTTTGGCGTGGTACCGCGGGGCTCCCCTCGGCAATCTGATGTCATGATTGTAGCTGGCACATTAACAAATAAAATGGCGCCTGCGTTGCGAAAAGTTTATGACCAAATGGCCGAACCACGTTGGGTGATTTCTATGGGAAGTTGTGCTAACGGTGGTGGGTATTACCATTATTCATACTCTGTTGTTCGGGGTTGCGACCGTGTGGTCCCAGTCGATATTTATGTTCCTGGGTGTCCGCCTACCGCTGAAGCTTTAGTCTACGGCATCTTGCAGCTTCAAAAGAAAATTCGCCGTATTGGTACTATCGCACGTTAACGCAGGCAGCATGGCGGATCTCGAATTAATGGACGAACATAGTCTCATTTTAGAAGAGCTCGGGGAGCATATTGTCGAACAGTGTAAGGGTGACGTGCTCGATCACTTGGTCGCTCATGGTGAGTTATCGTTATCCGTGGCGGCGAGTGATATAAAAAAGGTATTGAGGATTTTGAAGGCAGATACCGCGTGCCTTTTTCATGTATTGATCGACGTTTGTGGGGTTGATTTCCCAGAGCGAAAGCCACGTTTCGATGTAGTTTATAATCTTCTGTCCCTGAAACGTAACTTGCGTATTCGCGTAAAAGTGGCTGTTGGAGAAGATGATAAAGTGCCATCCGTTGCTGAAATTTTTCCTTCAGCTGGCTGGTACGAGCGTGAGGTGTGGGATCTCTATGGTATTTTCTTCAGTGGCCATACAGACTTACGCCGTATTTTGACGGACTATGGCTTCGATGGGCATCCACTGCGTAAAGATTTCCCGCTAACCGGCCACGTGGAAGTGCGGTATGACGATGAATACCGTCGCGTCGTTTATGAGCCTGTGAAATTGACTCAGGAATTTCGAAGTTTCGATTTTCTGAGTCCGTGGGAGGGTATGACGCCAACCTTGCCCGGTGATGAGAAAGCTCAAACGGAAGAAGAGCAGGAAGACGCTTAAGAAATGTCCACCGAACATCAAATCAAAACGATGACCATCAACTTCGGTCCTCAACATCCGGCTGCACATGGTGTTTTACGTATGGTCATGGAGATGGACGGCGAAGTAGTGGACCGGATCGATCCCCATATTGGGCTTTTACACCGTGGAACTGAAAAACTTATCGAACACAAGACGTACCTTCAGGCTATACCATATTTTGATCGGCTCGATTATGTAGCTCCGATGAATCAGGAACATGCCTTTGTTCTTGCAGCCGAAAAGTTGTTGGTATTAGAGGTACCAAAACGTGCCCAGTTTATCCGCGTGCTCTACGATGAAATAGGCCGAATTCTTAACCATCTGCTGAATTTAACCGCATTCGCCCTTGATGTAGGGGCCATGACCCCCATGTTGTGGGCTTTTGAACATCGCGAAATTCTCATGGAATTTTACGAACGCGCTTCTGGGGCCCGTTTACATGCGGCCTATTACCGGATTGGTGGCGTGCATCAGGATTTGCCAGCAGGCCTCCTCGAGGATATCGAAGAATGGGCTGATGGGTTTCCTAAATTTATTGGTGAAATGGAAACTTTGCTAAATGGCAACCGTATCTTCAAACAACGAAGCGTCGATGTAGGTATCGTATCTGCCGAGGATGCAATGGCTTGGGGCTTTACTGGGCCAATGCTGAGGGGGTCTGGTGTCCCATGGGATTTACGTAAATCGCAGCCTTATATGATCTATGATGAACTGGATTTCGATATTCCAGTTGGTAAAAATGGGGATTGTTATGACCGCTACTTATGTCGGGTCGAAGAGATGCGGCAAAGTTTAAAGATCATCAAGCAATGCATTGAAAAAATGCCTGAAGGATCAGTTTTAGCACGCGGTAAAGCGGCGCCGCCGTCCCGTGGTGAAATGAAAAATTCAATGGAAGCACTCATCCACCATTTCAAGCTGTATACGGAAGGGTTTCATGTGCCCCATGGAGATACCTATACTGCGGTCGAGGCTCCTAAAGGAGAATTTGGTGTTTATCTTATTGCGGACGGTTCCAATAAACCCTACCGCTGTAAAATTCGTGCGCCAGGTTATCCACATTTGCAAGCGATGGATTTTCTTTGTAAAGGCCACATGCTGGCCGATTCCGTAGCGGTACTCGGATCCATGGATATTGTGTTCGGTGAGATAGATCGTTAAGGCAAAGGGATGAGCAAAATATTTGAATTTTCAGCTGAATATTCACCACAGGTCGAACGAGCAATTGCGAAATATCCCAAGGGCCGTCAGCAAAGTGCCGTTTTGCCTTTGCTTGATCTCGCGCAGCGTCAGATAGGTGGGTACGTCTCCGATGAGGCGGTCGATGCGATTGCTGCAATATTAGAAATGCCGCGCATTAGGGTGATCGAAGTCGCCACATTTTATACGATGATTAATTTAAAACCGGTCGGAAAGTTCTTGCTTCAGTGTTGTACGACTACACCATGCTGGTTGCGGGATTCGGGAGCCGTCGTAGATGCCATAAAAGAGCATTTGGATATCGGCTTGGGCCAGACGACCAAAGACGGATTATTTAGTTTGATGGAAGTCGAATGTTTGGGAGCATGCGTGAATGCCCCAGTAGTACAAATCAACGACGACCTTTACGAAGATTTAACTGAAGACAATGTAGTCAAAGTGCTTGAAGAGCTGAAAGCCGGTAAAGTGCCGGCGATGGGCTCTCAAATAGGTCGTAAAGGTTCAGAGCCGATTGATGGTGCAACCACTTTAACAAGGGCAGCCGAGTAGCATGCTGGAAGATAAAGACCGCATATTTACTAATTTGTATGGCTTTGAAGATTGGCGCCTCAAAGCTGCCAAATCACGTGGTGATTGGGATGGCACCGCCGGTATCATGAAAAAGGGACGTGATTGGATAGTTGAGGAAATGAAGGCATCAAGCCTTCGAGGAAGGGGTGGGGCCGGTTTCCCAACAGGTCTAAAGTGGTCCTTTATGCCAAAGGAGGAAGGTGAAAGACCTCATTATCTCGTTGTTAATGCGGACGAGAGCGAGCCCGGTACCTGCAAAGACCGTGATATTTTGCGTAATGACCCGCACAAGCTTATCGAAGGCTGTGTATTAGCTGGTTTCGCCATGGGTGCACATGCGGCTTATATTTATGTGCGTGGTGAATTTTATAATGAAGCCATGCGATTAGAGGCCGCCGTTGCAGAGGCTTATGAAGCGAATCTATTGGGCAACGACGCTGCAGGTTCTGGGTGGGCGTTTGATGTCTTTGTACATCGAGGGGCGGGAGCCTATATTTGCGGCGAAGAAACCGCTCTACTCGAGAGCCTCGAGGGAAAAAAGGGCCAGCCTCGACTAAAGCCCCCATTTCCGGCTATGTCAGGCCTCTATGGTTGTCCGACCACTGTTAATAATGTTGAAACCATAGCCGTCTCACCGACAATTCTGCGCAGAGGGGCAAAATGGTTTACCGGGTTCGGTCGTGAAAATAATCATGGCACGAAGGTTTTTTGTATATCGGGCCATGTTAACCAGCCCTGTAATGTGGAAGAATCTATGTCTATTCCGTTGAGAGAGCTGATTGAAAAACATGCAGGCGGGGTTCGTGGCGGCTGGGACAATTTGTTGGCCGTAATTCCCGGCGGCAGTTCGACTCCTTGCATACCAAAAAACGTGTGTGATGATATTTTGATGGATTTTGATTCCTTGGTCGAGGCCAAAACCGGACTTGGGACTGCGGCGGTGATCGTAATGGATAAATCGACTGACATTATTAAAGCCATTGCACGGCTGGCGTATTTTTATAAACACGAAAGCTGTGGTCAGTGTACACCTTGCCGTGAAGGAACTGGATGGATGTGGCGGGTTCTAGAACGTATGGCGGCAGGTAACGCCTCCGTTGATGAAATCGACACATTACTGGACGTATCCCATCAGGTGGAGGGGCATACGATTTGTGCGCTGGGCGATGGTGCTGCTTGGCCAGTTCAAGGTTTAATCCGTCATTTTCGCCCCGTGATAGAAGAACGCATTATAAACGCTAAGAAACATGCACCTGCGGTTATTGCGGCAGCAGCGGAGTAGGGACAAGCGATGCTAAAACTCACTATCGATGGTAAAGAGATAGAAGTTGAACCCGGTATGTCCGTGCTTCAAGCCTGCGAGCAGGCTGGTGTCGAAATCCCCCGTTTTTGCTATCACGAACGCCTTTCAGTAGCCGGTAACTGCCGAATGTGTCTTGTAGAGGTTTCGCCAGGTCCGCCGAAGCCCCAAGCTTCCTGCGCACTTCCGGTAGCCGATGGCATGGAGGTAAAAACGAATACACCGAAAGTTGAGAAGGCGCGTAACGGCGTGATGGAATTTTTATTGATTAACCATCCGTTGGATTGTCCTATTTGCGATCAAGGTGGCGAGTGCGATTTACAAGACCAGGCTATGGCATATGGTTATGACGGCAGCCGGTACGCCGAAAACAAACGTGCTGTAAAAGAAAAGTATATGGGCCCGTTGGTTAAAACTATTATGACCCGCTGTATCCATTGTACTAGATGTGTCCGTTTCGCCTCTGAAGTGGCTGGCGTCGATGCCATTGGCCTCTTAAATCGTGGCGAAAATGCGGAGATTTCAACGCTTGAAGAAGCGATCCATTCCGAATTATCAGGCAACGTGATTGACCTTTGTCCCGTCGGAGCACTGACTTCCAAACCCTACGCGTTTACAGCGAGACCGTGGGAGTTGAGCAAAACCGAAAGTGTAGATGTGATGGACGCTCAGGGCTGTAACATACGCATTGATGCCCGGGGCAATGAGGTATTACGTGTGCTGCCCAGACTTCATGAAGACATAAATGAAGAATGGATTTCCGATAAAACGCGGTTTGCCTGTTATGGTCTTAGCCGCCAGCGGCTGGATACGCCATATGTACGCGCTCCTGACGGGAAGTTGAAACCCACATCTTGGGGTGAGGCATTCAGCGCCATTGCGACAAAACTTAAGGATAGCGGCGGTGAGAAAATAGCAGCAATTGCAGGTGACATTATCGACGTTGAGGCCATGTTTGCGTTGAAGGGGTTAATGTCAGCACTTGGCAGCACTAATATCGATTGCCGACAAGATGGTGCGAAGCTCAACGCTAATTCGCGTGCTGGGTATATATTCAATTCAACAATTGCCGGGATTGACGAGGCAGATGCGTTGCTTTTAGTAGGCACTAATCCTCGTTTGGAAGCTCCCGTGTTAAATGCTCGTATTCGGAAGAACTGGCTTTATTGTAATTTACCAATCGTATCAATCGGGGCGAACGGTGATTTCACTTATGAGTATGAAGATCTCGGTTTTTCCTTAGATATACTTGGTCAGATTGCCGATGGCAGTCATAGCTTTGCTAAAACCCTAGCAAGGGCAGAACGCCCAATGCTGATTATTGGTATGGGTGCACTATGCCGTCCGGATGGTGAAGGTGTTTTGGCTATGGCTAAGAAGATCGCCGATGATACGGGGATGATAATAGACGGATGGAACGGATTTAACGTTCTAAATACAGCGGCAAGCCGAGTCGGCGGGCTCGATATTGGTTTCGTGCCCGGTAAAAACGGAAAGGATGTGGCGGCGATTCAAAATGCTGCTCAGTCGGGCGCGATTGATGTGGTTTACCTGCTTGGAGCTGATGAAGTTGATATGAATAGTTTTGGTGATGCATTTGTAGTTTATCAAGGTCATCATGGTGACGCTGGTGCACATCGAGCTGATGTCATTTTACCAGGTGCCGCCTACACCGAAAAAAGTGCAACATATGTGAATTTAGAGGGTCGGGTCCAACTCGCTGGCCGCGCTACATTCCCTCCGGGTGAAGCGCGTGAAGATTGGGCGATTATTCGTGCTTTGTCGGGCGAAGTCGGCCAGCCGTTGCCCTACGACACACTCGAATCACTTCGAACTGCTTTACGTGCAGCGTACCCAACTATGTTAGCAATTGATACAGTTGAAGCTGCCGACTGGAGCGTATTTAGCCCCAAAGATATTGATTTAAATAGTTCCCCGTTAACAGGGGCGATCGATAGTTTCTATATGACTAATGCCATTGCACGGGCATCTGAAACCATGGCTCAATGTACTGAGGAATTCGGCAGTACTGATGCTAAAGCAACGGGCACCAATGGCTGATTTTATTAATATATATGTAATCCCAGTAGCTTGGATAGTGGGCGGAATTTTGGCCATCGTGGTTCCGTTGCTTCTAGGTGTAGCTTATTTGACCTTGGCAGAACGTAAAGTTATCGGTTGGATCCAGCTGCGTAGGGGGCCGAATGTTGTTGGTCCGTTTGGCTTATTGCAGCCTATTGCGGATGGACTAAAACTATTTTTGAAGGAAACTATTGTTCCTGCAAGTTCCAACAGGATAGTTTTTGTTTTAGCGCCAATGATCACCTTTATCCTAGCATTAGTTGCTTGGGCCGTTATCCCGTTCGGCCCTGGGTTGGTTCTGGCAGACATTAATGTCGGCGTACTCTATCTTTTTGCAATCTCGTCTCTGGGCGTTTATGGAATTATAATGGCTGGTTGGGCCTCTAATTCCAAATACGCTTTCCTCGGCGCTCTGCGCTCCGCAGCTCAAATGGTTTCCTATGAAGTGTCTATCGGTTTCGTTATCATTACGGTCTTACTAGCCGTTGGTTCCTTAAATCTTTCCGATATAGTGATGGCGCAAAAAGGCGGTATTCACTGCTGGCACTTCCTGCCTTTGTTTCCGATGTTCATAGTCTTTTTCATTTCCGCGCTTGCGGAGACCAATCGTGCACCATTTGACCTCCCCGAAGCGGAAGCTGAATTAGTCTCTGGCTATAATGTCGAATATTCCTCGATGACATTCGCCATGTTTTTCCTCGGTGAATACGCCAATATGTTTTTAATGGCAGGTATGACGGTGGTTCTGTTCCTAGGAGGATGGTTGTCACCGATTGAGGTTTATCCACTAACCTTAATCCCCGGGCCGATATGGTTTGTCCTAAAGGTTTGTGTAGTATTATTTGTGTTCCTTTGGGTTAGGGCTACTTTCCCAAGATATCGCTATGACCAGCTAATGCGGCTTGGTTGGAAAGTCTTCTTGCCGCTTTCCTTATTGTTTGTAGTACTCACGGCTGGATTCCTTTTCATATTTGATATGGTGCCAGTAGCCGGTGGGAGGAGTTAAAACATGGCTTTATGGGATCGAACAGCGCGTGGATTTTTATTGGTCGAGATTGTTGCTGGTATGTGGCTTACCTTCAAAACGATGTTCAAGCGTAAGCACACCATTAACTATCCTTACGAAAAGGGCCCGCTCAGCCCAAGGTTTCGGGGGGAACATGCGTTGCGTCGCTACCCGAATGGTGAAGAACGTTGTATCGCATGTAAGTTATGTGAGGCGGTCTGCCCAGCTCAAGCGATCGTTATAGAAGCTCAACCGCGCGAAGACGGTAGCCGGCGAACAACGCGTTATGACATCGATATGACGAAATGCATTTATTGTGGCTTCTGCCAGGAAGCTTGTCCCGTAGATGCCATTGTAGAAGGGCCTAATTACGAATTTGCGACTGAAACGCGCGAAGAACTTTTTTATAATAAAGAAAAATTATTAGAGAACGGCGAACGTTGGGAAAGCGAGTTATCGAGCAGTATAACGCTTGATGCACCCTATCGTTAGAAGCATTGGTCTTTAGGAATTAATCCCATGGAACTTCAAGCCATAGCCTTTTACGTTTTTGCGTGCGTGACCGTCGCAGCAGGTGTGATGGTAATAAGTTCGCGCAACCCGGTCCATTCGGTGCTATTTCTAATTCTTGCTTTCTTTAATGCTGCGGGCCTTTTTGTGCTTCTAGGGGCCGAATTTCTCGCCATGATATTGGTTATTGTTTATGTGGGCGCGGTCGCGGTGTTGTTTCTCTTCGTTGTTATGATGCTAGATATAAACTTCGTCGAACTGCGTCAGGGCTTTTTGCAATATTTGCCCGTTGGTGGCCTGATAGGTTTTATTCTAATCGTCGAATTATTGCTTGTCGTCTCCGGCTGAGTAATCAAACCTGGCAAAATTACTGGTGCTGCGATCAACTCGGAAGCGGCGGCTAATGTTACAAATACGTTAGCTCTCGGACGATTAATTTATACGGAATACATATATCTCTTCCAGGTCGCGGGGTTGATACTCCTCGTAGCAATGGTAGGTGCCATTGTTTTGACGTTGCGTCGACGCGAGGGCGTTAAACGTCAACGTATTGCGGATCAGTTGGACCGCAATCCGGAAGACGCGATTGAAGTGGTCAAAGTAGATACCGGGAGCGGGATTTAATGTTGGAAATTACTTTGGCTCATTACCTTAGCTTGGGGGCTATTCTTTTTGCATTGGGCTTATTCGGCATCTTTCTCAATCGTAAGAACGTCATCATCATCTTAATGTCCATCGAGCTAATGCTGCTTGCCGTAAATATTAATTTTGTCGCGTTTTCGAGTTATTTGTACGATTTGGTTGGCCAGATATTCGCAATTTTTGTCCTGACTGTAGCAGCTGCAGAAGCTGCAATTGGACTGGCCATACTAGTGGTATATTACCGCAACCGCGGTTCCATCGCCGTTGAAGACATCAACATGATGAAGGGCTAGCATAACATGGAAGCTGCGGTTGTATTCCTTCCTCTATTGGGTGCCTTTTTAGCTGGGCTGTTTGGTTTTGTATTGCGAGACAAGGGCTCAATGTTGGTGACTTGCGCACTCCTTACACTTTCTGCGACACTGTCTTGGTATATATTCTTTGATGTGATTTGGGGTGACGGGCCTCGTATCGTCCAGCTATTGAGTTGGGTTCATGTAGATAAATTTTCTTTCGATTGGGTTTTGCGTGTAGATCAACTGACCGCCGTTATGCTGGTTGTCGTAACGACCGTTTCGAGTGTCGTGCATTGGTATTCCATCGGCTACATGCATCACGATAAATCGATCCCGCGTTTTTTCTCCTATCTTAGTTTCTTCACGTTTTTCATGTTAATGCTGGTGACTGCGGACAATCTTATTCAAATGTTCTTTGGTTGGGAGGGGGTCGGGCTTTGTTCTTATCTGCTTATAGGCTTTTGGTTTGATAAACCGAGTGCCAATGCAGCTGCTATAAAAGCCTTCGTAGTCAATCGCGTAGGTGATTTTGGCTATGCGCTCGGTATCTTCGGGGTGTTTGTCTTATTCGGCAACGTCGGCTTTACTGAAATTTTTGCATCAGCAGCGTCAAAGAAAGACGCAACGATGGTCTTCCTTGATGTGGAATTCCACGCGCTGACCATCTTGTGTTTACTCTTGTTTATAGGAGCTATGGGAAAATCCGCTCAATTGGGATTGCACACCTGGCTTCCAGATGCGATGGAAGGCCCAACACCAGTATCCGCATTGATCCATGCAGCTACTATGGTGACTGCTGGGGTCTTTATGGTCTGTCGTCTCTCGCCGTTGTTTGAATATTCTGAAACAGCCCTCGCAGTAGTTACAATAATCGGAGGATCTACAGCCTTTTTTGCGGCTACTGTGGGTCTTACGCAAACCGATATTAAACGGGTCATCGCGTATTCTACCTGCTCGCAATTGGGCTATATGTTTTTCGCTGCTGGTGTCTCTGCCTACGGTGCGGCGATGTTTCATCTCTTCACCCATGCGTTCTTCAAAGCTCTTTTGTTCCTAGGTTCTGGTTGCGTTATCCATGCCATGTCTGACGAGCAAGATATGCGGAAAATGGGCGGTATCAGGAAGATGGTCCCGATCACCTATATTTATATGTGGATCGGTTCTTTAGCTTTGGCTGGAATAGGTATTCCCGGATTGGGCGGCTTTGCGGGCTTCCATTCTAAGGATGTAATTCTCGAATCTGCCTGGGCTGCGCAGTCCTTTGTTGGTCAATATGCTTTCTGGCTTGGTATCCTTGCTGCCATGATGACGGCCTTCTATTCCTGGCGCTTGCTTTTCCTCACTTTCCATGGGGAAGCACGATGCGATGAAAAAACGCTAGCGCATGTTCATGAATCACCTGTCTCCATGTGGCTCCCACTTACTATCCTTGCGGTTGGGGCTATCATTGCTGGATATATTGGACATGAGGCCTTTGTCGGTGGTGGTATGAAGGAATTTTGGGGTGCTTCAATCTTTACTTTGGATACGCATAAAGCACTAGAAAACGCACACAATGTGCCTTTATGGGTCAAACTTGCGCCATTAGTTGTTGGTATTGCGGGTATCTATATTGCTTATATATTTTATATTCAAAATACCTCGTTGCCTGGTAAATTTGCTGCAAAATTTAGAACGCTATACCAAATTTCCTTCAATAAATGGTATTTCGACGAATTTTATGACCGGATCTTGGTGAAACCTACTTTTGTCCTCGGCCGGCACCTTTGGAAGTCCGGCGATGGAGCGCTGATTGATGGTGTTGGACCTGACGGCGTTGCTTCCTTGACCCAACGGTTCTCGAGGATGGCAAGTGCGCTGCAGAGCGGGTATGTCTATCATTACGCATTCGCTATGCTGATCGGCCTGGTCGGTCTTGTCAGCTGGTATATCTATGGGGGCCTGTCGGGTTAACGCATCATGGCAAGCTTGCATATTCTCAGCATTATTATTTTTACCCCGTTGGTAGGGGTCCTATTCATCCTGCTCAGCTATTCTTTTAAGGGTGATGACGAAGCCGTTGCCAATAGTGCTCGTTGGGTAGCAGTCTGGGCCTCGCTAGCAACGTTCACTGTTTCACTATTTGTGTGGATGCAATTTGATTCCACACAGGCCGACTTCCAGTTTGTCGAAAAAGTGGAATGGATTAGATCATTCGGTATTTCTTATCACGTTGGATTGGACGGTATTTCTCTATTTTTCGTCTTACTTTCTACCTTTTTGACGCCCATATGCATTCTCTCTAGCTGGGAAGCGATAAAAACACATGTGCGCGAGTACATGATCGCCTTTTTGGTTCTTGAGACATTTATGGTGGGCATGTTTTGCGCGCTGGATATGTTCCTATTTTATATCTTCTTCGAAGGCGTCCTAATACCGATGTTTGTAATAATAGGAATTTGGGGCGGTCCGCGTAGGGTTTATGCTGCGTTTAAGTTTTTTCTTTACACATTGTTAGGCTCAGTTTTGATGTTGTTGGCGATGATGGCGATGTACTTGATCGCTAAGACAACAAGCATTCCAGAGCTTATAGATCATGAGTTTGCTCGGTCGGTGCAGATTTGGCTTTGGCTGGCTTTTTTCGCTTCCTTTGCAGTGAAAATTCCGATGTGGCCAGTCCATACCTGGCTACCCGATGCTCATGTAGAGGCACCGACTGCAGGTTCCGTTATCCTTGCTGGTGTACTTCTGAAGATGGGTGGTTACGGATTTTTGCGGTTCTCGTTGCCAATGTTCCCGCTCGCCTCCGACTTCTTCGCGCCTTTAGTATTCGGATTAAGCATAATTGCTGTCATCTACACCTCCTTGGTCGCTTTGGCACAGGAAGATATGAAGAAGCTAATCGCCTATTCTTCGGTTGCTCATATGGGATTTGTTACTGTCGGCATATTCGTTGCGAATCAAGAAGGAATTACTGGCTCGGTCATCCAGATGTTGAGCCACGGTATTGTTTCAGCGGCTCTTTTCTTATGCGTGGGCGTAGTCTATGACCGTATTCATAGCCGAGAAATCGCCGATTACGGGGGATTGGTTCATCGAATGCCGAAATATGCATTCGTCTTTATGGTTTTTATGTTGGCGTCTGTTGGGCTTCCCGGGACCAGTGGCTTCGTTGGTGAATTACTGGTTCTTGTTGGCGCTTTCCAGGTAAGTACTTGGCTTGCTGCCTTAATGGCCACCGGGTTGATTTTAGGTGCGGCCTATATGCTTTATTTGTATCGTCGCGTCATTTTCGGCAAACTCACAAAAGAAGAGTTGAAATCTATATTGGATCTCAACATGCGTGAAATCATCGTATTCGTTCCGCTTATAGCGGTTGTGATTTGGATGGGTGTGTATCCCACGTCTTTCTTAGACCCAATGGATATTTCAATCACCAAACTGGTGGTTGAATACGAAAATGCTTTGTCGCTTTATGAGGCAGCAAGTAATCCGGCGGTTAAATGAGGATGACTTTTAGCATTAGCGGGAGAAAGTCCCAATGAAGGGCATGATCGATATTGTCATCGCTTTGCCGGAGGTCTTTTTGGCTACAATGGCGATGCTTCTGATGATGGTCGGTGTCTATGCAAAGGCGCAACGGGCCTATTCACTCGTCACAAATTTAGCAATAATTTGCCTGCTGCTAGTGCTGACTTTAATAGTGTTTGGCAAGCCTTCAGCTACATTCGCGTTTAATAAGCTTTTCATCAACGATATTTTTGCTCAGTTCGTAAAGGTACTGATTGTGGTCGCTGGAATATTGATCTTGCTCATAGGCGATAGGTCCATGAAAGACCACAAAATAGACCGTTTTGAGTATCCGATTCTACTTATGTTTGCGAGCGTCGGCATGATGCTAATGGTTTCAGCCAATGATCTGCTATCCTTATATATTGGCCTCGAATTGCAAAGCTTGTCACTCTATGTCGTTGCGGCCTTAAGCCGGGATTCTGTGCGCTCAAGCGAAGCCGGTCTTAAGTATTTTGTGCTTGGTGCATTATCTTCGGGTATGTTGTTGTATGGTTGTTCCTTAATTTATGGTTTTGCTGGTACAACCGCCTTTGCCGTTTTACCGGACATAATTGCTAAAATCAGTGAGACACCACTTGGTTTGCTTACCGGTCTGATTTTCCTAATCGTCGGCCTTGCCTTTAAAGTCGCTGCCGTGCCGTTTCATATGTGGACACCTGACGTTTATGAAGGTGCGCCAACACCAGTAACCGCATTTTTTGCTGCTGCGCCAAAGGTTGCCGCCTTAGCATTGTTTATCAGAGTTACCATGGGGCCATTCCAAGCAATGGCCGATGAATGGCAACAAATTATCATAGTGATTTCTATTCTATCTATGGTTTTGGCTGCTTTTGCCGCAATTAATCAAACCAATATCAAGCGGCTGATGGCTTACAGCTCTATTGGACATGCAGGTTATGCGCTAATCGGTTTGGCGGTCGGTTCTGAACGCGGCGTGGCAGCGGTGTTAATCTATCTCTCCATATACGTTGTTATGGTGATTGGCACCTTTTCATGCATACTTTGTATGAAACGAAGAGGTGAGGCAGTTGAAAATATTTCAGACCTGTCAGGGCTTGGAAAGTCCCACCCTGCAGTAGCATTCGCACTATTATTGTTTATGTTTTCCATGGTCGGGATTCCGCCACTCGCTGGTTTCTTTGGAAAGCTTTACATCTTCCTCGCCGCCATCGATGCTAAACTCTATACTCTCGCTATCATTGGCGTACTTTCAAGCGTTGTTGGCGCTTTCTACTACCTTCGAATTATCAAAGTGATGTATTTCGATGATTTAGAGGAGCCATTGGATAAAAAGGTCGGGCGACGAATTGGAACAGTTATGTGCGTTACTGCTATGCTTATAACGCTCTTTATTCTAAGTCCGTCTCATTTAGTAGATCGCGCAACGGCGGCCGCATCAGTTCTCTTTAAGGGCTAATCGGTCGTCAAAATGACCGCAATCGTTGATTCCCTCCGTATATTTCGATATTCCGTACTTGGTTCAACAAACGACCAAACTCGGACCTTGATTTCCGCAGGTAAAGTGCCACCTAATTTCATTGTGGTTGCGAGCAAACAAACCTCTGGGCGCGGAAGGGCTGGGAAAGCATGGCAATCAATGCCTGGAAATCTTTTTTGCAGCTTTGCTTTAGCGCCATCGGTGCCAGCTATACGGCTGAGCGAGATCAGTTTAGTCGTAGCTGTTGCACTTCAAGCGGCGATTGCTTCTGTTCTTCCGTTTAGTAGTAAGCCAAAAATTAAATGGCCCAATGATATCCTCATCGACGGGTCGAAGATTTCAGGTATTCTATTAGAAGTTATGAACACTCCAGGGCAAGATTGCTCAACCGTGATTACGGGTGTTGGTGTAAATATCGTTTCACGTCCTCGATCATTAGACCGCCCCTCCACTTGTCTTTTAGATTTTGGCTATGCCGGTGACGCTCAGAGTTTTCTCGAAATACTAACGGGCCAGTTTCTTAGTTGTATGGCAGGTTGGGAAAAAAATGGATTTAATTCAGTAAGGCAAGCTTGGCTTGACCACGCAGTTGGATTGGGGGAAGAGATCGCTATTCGATGTGGGAATATACTACAAGAAGGTCTTTTTGAGACATTGGATGGCACTGGTGCGTTAGTTTTGCGTTTACCAGGAGGATCGTTAAGAACCATAACAGCGGGTGATGTTTTTTTAGGTTAAGGATTATGCTTCTAGCGATCGACTCAGGGAATACTAATGTGGTTTTTGCCGTCTATGATGGTAATAGTCGTAAGGCTGTTTGGCGGTGCGGGAATAATCCTAAACGTACGGCAGATGAATACGCTGTTTGGCTCACACAATTGTTTGAATTGGAAGCTTTATCGCCAAAAGATATTCATGCAGCCATATTGGCTAGTGTAGTGCCGGAAACAAAATTTAATATTCTTACCCTCTGTCGAGAATATTTCGATTGCGACCCCATGCAGGTTGACGATCCCAGTATCGATTTAGGGCTAGAAGTACTTCTATCTCAACCCGATCAAGTCGGTGATGACCGACTTGCAAATGGTGTCGCAGCATTTTCTGAATATGGGGGCCCATTAATTATCGTCGATTTTGGCACCGCCACTACGTTTGATGTGATTGATGAAAATGGAAACTATGTTGGAGGGGTTATTGCGCCCGGTATTAACCTTTCTGTTGAAGCACTTTTCCGAGCGGCATCTCGTCTCCCACTTGTCTCCATAGAGGTACCTGAAAAGGTGATAGGAAAGGCAACGGTGCCGGCCATGCAATCCGGGATTTTTTGGGGGTATATTGGATTGATCGAGGGCTTGGTTAGCCGTATTTCAAAGGAGTACGGAGCCGATATGAAAGTGGTCGCAACCGGTGGTCTCGCAAAAATTTTTGCTGATGCCACAGGCTCCATCCATGTTATCGATTCCGATTTAACGACCCGCGGACTGGTTCAAATCTTCAGGCGTAATATTGCATGAAGGACTACCTAACGTCTGGCAGCCCAGGTACTAGTGAATTATTATTTTTACCCCTAGGAGGCGCCGGCGAGATCGGTATGAACCTAAATCTATACGGTCATGATGGCGCTTGGCTTATGGTTGATCTCGGTGTCAGTTTTGGGGAGGATTATATTCCCGGCATCGACGCAGTAATGCCTGACCCTAGTTTTATTGTAGAACGGCGAGATTCCCTTTCGGGTTTGGTGTTAACCCATGCACATGAGGATCATCTCGGTGCTGTTCCACATTTGTGGCCGGAATTACAATGTCCCGTGTATGCTACTGGTTTCGCAGCCAGTATGCTGCGGCGGAAGCTTTATGAATTCGGGTTGGAAGACAAAGTATCACTCATTGAAGTACCACTTTCGGGCCAGTTTGACGTAGGTCCCTTCGGCATCGAACTTATTTCGTTAACCCATTCTATTCCTGAGCCAAATGCTTTGGTGATCAGAACCTCTGCAGGCACCGTCATGCATACAGGAGACTGGAAGTTCGACGATGACCCCGTGCTAGGGGAGCCGTCGGATGAGGAGGCTCTTCGTAGAGCCGGAGATGAGGGCATTCTCGCTATGGTTTGTGACTCTACCAATGCGTTGGTATCTGGCTCATCAGGGTCCGAAGGCTCCCTAGTGGTGCATCTGCAAAATTTGATAAGCGGATTAGATAACCGAGTGGCAGTTGGCTGTTTCGCATCGAATCTGGCCCGGTTACAGACCATTGCCCAAGTAGCACAAAACTGCGACCGCCAAGTCGTTCTAGTTGGGCGCTCACTACATCGTATGAACGAGATTGCGCGAGAACACGGTATTTTTGATAATTTAGCTTCCTTCGTTTCCGAAGAGGAGGCGGGTTACTTACCGAAAGACAAAGTTCTTTATATCTGCACAGGCAGTCAAGGCGAACCCAGAGCTGCACTTGCTCGCATCGCCCGGGGAGACCATCGCGAAGTAAAACTAGAAATGGGCGACGCGGTAATTTTCTCTAGCCGCGTGATCCCGGGAAATGAATTGGAGATTAGCCGCCTGCAAAATAAATTCCTAAGTGATGGCATCGATGTGATTACAGCTGATGATGCCGATATCCACGTTTCTGGACATCCAGCCTGCGATGAACTCGCGGAAATGTATCAATTCATTCGTCCCGAGATTGCCATCCCGGTACATGGGGAAATACGCCATCTGATTGCTCATCAGAAAATTGCAGAAACTTGCCAGGTACCACACACGGTTTTGGCACCAAATGGTAGTCTTGTCCGTCTTGATGTGGGAGGACCAAAAATTATTGACCAAGTGCCAACCGGTCGTTTAGGTATCGATGGGTGTCGATTGGTTGAACTCGATTCCTTCCCCATGCGTGAGCGCCGTCGGTTACAAACTACTGGTGCTGTTGCAGTTACAGTTATTCTAAAGGGCCGCGGCAAATTGGCAACAGAGCCTGAGGTTTCATCGTTTGGCTTAATTGATGAAGTTAAAGAGGAATATATTATATTTGAAGCTATCGATGCGGCGACACATGCGATTGAACATTTAAGTAATCGCCAGCGTGATCGAGATGAGGCAATTATCGAAGCGGTGAAACGAGAGGTTCGGCAGGTTTTCCGACGAGCGCTCGGGAAGAAGCCTATTATTCACATACACTTAACATATATTTAAGTAGCGCACAAACTTCAAAGGACCCCGCACCATGGCCTGGGCACACGGTATAATAATATTTATTTTAATCTGGTGGATGGTGTTTTTTTCTGTTTTACCTTGGGGAAACCGTCCTGTAAAAAATCCGGAATCGGGACATGCAGACAGCGCTCCAATGAAACCTAGGTTAGGTCTCAAGGTTTTAGCTACAACTGTAATTGCAATAGTCTTTACTGGTATAGCTTGGCTAGTCATTTCCGCTGATATAATTAGCTTTCGGGTTCCGTAGACAGAGTATCAACTAGTCAAAAAAAAGGACGGGTCTTAAAAGAGCCCGCCTCAAAAATTTGTTTATTTTTATATCCGAGGTTTCAAGCCATATTGCCTGGTCACTCGTTTTAGTTTCCTCCCCAAACCTGGACCGTCTTATTGGATGCAATTAATACTCCATCCAAAAACCCGCTCCTATGTACAGTTAATTTAGGTATATGTCATCCATTTTTGTAAAAATACTGCAAATACTCATAGGAAATAACTGTTCCATTTTGACCAAATCAAACTTTTATTCGAGAGTTTGCTCTTTGCTGGCACAATTAAACCTTCATTAAGTATAGTATGTTCTACAGGCTCTAAAATGCCTGAAATAGACTTGAGGTGAGATTAGCAGCATGAGGGAAAGTTTTATAATTCTTGTAGCACTTTTGATTACTATCAACGCTGTTGCAGCGGAAAAGAATAATCCGCTGACAAATAAAGAACAGTCAACAGCACAAGGATCTGGAGGAACTTACTCAGCTCCTCTTGAGGTAGACTCAAGTAGCAGGACCGTGAAAATATCCGCTGAAGATTGCGCCCGATTAGTAACCCATAAACCGCAGGCTGATGTCGCTTACAGAGCTGGTGTAGATGTTGACGGTAACTATGTTACTCCAGCAGATGTAAGTAGCGCTAACGTTGTAATTAATGTCCCAAGTAAAGTCGAATTTGATATTGCTTTCGATCCTTTAGATGGAACTTTGGCTGGAATGGTTTCGAAGACTAGTTTGTCTATCGGCCGAGTTAGTTATAATATTGAAAGTGGCGCAATGAGCTATAACGGCAAACCTTTGAGTGTCGCCGATAAAGTTATGCTTGGGCAGCGCTGTCGTGAGAAACTAGACCAATAATAATTTCTTGTGTGCCCTCGGGACCGACATCATGGACAATGGTTGCTGCTTTACCTAGATTGCCTCTGACTGTGGATTCCATCATCAGGCCTATTTTTTTATGAGTGACGATAATTCCCACGCCGTTCGTCGTTCGCAATTCTTCTTGCCAACGACTAAAGAGACACCATCTGATGCCCAAATCGCATCTCATCGTTTAATGCTACGTGCTGGTATGGTGCGCCAGTCCAGCGCTGGTATTTACTCATGGCTGCCACTGGGTTTTCGAGTTCTAAGAAAGATTGAAAAAATAGTTCGCGAAGAACAAAATTTGGCTGGTGCTCAAGAGTTGCTTATGCCCACAATCCAGTCTGCCGACTTATGGCGTGCTTCGGGCCGTTACGAGGATTATGGCAAAGAAATGCTGCGTATTTCTGATCGTCATGACAGAGAAATGCTCTATGGCCCGACGAATGAAGAGCTCATAACTGAGATTTTTGCGGGTACCCTCCGTAGCTATCGAGATGTGCCCAAAACGCTTTATCACATCCAATGGAAATTTCGCGATGAAGTCAGGCCACGCTTTGGTGTAATGCGTGGACGTGAATTTTACATGAAAGATGCCTATTCCTTTGATCTTACATCAGAACTCGGGCGGGTTTCTTATAATAAGATGTTTATTGCCTACCTTCGAACTTTCGCAAGGATGGGTATAAACGCCATTCCCATGCGTGCTGATACAGGTCCGATTGGTGGAGAACTGAGCCATGAGTTTATAATACTGGCAGACACTGGCGAGAGTGAAATTTTTTGTGATCAGGATTTAATAGATATGGATGTCATGGCCAGTGAGGTTGACTATGCAGTCGATTTACAGCCTATCGTGGATAAATGGACGGGGCTCTATGCTGCAACTGACGAAATGCATGATGTAAAGAAATTTGAAGCCAATGTACCCGAAGGTAAGCGTGTTTGTGCACGCGGAATTGAGGTTGGTCATATTTTCTTTTTTGGCACAAAATACTCCGAAAAGCTCGGCGCTAAAGTGAATTTGCAAAACGGCGACGAGCGGGCAGTTCAAATGGGATCCTACGGTATCGGCGTATCGCGTTTGGTCGGCGGAATAATCGAAGCAAGCCATGATGAAGAGGGTATAATCTGGCCTGAGAGTGTAGCGCCATTTCGGGTTGGAATTATTAATTTACGCCAAGGCGATAATGCTTGCGATCAATCATGTAATGATCTTTTTATCAAATTAGCCGAGCAGGGTGTCGAAGTGATCTATGATGACCGTTCGGAGCGGGCAGGTGGTAAGTTTGCGGACATGGAACTAACAGGTATTCCCTATCAAGTCATTATCGGGCCGAAAGGGGTCGAAAAAGGCGTTCTTGAATTCAAAAACCGCAAGACTGGTGAGCGGGAAGAATTTTCTAGCGATGCCTTATTTAGCCGTCTAGGCATAAACTGATGTTTAATGCATTCGAGCGCCTAATTGCGTTTCGGTATTTGCGAGCTAGGAGACAAGAGGGCTTTATATCAGTCGTTGCATGGTTTTCTCTACTGGGCATCATGTTGGGGGTTGCCACACTCATAATCGTGATGTCCGTGATGAACGGCTTTCGTGAGCAATTATTATCTCGTATCGTCGGCGTTAATGGGCATGTAGAGGTCTTAAGTCCGGGGCGTCCTTTGGGTAATTTTAAAAAATTAGCACAAACTGTTCGCAGTCTGGATGGTGTTGTGGCTGTGACTCCAGTCGTTCAAGGGCAAGTTCTAGCCTCCACCAAGTTTCACGCTGCCGGTGCACTAGTGCGTGGGCTGACTTATGAAGATTTTCAAGAACGCCCCATTTTGAAGAACAGTTTATTGGCAGGGTCACTTGATGATTTCAAGAGGGGGCGGGGTGTTTTGGTAGGAACTCGGTTCGCGCGGCGTTTCGGCCTTGAACTCGGCTCTATGGTGAAACTAATTTCACCCCAAGGCACCAACACGGCGATGGGGCCTGTCCCGAGGGTTAAAACTTTTCGTGTCTCGGGGTTTTTCCGTGTTGGTATGTCAGAATATGACAGTAATTTCATTTATATGCCTTTGAAAATAGCCCAGATATTTTTTCGCCATAAAAATACCGTTTCAAAGCTTGAGGTAATTACCAATAATCCGGATAAGGCGGATGTGTTTCAGAAAATCATTGATGAAGAAATTCGGCCATTAGCTCGCGCTATGAGTTGGCAGCAGGTAAATTCTAGCTTCTTTGAGGCACTGCGTGTGGAACGAAATGTGATGTTCCTGATATTAAGCCTAATTATCATAGTCGCAGCATTCAACATTATTTCAAGTCAAGTGATGTTGGTTCACGATAAAGGTAAGGGTATCGCAATTTTGCGCACTATGGGTGCGACACGCTTGATGGTTTTGAGAATCTTTTTTATGACCGGCGCTAGTGTCGGAATTCTCGGTACGATGATGGGTAGTACACTGGGCCTATTATTTACATTTAATATCGAAGCAATACGTCAATTCCTGCAGACCCTTCTGAGCACAGAATTATTTCCAGCAGAAATATATTTTCTCTCGCGCATGCCTTCTAAGGTGGACAATTTCGAAGTTATCTTAGTTATTATAATGGCTCTCGTACTTTCGCTGCTAGCGTCGATTTATCCTGCATGGAAAGCCGCACGAATGGAGCCAGTTGAGGCACTTCGCTATGAGTGATATGCCCGCAATACATCTGAAATCGATAGAGCGATCTTATAAACAACCCGAAAATACTCTGGAGGTACTACGTGGATTGACGCTCTCAGTGCGGTCTGGCGAGGTAGTTGCGCTCATGGGCCATTCGGGCTCCGGCAAATCGACATTGCTGCATATTGCGGGCCTCCTCGAAAGGCCAGATGGTGGTGATGTCGTGTTGGGCGGTCAAAGCTGCACCGACTTAAATGATAATGAGCGTACGCTTGTAAGACGTCACCAAATCGGGTTTGTCTATCAATATCATCATCTAATGCCAGAATTTTCGGCATTAGAAAACGTAATGCTACCGCAGATGATGTCCGGTGTTCGTAGAGGTATCGCGAGGGAAAAGGCCGCCGCACTGTTGGACTCTGTAGGCTTGATGAAACGTTATGCACATCGGCCAGCGAAACTTTCTGGGGGCGAGCAACAACGTGTAGCAATCGCCAGGGCACTTGCAAATGATCCACGAGTTTTATTAGCCGATGAGCCGACCGGCAATCTGGATTTGGAGACCGCCGAACAGGTTTTCTCACTTTTGCAAAAGCTGATTGCTGAAAGCAATCTGGCAGCCCTGATTGCCACCCATAACCTTGATTTGGCTAAACGCCTCGACCGGCACTTTCTACTGGAATATGGGCTGCTAGTAAGGCAGGGCGATGAGTCGTGAATCTAGATATCCTTTAAGAAAATTAGGAAAAATAAGTTACTGATAAAATGGATAAAAAAAGACTTTACTGATTTTTCTCGTCTCCGTGGCATTGTGTCATTATGACCCATGCAGATTTCGTACATCTAAGAGTCCACTCAGCATATTCCTTGTCGGAAGGCGCGATAAAAATCGGTGATTTAGCCGAACTTTGCACTACCTTCAATATGCCGGCAGTGGCGATCACAGATACCAATAATTTATTCGGCGCATTAGAGTTTTCGCTAACCTTACGCAAAGTAGGGGTTCAACCGATTATTGGCTGTCAACTTTATCTAAAACGTGAAGATGGTTCGGGCGAAGCATCAGGGCTTTCGCCCGATCAGATCGTTCTTCTAGCTCAGTCCGAAACCGGGTATCAAAATCTATTGAAGCTATCAAGTATCTCATATCTGGGTGGACACAATAAAGACTCACTTGAAATTAGCTTAGATGACCTCGCCGCGAACGCTGAAGGATTGATTGCTTTAACCGGTGGTCCGGCGGGACCCATAGGCCGTAGGCTTGCTGAAGGGCAAGATCCCGCAGCGGATCAATGCCTCGAAAGATTGAAGTCCATATACCCAAATAGGCTTTATGTAGAGCTGATGCGACATGGGCTGGCTATAGAGAATAAAATTGAAGGGCGGTTAATCGACCTTGCATATAAACATAATTTGCCCCTGATCGCGACAAACGAGGTTTTCTTTGCTGATCGTGAAATGCATCAAGCGCATGATGCGTTAATTTGTATCGCTGCAGGTGTGACAATCGATGACGAAAATCGGCGGCAGGAGACACCTGAGCATTACTTCAAATCTGCAAGCGAAATGAAAGCATTGTTCGCCGATATTCCCGAAGCCATAGATAATACTCTTATCGTCGCCCAACGATGTGCTTTCATGCCTGAATCACGTGATCCGATTTTGCCTCCCTATGCTCAATTGGAGGGTCGGACTGAAATCGATGCCCTTACGGAGATGTCCAAAAAAGGACTGGACAAACGGCTTGCTCTTGCCGGGCCTGAACATACGCCTGAGGAATATTACAAACGGCTTGAATATGAAGTCGGCGTGATTGAGGAAATGGGATATGCGGGCTATTTCTTAATCGTAGCAGATTTCATTCAATGGGCTAAAAATAAGGGTATCCCAGTGGGGCCGGGACGTGGCTCCGGCGCGGGTTCCGTCGTAGCTTGGGCCTTAACTATTACCGATCTTGACCCTTTGAGATGGGGATTGTTGTTCGAGCGTTTTCTCAACCCTGAACGCATCTCTATGCCTGACTTTGATGTCGACTTTTGTAAGAATCGGCGCGATGAAGTGATCGAATATGTCCAAACGACGTATGGTCGCGATAAGGTCGCCCAGATCATTACGTTCGGCAAGCTCGAAGCGCGCGCTGTATTGCGAGATGTGGGCAGGGTCTTGGGCATGCCCTACGGGCAGGTAGATCGGATTTGTAAGCTGGTACCTTATAACCCAGCCAAACCGATAAAATTGCAGCAAGCTCTGGAGTCTGAGCCACAGTTAGCTGAACTGTTTGATCAGGAAGAGGATATTAGACGTCTCTTTAATATCGCATTGCAGTTAGAAGGTCTTTTCCGACACGCTTCTACGCATGCCGCTGGCGTTGTTATTGGTGACCGTCCATTAGATTCATTGGTGCCTCTCTATCGCGATCCACGCTCCGAAATGCCGGTGACTCAGTTCAACATGAAGTATGTAGAAATGGCAGGTTTGGTGAAGTTTGATTTTCTGGGGCTTAAAACTCTGACTGTTTTATCTGAAGCACAGAGCTTGCTCAAAGAACGTGGAGTAGATATTGATTTAGAGACCGTACCGCTTGGTGATGAGCCAACTTATAAAATGTTCTGTCGTGGAGAGACAACTGGGGTCTTTCAGCTAGAATCAAGTGGTATGCGCGACGTTATACGCAAACTTGGGCCCGATCGATTTGAAGATATTATTGCCTTGGTTTCTCTCTATCGCCCCGGTCCAATGGATAATATTCCAAGCTATATAAATAGAAAGCATGGTGACGAAGAACCCGATTATATGCATCCTCTTATTAAGGATATTCTCAAAGAAACTCATGGTATCATGATCTATCAAGAGCAGGTCATGCAGATCGCGCAGGAACTATCGGGCTATACGCTCGGCGGTGCTGATCTCTTGCGCCGCGCCATGGGTAAAAAAATTCAATCGGAAATGGATGCGCAACGAAAAACTTTCATTGACGGGGCAATGGAACGCCATGTTAGCAAAGGGGTTGCAGGTCATATTTTCGAGCAAGTCAACAAATTTGCGGGCTATGGCTTCAACAAATCCCATGCGGCAGCATATGCGCTAGTTGCTTACCAAACAGGCTATTTAAAAGCGAATTACCCTGTCGAATTTCTAGCGGCTTCTATGTCCCTTGATGCAGGCAATATCGATAAGTTGAATGCATTTCGAACAGAGCTTGATCGTCTTAAGATCGAATTATTACCTCCTGATGTTAACCGATCGGAGGCTAACTTTACAGTAGAGACAGCTGCAGGAGGCGCGCTATCGGTCCGTTATGCGCTTGGTGCGTTAAAAAATGTTGGCGCGGAGGCTATGAGGTTGCTTGTACTCGAGCGGGAGGAAAATGGTGTATTTGAAAGTATTTTTGATTTCGTTACACGGTTAGACACCCAAGTGGTTAATAAACGCCAAATGGAGAATCTAGCCCGCGCTGGTGCATTTGACACGTTAAACCCCAATAGGCAGCAGGTATTTAGAGCAGTTGAACTGCTTTTGCGCCATGCAAGCCTTGCGCAGTCAGAACGCGCTAGCAATCAAACAAATCTATTTGGTGATGTCATGAGCCAGGAAATCTTGCCTCCGTTGCCGGATATCGAAGATTGGGGGGGGCAAGAACGTTTACAAGAAGAGTTTCTAGCGATTGGGTTTTATTTATCAGCACACCCCTTAGAAGCATATGCTAAATCCTTCGAACGAATGAACGTGCGCTGTTGGCGAGAAGTCTCCACTGGAATGGTTAAAGAGACAATCATTAAACTTGCCGGTATCGTCGCGGGTAAGCGGGTTATCAATGGTAAGCGCGGAAAACTAGCATTCGTCCAGATGTCTGATATGACTGGTGTTTTCGAAATAACTATATTTTCGGAATTACTAGCTGGGGTGAGCGATTTGTTGGAGGGGGGCGTGCCACTTCTGGTAAATGCGACTGTCCAGAAAAATGGCGAAGATTTCCGCGTGACCGCCACTCGAATTGAACCTTTGGAAGAGGCTGCATCTCGGGCTGCGGCCGGTTTGCAAATTTTTCTTAGAGATGACAAGCCTGTTAGGAGCCTTAGTTCAGTCATTAAAGAACACGGTGTAAGGGGTAATGGGCGGGTCTCAATAATGCTAGATATACAGGATCAGGATATAGAGATTGATCTCGATCAGCGTTATCGTATCACGCCGCAATTCCGTGCGGCGGTAAAGTCCATAGCGGGTGTTGTTGATGTTCGGGATATTTAACCCGCGGATGTTGTATTTTCCTTGCAGTACTGGCCTTTAGGGTCTATACCGCGCGCCATCACACACGCGGTTAGACTGGCCCTTGGTGAGCAGGGGTCAATCCGGTGCCGAATTATAGGTGACAGACCGCGGAGGCAAGAACCGGAAAAGGATACTGCATTATGACAATGCCGTCGTTTACTATGCGTCAACTTCTCGAGTCTGGCGTCCATTTTGGCCATACCACCCGTCGCTGGAATCCGCGTATGGCTCCTTACATTTTTGGTGAGCGCAATGGCGTTCACATTATTGATTTAGAGCAGACTGTTCCGCTATTGAACCGCGCGTTAGAAACCGTGCGCAGCGTTGCTCAAGGCGGCGGGCGTGTTCTGTTTGTTGGTACTAAACGGCAGGCTACTGAAGTAATAAAGGAGGCTGCAGAGCGAAGTGGTCAGTATTTTGTCAACCATCGTTGGCTTGGTGGGATGTTGACTAATTGGAAAACAATCTCGAATTCGATCAAACGCTTAAAACAGTTAGAAGACCTTCTTAAAGCTGAAAGTGTTGGTTTGACAAAAAAGGAATTGTTGGGCCTTCAGCGTGAACACGATAAACTTGATCGCGCGTTAGGTGGTATTAAGGAAATGGCGGGCATTCCTGACCTTATTATTATCGTCGATACCAACAAAGAATCGATTGCAGTACAAGAAGCCCGTAAGCTCAACATACCGACTATTGGTATTCTTGATAGTAATTCTAATCCTGAAGGTATTACCATGCCAGTCCCTGGTAATGATGATGCGATGCGAGCAATTTCTCTATATTGTAATTTGTTTGCCGATGCAGTGTTGGATGGCCTTCATGTAAGCTTGATGGGCGCTGATGGAGATCCTGGTGAAAGCCCAGAAGCACCAGTCGAAAACTTAGAGACTGAGACAGAAGTACCAACCGTGGATGAAGCGTCAGCAGAATCAGAATCTATAGAAGCACCAGTTGCGGTTGCAGCCGAACCTAAAGCGGGAAAGGCTGCTGCAGCGAAGGCTTAAAAGCCAACAGGAAGTTAATGTTATTGGCGGGACCTTCAACAGTCCGGTCTGAGAAATAAGAGGAAGTATAATGGCGGCAATTAGCGCGGCGCTGGTGAAGGAGCTCCGAGATAAAACCGGCGCTGGAATGATGGATTGTAAGAAAGCGCTTTCCGAAACTGACGGTAGTATGGATGACGCAGTTGATTGGCTGCGAACAAAGGGTCTAGCAGCGGCAGCTAAAAAGGCGGGACGTGTGGCGTCAGAGGGTTTGGTTGGCGTAGTGTGTGATGACAAATCTGGCGCTGTTATAGAAGTTAATTCTGAGACCGATTTTGTATCGCGGAATGAAGATTTCCAAGCCTTAGTCAAGTCGCTTAATGAGATTGCGTTAGTAAAAAATGGTGATGCTGTGGCGATAAACGCGGCGGTCTATCCGGATACGGGGCGCACTGTAGAAGAAGAAATGACCCATCAGATCTCCACTATTGGCGAAAACCTCTCAATTCGTAGGGCCCAAACAATTAATGTCAGTAATGGTGTTGTTTCGGGTTATGTACATAGTGCGCTGACCCCTGGCCTTGGTAAAATCGGTGTTCTTCTCGCACTGGAATCGGAAGGCGATAAAGCAAAACTTGAAGAAGTTGGCAAACAATTAGCAATGCATGTTGCTGCCGCTAATCCAGAATGGATATCCAAAGAAGAGGTGACCGCCGAAGATCAAGAACGAGAACGTAAAGTTCTACGAGAACAGGCGGCGGATTCTGGCAAGCCTGATGAAATTATTGAGAAAATGGTTGATGGGCGTATGCGTAAGTTCTACGAGGAAGTTTGTTTACTTGAACAAACCTTTGTCATCGACAACGAAACGAAAGTTTCTAAAGTGTTGGAAACCGTATCAAAAGAAATTGGATCGGATATTAAAATTACCGGATTTGTCCGCTATGGTCTCGGCGAAGGGATTGCAAAGGAAGAATCTGATTTTGCGGCGGAGGTCGCAGCAACTATAGGTGACTAAGAGAGTTTCGACTTTTTCTTGACCTATTGGAGGCGCGGTTCGAAGATTGGGTAAAAGAAAATCCGATTTCAACCGTGTGCTATTGAAGATTTCGGGCGAGGCCTTAATGGCCGATCGCGAATTTGGCTTAGACCAGGTAACGGTTGAGCGTGTATCTCACGAAATAAAAGCCGTTTATGACTTTGGCGTCCAGATTTGCCTTGTTATCGGTGGTGGCAATATTTTTCGTGGTGTCTCTAGTGCCGCAGATGGAATGGAACGGGCTTCAGCCGATTATATGGGCATGCTTGCTACGGTCATGAACGCACTAGCTGTCCAAAGCAACCTAGAAACACTTGGCGTAGATACACGGGTACAATCAGCTATTCCTATGGATGCCGTTTGTGAACCCTACATACGTCGTCGCGCAGTTAGGCATATGGAAAAGGGCAGGGTGGTTATATTCGCTGCCGGTACTGGTAATCCGTATTTTACAACCGATACTGCAGCAGCACTTCGGGCCTCTGAGATGGAATGTGACATATTATTAAAAGCCACCAAGGTAGACGGAGTTTATTCAAGTGACCCTATAACCAACCCTGACGCAATTCGGTATGATCAGCTAAGTTATATGGATGTTCTTGCGCAAGATCTAAAAGTAATGGATGCCGCTGCAATTTCATTGGCGCGAGAAAATGGCATCCCGATAATCGTTTTCTCCTTAAACGAAGAGGGCGGTTTCGCTAATGTTATAAAGGGCGAAGGCACGTTTACTACTATTTCAGAAGCGAGGTAACAGATGGCCGACGAATTTGATATCGATGACATTCAGCGTCGTATGGATGGTGCACTGGCCGCATTAAAGAGAGATTTTAGCGGCTTACGAACAGGTCGGGCTTCAACGGCTTTATTGGATGCCTTGGACGTGGATGCATATGGGAGCCAAATGCCAATCGACCAAGTTGGCACTGTCAGCGTGCCTGAATCACGTCTCTTGACCATACAAGTTTGGGACAAGGGGCTGGTGGGTGCCGTGGAGAAATCCATCCGAGAATCAGAGCTTGGTTTGAACCCACAGTCGGAAGGTCAACTGATACGTATTCCAATTCCCGATCTTAGCGAAGAACGCCGCCTTGAGATTAAAAAAATTGCTGCTAAGTATGCAGAACAAGCTCGCATCTCAGTTCGTAATGTTCGCAGAGATGGAATGGACCAACTTAAAAAAGCCGAAAAAGGCGGAGAAATATCCCAAGATGATCAACGTATTTATGGCGACGAGCTACAGGATATGACTGACAACCATGTAAAGAAGATCGATGAAACCCTAGCCCAAAAAGAAGAAGAAATCATGCAGGTCTAGGCATATGGCGCCTTTCTCCGAAGAACTTAAAGAGCCGCCTTGTCATGTGGCAATTGTAATGGACGGCAATGGCAGATGGGCTAAAGCACGAGGTCTGCCGCGCGCCGAGGGACATCGGCGTGGTGCGGAAGCGGCGCGTAGGGCTGTCCAATCCGCGTCCGATCTCGGCGTGCGTTACTTGACGCTCTTTAGCTTTTCGTCTGAGAATTGGCAGCGGCCTATTTCCGAAATCGACGACCTAATGGGTTTGCTACGCTGGTATTTGCGCTCCGAAACAGCTGAACTACACAAGAATGGCGTTCGCTTGCGGGTGATTGGCGATCGCTCGCGCCTTCCAAACGACATCGTGGGTCTTATTGAAAGTGCCGAGAAAACCATGGAAGAAAATTCAGGCCTCTTCCTTGTTTTAGCGCTTAGTTACGGTGGTCGGCAGGATATTTTAAATGCTGCAAAGTCTCTTGCTGAAAACGCTGCTGCAGGACAATTGGATACAAGTCAGATAGATGAACAGCTTTTTCAATCTCGACTGGAAACCAATGGTTTACCCGATCCAGACTTGTTAATTCGTACCAGCGGCGAACAACGCATTAGTAATTTTTTAATTTGGCAAATGGCCTACACCGAGTTTGTATTCTCAGACGTATTATGGCCGGATTTCGATCATATTCATTTCGAGAAAGCAGTTGAAGAATTTCGCCGCAGGGATCGACGCTATGGCGCCACCATCGAATCCCGCTGAACCATCAAAACTAGGCAAACGTATCGTTTCGGCGCTGTTATTATTTTCAATTGCATCAGCTTCAATCTGGCTCAACGGTTGGTACACTGCAATATTTTTCAGCATTTTGGCAGCTATTATGTTGTGGGAATGGTTTAGTTTAACAAGCGTTAAAAGCGGGATTCTAATAATTATTTTAAGTGTTCTGGGTGGATGTCTGCCACTTTTAGCGGCACAAATTACAACGATTATCCTTGTCGGTGTATTGGCTGCAGTGTTTATGATCGGACTGATTTTTTCATGTAGCCGATTTGGCATAATGGGGCTGATAATTGGCGTTGGGCCACCGCTAATTATGGGAACTATGTTTTCGCTTACCCATTTACGCGCGCTTCCCGAAGTGGGGCTACAAACCGTAATTTGGGTTATATTGCTGGTTTGTGCCATGGATATTGGCGGGTATGTAGTCGGCAAAACAGTTGGTGGGCCTCGCTTGGCGCCGGCTATAAGCCCAAATAAGACCTGGTCCGGTCTGATTGGGGGGGTATGCTTTGCAATAATTGTCAGCGGATCGTTCGCAAGTTTTATAGATGGAGGGTCCTTGTTCATTATGTCGACATTAGGGGGTATATTGGCGGTCATAGCTCAGGGAGGTGACCTCCTCGAGTCTGCCTGGAAACGACATTTTAATGTAAAGGATTCAAGTGCCCTATTGCCCGGGCACGGTGGGTTTCTTGACCGTTTTGATGGGTACTTGACGGTGGTCCCTATCGTAACCCTAATGACGTTTTTGGCCGGGAGCCCGATAACATGGCATTAATGAGCGCTAAGAAGTCAGAGGTCTCAGCCCCGCGCCAGGTAGCGATTCTTGGATCGACTGGATCAGTAGGATCCCAGACGATTGATATTATTCGCCGAAATAGAAATCAGTATGAAGTAACCGCGTTGACCGCTCGACGCAATGTAGAGGAGCTTGCTGTACAAGCAAAAGAATTCAAACCATCTTTTATTGCTTTAGCTGAGCCCGATGGTTATCAGGAGCTCAAAAACTCCCTATCAGGGTATGATATCGAAATAGCAGTAGGGTCAGAAGCAGTTGCCGAGGCAGCTCAGAGACCAGCTGAATGGGTTATGGCCGCCATCGTTGGCGCTGCAGGTCTTAAGCCAACACTAGCAGCAGTAGAGCGCGGGGCCATCGTAGCATTTGCAAATAAAGAATGTCTGGTTTGCGCCGGTGAATTAATGATGAATGAGATTAAACGTCAAGGAGCTACTCTGCTCCCGGTCGACTCCGAGCACAATGCTATTTTCCAAGTTTTTGATTTTGAGCGCCGTGAAGGTATAGAAAAGTTGATTTTGACCGCTTCTGGTGGTCCGTTTCGTGATTGGGACACCCAAGCGATGGGACAGGCTAGTCCGGCCCAAGCGGTCGCCCATCCCAATTGGGATATGGGGGCTAAAATTTCTGTTGATTCCGCTACTATGATGAATAAGGGCCTCGAGGTAATAGAGGCCTATCACCTTTTTGGCTTACCGGAAGATAAGATTGATGTAGTTGTGCACCCGCAATCAGTCATTCACAGTATGGTTGCATATATTGACGGTTCGGTACTCGCTCAGATGGGAACACCGGATATGCGAACGCCAATCGCCTATTCATTGGCCTATCCGGAACGACTGGAAACTCCCTGCGATCGTCTCGATTGGAATGAGATGAAGACATTGACCTTTGAAGCTCCTGATCCCGGTCGATTTCCAGCACTTCGTATTGCGCGCGAAGTATTAAGAGCAGGGGGCAGTGCGCCCATAGTCATGAATGCAGCAAATGAAATTGCTGTCGCTAATTTTCTTGATGGCCGAATTGGCTTTCTGCAAATAGCCGCAACGGTGGAGAAGGCGCTGGAAACCTTCCCGCATCGTCAACCTGAAACGCTGGATGACGTGCATTTGCTCGATAGTGAAGCCCGAACTCTGACCCATGACGTCGTAGCAACCCATTTTTAGGTTAGGCGCTAATTTAATTTTCTAGGCTGGATACTATTTAAATAAAAGAGGACCGTATGGACTTTCTGTTTATCTACCTTTTGCCCTTTTTAGTACTTCTAACTGTTCTAGTCTTCGTTCATGAACTTGGGCACTACTGGATTGCGCGGAGAAATGGGGTCCGTATCGATGTATTCTCCGTTGGGTTTGGTCCGGAAATTTATGGTCGTACGGACAAGCATGGAACTCGCTGGAAGTTTAGCGCTATTCCTCTTGGAGGATATGTCAAAATGTTCGGCGAGGGAGAATATACTGGTGGTGGCGCTTCAGAACAGCCGCTGACCAAAGAAGAAAAAAAAGTTTCTTTTTATCACAAGAGGTTAGGGCAACGCGCGGCCATCGTATTTGCGGGCCCCGCAGCTAATTTTTTATTCGCAATTTTTGTATTAGCGGCCGTTTTTATGACGGTCGGCCAGCCCTACACACCACCAGAGGTTGGTGCTGTAGGGGCCGATAGTGCTGCTGCCGAGGCAGGTCTTGAGCCAGGTGATAAGTTCGTGGAGATTGATGGAGCTACAATACAACGTTTTGAGGATGTTCAGCAAATCGTCAGGCTCAGCGCGGGAGAACAATTGACGCTAGTAATTGAACGAGACAAAAAGCTTCTTACCCTATATGCCACACCAAAAATATCGGAACTTACGGATAGATCTGGCAATATTCATAAAATTGGCCTCCTTGGTGTGTCTCGCCAAGGCGTTGCTTATGTAAAACACGGGCCATTCAAAGCTATCTGGCAGGCTATGCGTGAAGGAGTACAGTTAACACTCGGCACATTCAAAGCAATTGGACAAATGATAGACGGTACGAGAAGTCCGAAAGAATTGGGCGGTCCGGTTCGTATCGGCCAAATGTCTGGGGATTTCGCTAAGTCCGGGTTTATTCCCTATATTTGGTTTATGGCTCTACTTTCAATCAACTTGGGCTTAATAAATCTATTCCCAATACCCATGCTAGATGGCGGACATTTACTGTTTTACGCCATTGAAGCGGTAACTCGACGTCCAGTTAACGAGCAGTTCCAAGAGTACAGTCTTAGAATTGGCCTTGCATTGATACTTGGATTTATGATCTTTGTTACGTTTAATGACATTAAAAGTCTTTTTAATGTTTGAATCGGCAAGAAAAAGGTCCTAAAAGCTGTTTATAATTTAAGAGGTATGACTTGCCAGTACTAAGACGGATAGGCGGACTGCTATGTATTATCGGCAGTGCTATGGTGTATGCGGGTGTTTCGTATGCGCAAGGGTCAACTGCGCCTCTTATAGTACCACCGGCGCCCCAGGGTGCGCCCAGTATCATGGCTGCACCAACACCGAGTGTTAGAGGCCAGTCTTTGCCAACAGGGCCGCTTATTAGTGAGCTATTTGTAGAAGGTACCCGACGGATAGATCCTAGTACCGTGGTTTCATATATGACAGTGAAGGAAGGGGACCACTACACGGCTGATCAAGTTAATAAGTCTCTTAAAAAGCTTTACGCAACAGGGCTTTTTAGAGACGTAACAATTAATTTGGAAGGCACTATTCTCACCATAAGAGTTGTAGAAAACCCGGTCATTAACCGAATAGCGTTTGAAGGCAATAAATCTCTCGAAGACGATGCGTTAAATTTAGAAATTCAGCTGCGTACGCGGATAGTTTTCACGCGTACTCGTGTTCAACAAGATGTAAAACGTATTTTAGAACTCTATCGACGGAGTGGTTATTTTGCTGCAGTAGTAGAACCGAAAGTCATCCAATTAGAACAGAACCGAGTTGATCTAGTCTTTGAGATCAATGAGGGTGCAAAGACTGGCATCAAACAAATTTCCTTTATAGGTAACCAAAAGTTCTCCGACAGTAATTTGAAGGAAGTTATTTTAACCAGAGTATCACGCTGGTATCGGTTTTTTTCTAGCTCGGACACGTATGATCCGGACCGATTAACCTTTGATCGCGAGTTATTGCGACGGTTCTATCTAGAACACGGATATGCAGATTTTCGTGTTATTTCAGCTGTTGCAGAACTAACACAAGATGGCACCGGCTTTTTTATTACCTTCACTATTGACGAAGGCCCGCGATATAAATTTGGTAAGATACAGGTTGAATCCAAAATTAAAGAAGTTGATCCGAAGTTTCTATACCCGGCTGTAAAAGCCGAAAAGCGTGATTGGTATAACTCGAAAATCGTAGAATCCGATATAGTAAGAATTACTACTGAAGTTGGAAACCGTGGCTTTGCTTTTATCAATATTAGGCCGGTAGTAAAGCGCAATACTAAAACACGTATTATCGACATTACTTATTCCGTTCAGGAAGGCCCCAAAACCTTTGTCGAACGTATTGATATACGTGGAAATGTCCGTACGTTAGAAGAAGTTATCCGTCGAGAGTTTCGCCTTGTTGAGGGTGATGCGTTTAATGCTGCAAAATTGAGGCGATCCAAGCAAAGGATAAGAAACCTAGGATATTTCTCTAAGGTTGATGTTATCAAAAAGCCTGGTAGTTCGCGGGACAAAACGGTCGTAGAGGTTGATGTCGAAGAACAATCAACAGGCGAATTAACCGTTGGTGCTGGCTTTTCAACATCTGATGGATTGCTTGGGGAAGTATCGTTGCGTGAACGTAATTTGCTCGGGCGTGGACAGGATTTAGGTGTGAAAGCGCGCGTTTCCTCGCGTTCACAGGCATACAAATTGTCATTTACGGAACCCTATTTCTGGGATCGCCAATTGGCCGCAGGCTTCGATATATTTAGGACTACACGCGATCGGGGCAGCCAAAGTGGCTTTGATGAGAAACGTACCGGTGGTGCGCTCCGCGTAGGCTATAACATTAACGAAGAGTGGAGCCATAACCTGAATTATGGTTTGGAGCGTCAGGATATTACGAATGTGCAAAGTGACGCCTCGCAGTTCATTAGGGCGGAAGAAGGCAATAAGATTAAATCGTCAGTCGGTCATACTCTTACGTTAGATACGAGGGACAATCGCCAAGAGCCTACTGAAGGCTATATTTTTCGTCTATCTAACACCGTTGCAGGGCTGGGAGGAGATATCAAGAATGTTCGTTCTACGCTAAAGGGACAATATTTTTATCAATTTGCCAAGCAATGGGTAGGGACCATTAAGGGTGAGTACAGCAGAGTGTTCGGTATTGGCCAAGATGTCCGCGTGCTTGATCGGTATAGCCTCGGCGGTGACTCTTTCAGGGGATTCAATACCTCTGGTATTGGTCCAAGAGACAGAAGTACGAATGATGCGCTCGGGGGATTAACCCGGGCCGTTGGGACTGCCGAGTTAGTATTCCCGCTCGGCCTTCCAGAAGAACTGGGAATTAGTGGTGCATTATTTACTGACATTGGAACCGTTTTCGGAACTGATGAGAGTAGTGATCTCATTCAAGATGAGTCCGAGCCGAGGATTACTGTTGGTGCAGGTATTTCCTGGAAATCACCGATGGGTCCTATGCGTATGGATTTTGGCTATCCGATCAAAAAAGCAGATTTTGATAAAACCGAGGTGTTCCGCTTTAGTTTCGGTACTAGGTTTTAGGCTATGCTGCGTATATTTAGGGTGACCAAAGTTGTATCCCTTACCTTGGCAGCAGTTGTTGTATTGTGCGCGTCAGCGAACTTTATGGCGCATGCAGAGGGTACAAAAGTAGCCGTTGTTGATCGAAATCTTATTACGCGCGATTCGAGCGCAGCGAAATGGATGCGATCTGTAATCGATAGCAAATACCAGCAATACCAGGCTGAAATAAAGAACGCTCAAAATGCTCTGGCAAGTGCTAGAGATGATTTAAAGCGCCAATCTCCCAATTTAGATGCGGGATCCATTAGAAAGAGGCGTGCTGAAATTCGTCAGCAAGCAAATGAGCTTTCTCGGGTTTTACAAGCTCGAAAAAGTGAACTTGATCAGATGTTAAATAAGGGAATGGCACAAATCGACAATGTGCTGAACGAAATTTTAAAAACATTAGCGCGGGAACGCGGCATAAAGATGATCATGAACGCAACAAAAAGTCAGAGGATCGTTTTATTTATCGACAAAAATCTGATACTGACAGAGGAAGCGTTAAAAAGATTGAACCAAAGTTTGCCTAAAGTTGTACTGCCTGGAAAGCCAGGTCCGTCTAAAAGGCAATAAAATTAGGTTTTTTTGGGGTTCTTCGTACTATGAGCAGCAAAGCGCAAATTGTTGAATCGATAGCGGACGATGAGTCTACTATCGACATCCAACGTATTATGGAATTGATACCACACCGGTATCCTTTTTTATTAATTGATAAGATCATTGATGTATTTAAGGATCAAAGCTGTACGGGCATAAAGTGCGTCTCTGTCTCTGAGCCGTTTTTCCAAGGACATTTCCCAGGTCAACCGATTATGCCTGGTGTTTTAATAATCGAGGCTATGGCGCAAACAGCAGGAGCGCTTGTGGTGCATAACCTGCCGCCATCGGCATCCCAACGAGGTGTTTATTTTATGGCCATAGATAATGCACGATTTCGTAGACCCGTAGTTCCCGGAGATACACTCCATTTGCACGTTAATAAAGTGCGTCAACGTGGCAAGGTCTGGAAATTTGAAGCAAATGCCATGGTAGATGGACAGTTAGCTGCGGAAGCCACGTACACAGCGATGATTGTAGAAGATTAATGGCGAATAAAATTCACTCGTCGTCGATTATCGAACGGGGGGCTGAGATTGGCGAAAACGTCAGCATTGGCCCCTTTTGCCATTTAGGACCTAAGATACAATTAGGCGATAATTCGTTATTACATTCAAACGTAGTCATAACCGGCAACACCAAAATTGGATCCGAAACCGAAATCTTTCCGTTTGCATCGCTTGGCCATGAACCCCAGGACCTTAAATTTACTGGAGAGGAATCTTTACTCACTATTGGAAAAAAAAATACAATACGTGAGTACGTGACCATGAACCCGGGTACAAGCGGCGGCGGGTTGGTTACTCGGGTTGGTGAAGACGGGTTGTTTATGGTTGGTGCTCATGTAGCCCATGATTGTGATGTTGGTGATAATGTTATTATGGCAAATAATGCAACTTTAGCGGGCCATGTAAGTCTCGGGGACTATTCAATTATTGGTGGCTTATCGGCGGTTCATCAGTTCGTTCGCATCGGCCATCATGCAATGGTTGGTGGGATGACCGGCGTCGAATTTGACGTCATCCCTTTTGGACAGGTTCAAGGCGATCGTGCACATTTATCGGGCCTTAATTTAGTAGGCCTTAAACGGAGTAACTTTACCAAAGACAAGATCCGTGGACTCAGAACTGCCTACCGTATGTTGTTTGCGAATGAAGGAACGGCGGCAGAGCGTATCGAAGACGTTGCTACCCAGTTCTCCAAGGAGCGGGCAGTTATGGAAATTATAGATTTTATGCGAGCGGGTTCTCAACGGGGAATTACGCAGCCCAAATCAAGCAATGAAACCTAAGCTTGGTATTTTGGCTGGTGGAGGCGAATTACCACGGCGCATCGCTGATATTTGCGTTAAAGAAAACCGTCCCTATTGTATCTTAGCAATTGAAGGCCAAGCTAGCGCTAAAGAACTGTCGGGACATGCTGTTGCATGGTGTCGTCTTGGCGCTGCGGCAAAAGCCATAAGTTTCATGAAAGAGCAAAAGGTGCAAGAAGTTGTCATGGCTGGACCGGTAAAGCGTCCGTCGCTCTCGGCTATCCATCCGGATATGAAGGCCCTTCAGGTCATTACAAAGGCAGGTGCACGAGCCTTTGGTGACGATGGCCTACTCCGAGCGGTAATCGATGTAATTGAAGAGGAAGGCGTAACAGTTATTGGGATCGACAGTATTTTGCCAAATCTAAGACCAGAGGCCGGACAGTTAGGGGATTACGGACCTAATGAAGCTGAGCAAAAAGACATTGAGCGCGGCGTACAAGTTTTGGCAGCGCTTAGCGCACTTGATGTTGGCCAGGCTGTGGTCGTTCAGCAAGGAATGGTGTTAGGTATCGAAGCAGCTGAGGGCACAGACAAATTGATAGAGCGTGCAGGAGCACTAAGTGGTCCAGGATCGCAAGGCGTTCTTATAAAGCTGCCAAAATGTGGGCAAGAGGAGCGTGTAGACTTGCCAACTATCGGACCCAAGACAATCGACCTTGCCGCGAAGGCCGGATTAGCTGGCGTTGCCCTCAAAGCTGACGGCGCTTTAGTAATCGATAATGAGGAAACCGTTCGTAGATCCAATGCAGCAGGTATGTTTATTTTCGCGTTGGATATTCCGTAGGAATCACTCTCGTTCTATGAAAACAGAGCCTCCCTTACTTTTCCTAATTGCCGGCGAACCTTCAGGAGATGTACTCGGAAGTCGGCTTATGGCCGCACTGAAATTGGAAACAAAAAACAAAATTCGCTTCGTCGGGGTTGGCGGTCCATTGATGGAGGCCGAGGGCCTAAAAAGCCTATTTCCTATGCGAGATCTGGCAGTTATGGGGATTGCCGAAATTTTACCGCATTTACCTAAGTTTTTGCGGCGTATCAAAGAAACTGTGAACGCAATTCATTTGTCCCAGCCTGATGCTATAATCACAATTGATTCTCCAACTTTTGCAAACCGTGTGGTACGGCGTCTAAAAGACTGTTCAGCCATTCGAATCCATTATGTCGCTCCTTCGGTTTGGGCCTGGCGTCCGTGGCGCGTGAATAAATATAAAAAGAATTTCGATCATATCTTGGCGCTTTTTCCTTTCGAGCCGCCATATTTTGAGGCTGTAGGACTGCCATGTCATCATGTTGGGCACCCTGTTATCGAATATGGGGCCGATCGGGGAAACGGCGCGAAATTTCGGAAACAGCACGGTATAGCACCAGAAGAAATATTGATTTGTGTACTACCTGGAAGTCGTAACGGAGAAGTATCTCGGATGGGACCGGTATTTACCGCAACCTTACAAAAGCTTCACGACCGGGGGCATAGGTTTAAAGTAATTGTTCCTACCGTGGATACGGTTCGCGAATTATTACCCGGTATAATAGAGAACTGGCCTGGAAACCCAATAATTATAGACAATCAAGAGGAGAAATATGATGCAATGGCTGCAGCGAATACCGCATTGGCCGCATCTGGCACAATTTCACTGGAACTCGCAATAGCGCGTGTGCCTTACGTAATCGCCTATAAAGTCGCCTGGATTACAGGATACATCGTACAATGTTTATTGCACGTTAAATATGCCAACTTGATAAACATTATTTTAAATGCGTCCGTCGTACCGGAGCGCATACAGCAATTTTGTGATCCAAATGTTTTATGTGACGACCTAGCAAATATTTTAAAAGATGGCGGTCGCGCCCAATTGGATAATGTGGCTCCGGCATTGGAACAATTAGGCCTGGGTGATAGAAAGCCAAGTGTCCGAGCTGCACAAAAAGTCTTGGACATTTTAAAAAACGGACCCGAAAAACCAGAGCCACAAAAGCGTGATTGATTTAAATGGCCCGTGTTTTTCGGCTAGTTGGTTGGCAGCTAGCGTTTATGTAAAGCTACGACAGAACGTTCAGTTGCGCCTGTATATAGCTGGCGGGGACGACCTAACTTTTGTGTCGGATCTTCTATCATTTCTTTCCACTGGGCAATCCAGCCAATTGTGCGTGCAATTGCAAATAGAACTGTAAACATTGTGGTCGGCATACCAATCGCCTTTAAGATGATACCAGAGTAGAAATCCACATTGTGGAATAGTTTCTTCTCAATGAAATATTCATCTTTCAGCGCCATTTCTTCTAGCTGAACTGCAATATCCAAGAGCGGTTCATGTTCAATGCCAAGAGCATTTAAAACTTCGTGACAAGACTCTTGTAATACTTTAGCGCGCGGATCGTAGTTCTTATAAACCCGATGACCAAAGCCAAAGAGACGAAATTCATCTTCGGGATCTTTGGCTTTGTCTACATATTCCGGAATACGATCAGGCGTGCCGATTTCAGCCAGCATATTGAGAACAGCCTCGTTGGCTCCTCCGTGGGCAGGCCCCCAAAGTGCGGCAATACCGGCAGCGACACTTGCAAACGGATTAGCACCAGTTGAGCCAGCAAGCCGCACCGTAGAGGTAGAGGCGTTTTGTTCATGGTCGGCGTGCAATAGAAAGATACGGTCCATTGCTTTAGCAACAACAGGATTTACCGGATATTCAGCCGCAGGCACCGCAAACATCATATGCAGGAAGTTCTCTGCATAAGTAAGATCGTTACGAGGATAGATAAATGGTTGGCCAATCGAATATTTGTATGCCATCGCACCTATGGTTGGCATTTTAGCGACGAGACGATGTGCCGTAATTTTACGCTGGACTGGATCGAGAATATCGATGGAATCGGGGTAGAAAGCGGATAGGGCACCTACAACACCGCACATAATAGCCATCGGATGTGCTCCACGCCGGAATCCGTCGTAAAACGTTTTCAATTGCTCATGGATCATCGAGTGTTCAGTGATTATCTTTACGAATTCAGCCTTTTCAGCTTTGTTCGGAAGATCATCGTTCAATAACATGTAGCAAAGTTCCATATAGTCACTGTGTTCGGCTAAATCCTCAATCATATAGCCTTTATGCATCAAGATGCCCGCTTCACCATCGATGTAGGTCAGCTTTGATTCACAAGCACCAGTGCAGGTAAATCCTGGATCATAGGTAAAATGGCCGGTCTGACCATAGAGCTTGCCTATATTAATTACCTTTGGTCCGGTAGAACCTGGCATTAGTGGGAAGTCATGAGATTTCCCAGTGCTGTGATCTGTCAGAGTTACATATTCGTTTGAACCACCAGAATTGGCGGCAGGTGATTTGGCCATGTCAGCGTATCCCTGAATTTTGTTTTTGACTGAAAAGGCGCAGCTATTCGCGAGCCATAACACACGAACACCACCCCTGTTGCACTGCAGTATAAACGGGTCTAACAAACATCGCAAATCGTCTGCTACGGCAAATTGACGTTCGGCACATCAGCTATGCGGCGAAGGGATTCTTCTTTACCGAGAACCGCTAATATTTCAAAAATGCCAGGCGATGTATTTGAGCCGGTCAGAGCGGCGCGAAGGGGTTGAGCAAATTTGCTAAGCCCTAAGGACTGCGCTTCTGACATTACCCTAATTCTCTCTTCCACGGAGTTTAAGGTCCAATCCATAATTTCATTTAAAGCACCGTGCATCTCTTCCAGAAGTTTCACGCCACGGGGATTCAAAAACTTAGCAGCCTTTGAATTCTCTAACGGATAATTAGGCCGTTGGGCGATAAAAAGAGCACTTTCCGTCAGTTCATTGAGGTTTTTAGCCCTTTTTTTCAACGGCTCTAGTAGTTGTAGTGCACGAATGCGCAAGTTCTTTTCGTCGATATCTGGAACAATTCCCAAAATAGCGGCAACTAATGAATCAATAAGAATATCGTCCGGCATGTTTGCGATATAATGGCTGTTCAAATTCTCTAGGCGATCAAAATCAAATCGTGATGGTGATTTTCCTATAGCATCCAGGTCAAACCATTCTATTGCTTGTTTACTCGAGATGATCTCATGATCACCGTGAGACCAACCAAGCCTCAATAGATAATTACGAATAGCGTCAGGAATATAGCCCATATCGCGATATGCATCGACGCCCAAAGCGCCGTGTCGCTTTGATAATTTCTGGCCATCGGCTCCATGAATTAGCGGAATATGCGCAAATACCGGTCTATCCCAGCCAAAGGCACGATATAGATGATACTGACGAAAAGCGTTATTCAAATGGTCGTCACCTCGTACAATGTGGGTAATACCCATATCGTGGTCATCAACTACCACTGAATGCATATAAGTTGGGGTATTGTCAGAGCGCATGAGTATAAAGTCATCCAACTCGCTATTTTGCAGTGTAACCGGACCCTGTACCGCATCATCTATGGTTGTCTCGCCTTCTAATGGCATTTTGATACGAATAGTTGGGCTGATTCCAGACGGTGCGTCCGCGGGGTCTCGGTCGCGCCAACGGCGGTCGTATGATACAGAACGACCTTCGGTACGTGCGGTCTCGCGCATCTCCATTAATTCTTCTGGTGAGCAATAACAACGGTAGGCGTGCCCTCCCTCAAGGAGCTGCTTAACCGCATCTTTATGGCGTTGGATATTATGGGATTGAAAAACAATTTTATCGTCATGGTCTATACCCAACCAAGTAAGACCATCTTCAATGGCCGAAATAGCCTCAGGCGTCGACCGCTTACGATCAGTATCTTCTATTCGCAAGCGATATACTCCGCCATGATGGCGGGCAAAAAGCCAATTAAAAAGCGCTGTGCGGGCACCTCCAATATGCAAAAACCCTGTGGGCGAGGGGGCGAAGCGAGTTACGACAGTCATGGAACACCAATTTTTCTAAGCCACGCTGCTTTAGCATGAGCAGCAATGCCGACGCACTATCTGATTTGGCATCGTTGTTAAACTTTCATCATAGTTAGGATGGTATTTGTTGTAGCAGGCGATAAAACTGCACTCAAGATTCGTTGTTGATGAATGAAATAGAGCTATCCTGCATCGCTTCGCACGTTTGACTGGCAATATGACAGGACGTTATGTTTTATTAAAATGTTGAAACGATTAACCGAAGATCAAGCCACCGCTTACCGGCGAGACGGGTTTGTCTATCCTGTCCAAGTTATGGACAGAGATGCAGCCGGAGAATTCCGCTGTTCATTGGAGCGTTTCGAACTCGAGCATCCCGACTATATGAGTGGGATAAAGGGTCAGAAACTACATCTGGTGACGACATGGATGGCCGAGCTTGTACGCCATTCGGAAATTTTAGACGCTGTCGAAGATATCCTAGGTCCGAACCTTCTTTGTTGGCAGACCAGTCTGTTCATCAAGGAAGCAAGGGAACCAAGCTTTGTTTCCTGGCATCAGGATGGCAATTATTGGGGCTTGAGCAGTAACGACGTTGTAACGGCTTGGTTGGCGCTATCACCGTCGACGGTAGAAAGCGGATGCATGAAGATGATACCGGGTAGCCATGAATGGCGCAGAGTTAAGCACAAGGACACGTTCGAAAAAGGTAATCTGCTGACCCGCGGCCAAGTGATGGATATTAAATTAGACGAAGCCAAGGCTGCGAATCTGGTCGTGCAACCGGGCGAGATATCATTACATCACGTTAATATTGCCCATTGTTCGGCACCGAACCAAGCAAACGAGCGGCGTATCGGTATTGCTATGCGATATGTGACGCCCGAGGTGAAGCAAATAACTGGTGTACCAGATAGTGCCACTTTGGTGCGGGGTATAGATATGTGTGGCAATTTCGCGATAGAGCCTGCGCCGGCCTATGACTTCGCGCCCGCCGCTATGGTCTTTCATGAACGTGTGACGAATACTCGGTCTAATTTTATTTACAAGGATGCGGAACAACGGCCAAGCATCGTTGTGGAGACTTCTGTTCTAAATTCATCTTGATTGATAAAGCTGAGTGCGCGCCGCTGCTCGACCATACCCACATGCAAAAAACGCCTTTAAGCAAATCGTCGCTTTATCTAATGGGTAACCATATATGCAGAATTTATGAGTTTTGGGCTCTTTCGTCCCTCCCGGTGTACAAGCTAGCAGGATAAAATTCGGAATATATTTTAATAAATATTCTCTAATAGTTGCGCATTAAGCCAGCCAGCTTTCCTTGAACCTTAACCCTATCAGGGCCGAAAATACGCGTTTCGTAATCTGTATTGGCAGGTTCAAGCGCGATAGAGTCCCCCCTTCGACGCAGACGTTTTAATGTAACTTCTGATTCGTCTATCAAAGCCACCACAATCATGCCGTTCTCTGCTAAATCGCAGCGTTCGATGATCACTGTATCCCCATCGAAGATACCGGCATCGACCATAGAGTCACCTTCGACCTCCAACGCATAATGTTCGCCGGAACTGAGAAATGCGGTAGGAACCTCGACCTGGGTAGTTTCGTCCCGCAATGCCTCTATTGGAGTGCCTGCAGCAATACGGCCATAATAGGGAAGGCTGACCACATCGGCTTCCGTGACCGGCGATGAGGAATGCACAGGAGGATTGTCATTACTGATAACAGTGGGCGAAAAACCTGTGTGAGCTGGCTTCTCACCGGGCATATTCTCTGGCAAACGTACCACCTCAAGTGCACGGGCTTTGTGGGGCAAGCGTCTAATAAAGCCTCTTTCCTCAAGGCCTGTTATTAGACGGTGAATACCCGATTTAGACTTCAAATTGACCGCTTTTTTCATCTCGTCATAGGATGGCGGTACCCCATCTTTGGTTAGGCATTTATGTATAAAACGCAATAAATCATATTGTTTACGTGTCAGCATGGTTCCCACTCGACAATTACACGCCATTCAGTCCGGCACTATTCTGAAACTTCTTAGGAAAGCGCACTGGTCACAGCTTCTGTCCAAAAAGATTAGGATGTAGAGACGCGAACAAAATAGCAACTTATACATATGTTCTAGTAAAGTTCGCGAATCGGGTCAAGAGAATATTTATGTACTTCACGATCCAATGGATCCTGTTACTAGACGAAATGCTTGTAACCACCAATGAAACTTCCCGATACATGCGTTTTCTTTAGTATTTGCTCGCCCCACGGTTATGAATCTTTCGCAGATATTACAAAATAGCGTCACCGTCAAAACAATGATATTCAAAACGACATGGATAAGGATAAATGTGAGCGCGCGGCAACTATTATCGCTGATAATCGGCTGAATGGTACCAGGTTGGATGATTTGGGTGAGGCTATACGACCGGCTAATTTATATGAAGCCTACTCGGTGCAGACACGCCAAAATGAAATTCTCAGGGCAAAAAGAATGGGTGCGGTGTCTGGCTATAAAATTGGCTGTACGACCCCTGTCTTGCAAGAGTATATGGATATCCATGAGCCTATTTTTGGCGAGATATTTGCCTCGACCGTGCATCAAGGCCACGCAGACCTACTCCTTGGCGATTTTGTTGAACTTGGCATTGAGGCTGAAATTGCCGTCCAAATCGACGACGATATGCCCTCAGCCGCAGTGCCTTATACGGCTGAGAGCGTTCGGGATTTTATCGGCGCAGTGATGATTTCAATCGAACTAGTTGACGCGCGCTACCAAAACTTCCGCAGGCTTGAAACGGCGACGTTAGCGGCTGATAATTTTTTTAACGCTGGGGCCATTCTCGGCGATCGGGTAGATAACTGGCATAACCTCGATCTTGCCGCGCTGGAAGCTACAGTCATACTAAACAAGTCGGTACTTGGACGCGGTCATGGATCGCTAATACTCGGTCAACCTTTGAATGCTCTAGCTTGGCTCGGAAATCGACTTTCTGAGCATGAACGTCATATAAAGGCAGGCTCCTTCGTAACCTTGGGCTCGGTCGTCGTCACACATTGGGCCAAAAAAGGCGACCAAATTAGCCATCACATCCCTGGCCTTGGGGGCGTCTCGGTTTCGGTGAATTAAAATATACCATCACCGGATTTCCAGACTATTGGGAAGCGATTTTTAAGGAGGAACTTTTAATGAGAGTCGACGTAAAAAGTAATCAATTTGATATTCCTAAGAGCATGAAAGCATGGGTCTTGGGCGATCCTGATGAATTGAGTTACGTCGATAAGCCTGTTCCAGTGCCAGGTAAGGCGGAAGTGCTCGTGCGCATTGACGCAATTGCGGTTTGCGGAACAGACCTCGAAGTTATTAGTCATGGTCCACCTGCAATGATCCAGGGTGGTTTGCCATTCAACAAAAACTGGACACCTGGCCACGAATATATGGGAACCGTGGTTAAGCTCGGTCAAGGAGTCGATGAATTCGATATTGGTGATCGGGTTACAGTAGAAATTCATGCGGGTTGCGGACATTGCAAACGATGCCGCCAAGGTATGTATACGTCTTGCCTTAACTACGGCAAAAACTACCAAGGGAATGACAAGGGTCATCGCGCTAACGGCTTTACCACAGATGGCGGGTTTGCAGAATATGCAGTGAATAATATTAATACGCTAATTCATGTCCCGGATAATATGAGCGATGAAGAGGCGACTTTAGTGGTTACTGCGGGGACCGCTATGTACGGCTTGACCGAGCTTGGTGGCTTAGTAGCAGGTGAATCTGTTGTGATTACAGGGCCTGGACCGATTGGCTTGATGGGAGTTGCAGTTGCAAAAGCAATGGGTGCACAACCGGTTGTATTAACCGGGACGCGCGACAATCGATTAAAAATAGGGATCGAATTAGGGGCAGACCATGTAATCAATGTGCGTAATAAAGATCCTGTGGAAGAAGTAAAAGGACTTACAGGCGGCATCGGAGCAGATTATGTCCTCGAATGTTCCGGCGCTAAGCAGTCGGTCAACGAAGCGCTTTATATGTGTAGCCGTGGTGGCCGTGTTTGCTTGGCTGCTTTCCCAAGTGATGAAGTGCCGGTCGACGTCAAACATATAGTGACAAATAATATTTACCTTTATGGAATTCGCGGAGAGGGTAAAAGCGCTACTCATAGAGCCGGGGCTTATATGGAACAGGGCGTTTTCGATGCGACCAAAATTCATACACATACATTCTCACTGAAAGAAGTACCGACCGCGCTGAAATATGCTCGTGAGCGGATAGAGGATGCGATCAAAGTTGTTGTTAAAATACGATAGATCCAAATCCCTATCGGATCAGAGTTCTTAGAGCAGTGATAGGTGCATTAAGATGAACTCCATGTCGCCGGGTAGGCTGAACCGTGCCTTTTAATGATGGTTAGGAGGCGGGGCGTTAAGTTCCTCTAAGAAAATGCTTAGGCGCAGTCGCTATTATACGCTGAGACAGCATAGGAAGCGCTTACGATCTGGCAAGACAGCTTAAAAATAGCCGGAGTTTGATAGAATTAGGTAGGGTGGAATGGCCCTAGTAAGCAGAACACTCAGAATCGATCATTATATCAAAGCCAAATACACAAAAATAAAATTTTAAAAGACGGACAGTTTAATGAGTGACGATAAAAAATACGGTCTCGCCCGCGGTCTTACGAATTATGGCGATATGGATTTCTCTTTATATTTGCGTCGATCTTTCGCCAGCTCCATGGGCTACTCGCGTGAGATGCTCACTAAGAAAATAGTAGGCATTGCTTATCCTCCATCGGGCTTCAACAATTGCCATCGTCATTTCCCAGAATTACTTGATGCGGTGAAACGCGGCGTGTTGGCCGCGGGAGCATTGCCTCTCGAGTTTCCTACTATTTCGCTCGGGGAGGTATTTCTTAATCCAACCAGCCTAAAATTTCGCAATCTAATGGCAATGGACACGGAAGAAATGATCAGGGCACAGCCGATGGATGCGGTTGTTCTTATGGGTGGGTGTGATAAGACAGTACCGGCGCAGCTGATGGGGGCAACGTCGGCAGATATTCCAGCGATCCAACTTGTTGCCGGGCCCATGATTACGTCACGCCATGGCGAGGAACGGCTCGGCGCTTGCACAGATTGTCGTCGGTTTTGGGGTAAGTACCGCGCCAACGAGATTGATCAGGAAGAAATTGAGAAAGTGGAAGGCCGTCTTGCGACGACGGCAGGTACCTGCGCGGTGATGGGCACAGCATCCACTATGGCCTGTATAGCCGAGGTGCTTGGTATGTCACTGCCTGGTACTGCAGCAATTCCAGCGGTTCACGCAGACCGGTTGCGTGCAGCGGAGGCCACAGGGGTCGCAGCTGTAGGTTTGATAGAAAGTTCCATTCGCCCCACCCAAGTGATAACCCGCAAATCGGTTGAAAATGCACTCCGCGTTTTGTTAGCGCTTGGCGGGTCAACCAATGCGGTCATTCATCTCACTGCAATCGCCGGTCGGCTTGGCATCGCTGTACCGCTTAGCTGGCTAAACGAGCTTTCCGATACCACGCCGGTTTTGGTGAATTTAAAACCAGTCGGCGAACATTATATGGAGGATTTCTTCTATGCCGGGGCGCTTGGCGCTGTATTGCGGGAATTGAAGCCGTTGTTAAACCTCGACTGTAAAACGGTCACTGGGGAAACATTGGGTGACCGGCTCACAACACCGTCCGATCCGGTTGATCGTCGTGTCATTGCAAGCGCGGATGCACCGCTTGAATCTGAGGGAGGGCTGGTTGCGTTGTTTGGTACGCTCGCACCGGGTGGTGCTATTTTGAAACGATCAGCTGCAAATAAATCCTTGTTCGAGAAAGAGGGCAGGGCCGTTGTGTTTTCTTCGCTTGAGGACTTATCCAACCGCGTGGATGATCCGTGCCTCGACATCACTGAAGATGACTTCATGGTGCTCCAGAATGCCGGACCGACTAGTCCGTCGGGTATGCCGGAGGCTGGTTATCTGCCCATTCCCCGTAAACTATCCTCCAAAGGTTTAACGGATATAGTCCGTATCTCGGACGCACGCATGTCGGGTACTGCGTTTGGCACAATCGTTTTGCATGTCACACCCGAGGCTGCTGCTGGCGGCCCTTTAGCACTGGTGAGGAACGGAGACCGTATTCGATTGTCCGTCCGGGACCGGAAAATTGATTTATTGGTTGATGAGAATGAATTGGAGCGGCGCCGAACATACATCACTTCCAGCCAACGTGATCCGAGAACTCTGCGCGGCTACGACAAACTTTATGCGGAACAAGTATTACAAGCGGATAAAGGGTGTGATTTTGGCTTTATGCTGCCGCGAGAGAAGCAGTGATTGTTCAACTAAAAGCTCTGTAAACCGGCAGGCATCGGCAAAATCGTAACGGTTTCGTCAATAGTCATGGGCCGCGCATTTGGCGGTCGCACGATAAAACAATCGGATTGAGATAGTGTTACCATCATCGAGCTATCCTGAACTGGAAAGGGCGTCACCTTGCGTGCGCCGTTTTCATCTTGGGACATAGTGGCGCGAACATAGTCCTCCCTGCTGCCATTTTGGCCGAGTGGTGCGCCTAAAATCGCTTCCTCCATGTGGGTTTGCTGGTCGGCTATACCAAGCAGCGCTTGCATAGCCGGACGCAAGAAGAGGATCGCGCAAACCATGCTTGATACTGGATTTCCCGGAAGGCCGAGCATAGGCGTTCCATCAAAATTTCCAAATATCAAAGGCTTGCCGGGACGCATAGCAATCTTCCAAAAGTCCAATTCCAGGCCGATATCGCCCAAAACTTCTTGAATAAGGTCATGATCTCCAACAGAAGCACCGCCGGTAGTCAATAAAAGGTCCATTCCACGGGCACCCGCGGCCATATTGGCTAAGCCATCACGATCATCCGGAGCAATGCCGAGCAATATCGGCTCGCCGCCAAACAAACGCACAATGGCGGCTAGACCAATTGAATTGGCACTGACAATTTGGTTAGGACCGACCGGATCGCCAGGCATCACGATTTCATCACCGGTTGATAAGATCGCTACTCGCGGCTTCCGGCGCACTTTGACCCACGGTCTATTCATAGCCGCTAGCAGTCCTGCATCGCGCGCTGTAATAATACGCCCGTTAGAGAGCAAGCAATCGCCTTCAGAAAAATCGAGACCGGCAGCACGGATGTGTAATCCAGGCGCGCCATCCTTAATCGTAACAAAATCGCCGTCCAAATCCGTGTCTTCCTGGATAATAACCGTATCAGCGCCATCGGGGACGGGTGCACCGGTAAAAATTCGAACCGCTTCACCGGACTGCAACGTTCCGTTATAGGCGGCCCCTGCGGGCGCATAGCCCACCACCTTCAAAATTATCGGTAATGTTGCAATATCTGCTGCTTTTACTGCATAACCATCCATTGCCGAAATAGCGTGTGGTGGTTGGGATCGGCGTGCGGTCACGTCGGCGGCCAATACGCGGCCAAATGCTTCGGAAATTCCTATTTCGGATGCTGGCAATAAATTCATTGCACTGATAATACGTTCGCGTGCTTCCTCCACCGATAGCATTACTTGGCCTCAAAATCACCGGATTTTCCGCCGGATTTATAGATTACGCGAATATCGGAAATACGCATGCCGCGATCAGCTGCTTTGCACATGTCATAGATTGTAAGCGCAGCCACGGACACTGCGGCTAATGCCTCCATTTCAACGCCAGTTTGCCCTTTAAGTTTACACACGGCTTCGATATGGACCGCGCTGTTTTCTTGATCAAACTCGAAATCCACGTTGATGCCCGTTAGAGCAAGTGGATGGCAAAGTGGCACCAATTCATGGGTCTTTTTAGCGGCCATAATGCCTGCAATTCTCGCCACGCTAAGAACATTGCCTTTTTTAATTCCGCCAGCCTCGATTAATAAAAGTGTTTCGGGTTCCATGAAGATTGAACCTGCAGCGCGTGCTTGGCGATGGGTGATATCCTTCGCGCTTACATCAACCATGGTAGCATCGCCTTTGTCGTTGATGTGAGTGAGTTCTGCCATGCTTTAGGCCACGGCTGCTTGTTTGACGGCCAAAAGCGCTTTTGTTGCTTTGGCAACGTCATCTTCGCGCATAAGAGATTCACCAACGAGGAAGCACGAAGCACCCGCATGTGCCATACGGGCAAGATCTGCAGGCGTAAATAGGCCACTTTCGCTAACCAGTATACGATCTTGATCAACTTTCGTTGCCAGGACCTCTGTAGTCTGAATATCAACCTTAAGAGTTTTCAAATTTCGATTGTTAATGCCGATCAACGGTGAGGAGAGTGCTTTAGCCCTTTGCAGTTCTTCTTGGTTATGTACTTCAATTAGTACCGCCATATTTAGCTCTAAAGCTATTCCTTCTAACTCAACGGCTTGTTCGTCTTCTAAGGCTGCGATAATTAACAAAATGCAATCCGCTCCAATGCTCCGAGATTCGTAAATCTGATACGTATCGAGCATAAAATCTTTACGTAATACAGGCAGTGAGACGGCTTTACGCGCATCCTCCAAATAGGCATCAGCGCCCTGAAAAAACTCTCTATCGGTTAGCACAGATAAACATGCCGCACCGCCGGCTTCATAAGCGCGTGCCAAACTCGGTGGATCAAAATCCGCTCGGATGACGCCTTTACTAGGAGATGCCTTTTTTATCTCCGCAATTAAGCCGTATAGTCCGGCTTCGCGTTTCTTTTGTAACGCACCCAAAAAATCTCGGGGAGGAGATGTGTCTTCTAATACGGCCCTGACTTCGCTTAAAGAGCGCGTAGCGCGTCGAGCCTCTACTTCGGACCGTTTAACTGCACAAATTTTACTTAAAACATCGCTCATGGACTCTTACCGGTAATGGCGAGCATGCCTTCCAGGGTACTTTTTGCGCTGCCGCTATCAATTGATTTAGCCGCAATAGAAACGCCATCGGTCAATGACTTAGCTTTATCTGTTACTATCAATGCGGCAGCAGCATTGTATAGCACAATATCACGCAACGGACTTTGTTCCCCGTTCAAAAGCCGAATAATCGCATCCGCATTTTGCTCAGACGTTCCGCCTTTTAAATCGTCTAGCGTTACGCTCGGCAAACCCGCATCTGTCGGACTTACTTCGATCATAGACACCGAACCATCTTTCAGTATTGCAACTTTGCTCGGCCCTGTCGTGGTAAGCTCATCCATACCATCGCTACCATGAACTACCCAAGCCCGCTTCGCGCCTAATGCGGCTAACGTATTGGCCATTGGTTCCAGCCAATGTGCGGAATAGGTTCCAACGAGGAGGTATTTGACCGAGGCCGGATTACACATCGGGCCTAAAATATTGAAAACCGTGCGTATTCCCATCTCAGCGCGGCTTGGCCCTACATGGCGCATGGCATTGTGATAAAGCGGTGCCATTAGAAAACCGATACCTGCTTCGACCACCGATTTTTCTACCTGTTCCGGCTTGGCTTCAAGATCCACACCTAAGGACGACAATACGTCGGCAGATCCCGAAAGCGAGGAAAAAGCCCGATTGCCGTGCTTGGCCACTGGCACCCCAGAACCCGCAACGACAAAAGCAGTCGCCGTGGATATATTATGGGTGCCATGAGCATCTCCCCCTGTGCCAACGATATCCATAGCATTATCGGGGGCATGTATTTGTTTCATCTTTGTGCGCATTATCCTCGCAGCACCGGTGATTTCATTAATAGTTTCACCCCGTAGCCTAAGTGCCATTAAAAATGCACCGATTTGTGCTGGAGTTGCATCTCCGGACATCATGATATCGAAGGCTGCAACCGCATCTTCTTGTGATAGAGTTTCTTTTTCAGAAACTTTAGTAATGAAAGGTTTAAGGTCAGTCATAATATTTTGTCACACTCAGCAAATATCTAGAAAGTTCTTCAATAGTTCATGACCATGATCCGTCGCAATGCTTTCCGGATGGAATTGGACTCCATGAAGTGGATAGACCTTGTGTTGAATCCCCATAATCAGACCATCATCTGCTTCGGCAGTAATATCAAAACATTCAGGCAAGCTCTTCCGCTCAACAATGAGGGAATGATATCGGGTCGACCGAAAAGGTGATGCGATATTAACGAATACTCCACAATTTGAATGAGTTATATCGCTGACTTTTCCGTGCATCGGCTCGGGCGCCCGTACGATTTTTGCGCCAAAGGCTTGTCCAAGAGATTGGTGACCAAGACAGACGCCGAGAACAGGTATTTTCCCGGAAGCTTGCTTCACTAATTCTACACTTATACCAGCCCGGTCTGGATCACAGGGGCCAGGCGAGATAACAGTGCCATCAGGCGCCATTGCAACTGCATCTTCTGCACTGAAAGCGTCATTCCGGTAAACTTCTACTTCCGCTCCCAGTTCACTGAGGAAATGGAAGAGGTTGTAGGTAAAGCTATCGTAATTATCGATTAGTAGGAACATCGATCACCTATCCACGAATAAGGTCGCCGCTTATACCAGAGCCTGAGCCAGGACGGAATGATTACCGCATATATATTATCGAAAACAAAAATTGGTGAAAGAAAAGTAAATATGAAGGTAGCATACCTCTAATTTCGCTACAGCAAACATCTGATTTAAGTCCAAAAAAGATACATTACTGCCATCCTACCCAATCTAATTTGGGTTCTTGATTGCAATAACTCCATTTCCCCACAAATGCCCTTTTGCTAGTCAATTTGAACCAAGCTTTGCCATGATAAAAACTTCCACCCACAAGATCCTTGCAACGCTGACCGCTTTTATCCTGAACCCATCTTCCCTCAAATCCAGCTCCCTTGTTTAGCCAGATTCCAAGAAATCGACCGTTACTCCAATCATACGTACCTAACCGACCGTCCGGATTAGGTTTGTTGGAGAATGTTACGTTTGTCTTGCTTTTGCTGCCATCGGGGTTAGTCCATTCTGTGGACCACTTTTTGGTTTTATAACGGGCCGTGCTTTGAGAAAATATTTGTTGTGTGCTCTCGCTGGTCGACTTGGCGGGACTAGCATTGGTAGGTTTACTCGAAGAAGTGCTGCGACTTACGATGCGAGTGGGGCTGACAACACATTTGGCAAATGGCCTTCCATTCATTTCTAATTTGCCCATCATTTCATAAAATTCAAAACGATTAAATTTATTCACATCATTGTAGAGCCCGTACGCCAGCCATTTCACTGTACCATTGTTATGAAGTGTGACCCTTGATTTTCCCTGGGATTGAATATTTCTCCCGTCTGGGCGTCCATCGCTATAATTAAAAAACCTCAACCCTAAAATCGTTTTACGCGATTTATCAATTTTAAATTCTGCTTTCCAAGAAAGGCTGTTTTGTTTACACGAAAGAGTAGTCGCGACAATGTCAGCGTTGGCTGTGCTAGCAAAAAAAATAGACTGTAAAACTACGATAAATGAGGTTGATTTGTTTTTCATCATACGTTCTCGTCAATGTAAGCAATCCGTAGCTTAAGGTTAAAGATGCGGTTCTAACAGATGAATGTTGAGCTTGAAACGCCCACGGTCTGAAATGAAATTTTCGTGATGTGTGATCACCGATTTATCTTGCGGGTAGTCTGACAAAACTATACGGAACCCCTATGCTTGAACATATCCAAATATCGATGGCGACGCATGACAAAAACATCCAAGGCATCGTCATTTACTATATGAGCGTTGCAAAGCTGCCTGGGGAACAGGACTAAGTGGCTAAACGCTCCAAATTGAGGTCTCGCCCAAAACAAAGCAGCACAAAAACCAATACCAAGCCCCGCGGTTTCTGGCAAAACCTGTATCAACAAATTATTAAATTACGCCTGCACTTAGCATTGCTTGCCGCGCTGGGGATATTTGCCATTGGAATGCTTTTGGGGGTTGCCTTTAGTATTTATTATAACGATGGATCTAAAGTTGTTGCGAGAGTCGTGGCGCAGATTTCCCCTAGCGAGCAATATGAGGGACCGGTCGAGGTCCCAAAAAAAGTCACCCAAGGCACAGCTGCTTTGGAGCTAGATATTCCGTTGGTAGAGGCAGCAGATGGACAATCAGAAACTATTCGGAACGAACAGACAACCAAATATGAACCGCCACAGAATACTTCTAAAGAAGAGGTTTCGGCCTCCATGGAATCACAAAAGGACGTTCCAGAATCCACCCTCATCGCGCGAAAACCGAGTGGGAATGTTGTCG
>MDTA01219851.1_pt1 | contig 76863 bp, 75 predicted proteins | sample 811151 | NCBI WGS metagenome assembly MDTA01 (sample SAMN05326648, study PRJNA326480) | marine metagenome | isolation source: seawater | place: Indian Ocean: South | collected 2010 | reverse complement strand
TCGTCTGTTCCAATACTCTGAGGCATAAGAACTTGGGAGAGTTTTCGCTGTTTTCTTGTCTGGGCGTTTTCGAAGTCCCGGCCCCAGTTCTTGAAGGCGTAGGCCTTGGGCCTGCTATCCTTGGGCTCGTGGGTGTGGGTCGTTGTGAGGGTGTGTTCGTTGGTGTTCATGGTGGTGGTTGGTTGGAGGTTTGTGTGGTAGGACACGGGGAGGCCCGGTGTGGTCTACCACGGTGGTGGTTTGTTTAAGTGGTTATTGTTGAGTGGGTTGAGGTTTTCTGTGGGTGTGGTAGGACACGCGGGTTTTGCCTGTGGTAGGGATGTGGTAGGACACAGAGTGGAGGGTTGGCTTTGGACTCTTTGGATCGACCCTTTTAATCGTGTATGGAGAAATAAGATATTTCATAATGGTGGTTTTGGTTTTTATATACTGGTATATACATAAGGTTCGTTATAGTGAATGGTTGGTAGTACTCGAACTTGGGGAATGAGGGCTGTTTATTTCCTTGGGAACCCGTTGCGAGAAGGGTCCATTATAACATAATATTTTATCTTGTCAATAGTTACGTTTGTTGCATTGGGATCTTTTTTCAAAAAAAATGCACTTTTTTAGGGAAATCGGAGGTATTTGGGGTCGAGGGGGTCGACTTTGACTATTCAAAGTTGTTTTTGGGTGAGAAATGAGGCGTGTTTTGAAGGGCGTTTTGTTTTGTAGGTGATTGGTGGGTAGTTGGTTGTAGGATTGTTTTTATTGAGATTTTGGGGTGGTTTTGGTGGGGAGAATTTTAGGGGGTCTTGAGAAATTATTGTGTTAGATGTTGTTTACGAGTGGGTTGTGAGAGTAAAATTTTTAGATTGGGAGGGTTATGGAAAGGAGGTTGGGTGTATGGGTTTGAGGGGTTTTTGGAGGGGTGGTTTAGTTTCTAGTAGATATAGATAAGTTTTATTTATAAGCAGAACTTATTATTTTATACTTGATTTTTGTGTATTGGGTTATGATGTTCATCGTATGTGTGTTGTAGGGTTTAAAAATCAAGGCATAAGCTGAGGGTTTAGGCTCTCGTTTTTTGGGATGGTTTTGTTGCTGGGTGTTGGCCGTGCCTGGGATGTGGATACTCATGATCGTGAGATTCAGATATCTTCTTTTAAGTCTCTTAATGGGGACGGTGATGAAGGTGCGCTTGGTAGGGAGACGAAGGACGAGCCGGCAGAAGATGATATCGATTTTGTGGAAGAGAGTTTTGGAGAAGCTTTCCGATGAATTGTGGATGATGATTCTGGAGTTTCTTGATTTTGGTGATTTGGGAGGACTTGCGCAGGCAAGTTAGTTTTTTCTTCGAATGATTCAAGATCCTGATGTTCTCGGGCCCAGAGAGGTATGGCTCCATTATGCAGGATTGAGCCGTTTCGTGGATGCTGAGGCTAGGAGGGTTTTGGATGGGAAGCTGCTGGAGGCAATGGAGCCTTCTTGTGCTTTGAGAAAAGAGCTTTCAGAGGAGCATTTTTTGTATTTCTTGCAGAGGCTTGTGGATTTTTTAGGTGCTGATGTGAATGTGTTGGATAATGAAGGAAGGACGCCGTTGCACTTGGCTGAGAGGAATAGGCATGCGGATATTGTGTTTTTTTTGTTGGAACATGGTGCCGTGAATCCGAGGGATCCTTCTGGGCAGGCGCTTTTGTATACCGCTGCGAAGAAGGGTTGGATGAGCGTTGCACGTTTCTTAGTGGAGCATGGTGTGGATGTCCATGTGAGGGATTCTTTGGGGAATACGCTTTTGCATCGGGCTGCGAGGAATGGGTATGTAGATGTTGTACGTTTCTTGGTGGGGCATGGTGCCGATGTAAATGTGAAGGGTAATGATGAAATACCTTTGGATTTAGCTGAGTTGCACGAGGATGGGGAAGCAAAAAAAGAAGCGGGACGCCTTTTAAGGTATGTGAGTATGGGAGGTGATGGAGCCGTGATTGTGTATACCTTGCTTTGGGCGTATTGGATGGGCTGTTAGTCTTCTTTAATCTTATTTAGAAAAATAAACGAAAACGCCTTGGCTAGATGGTCAGGGCGTTTTTTTGTTTTTGGAAGGGCCTTTGGGTTGTGGGACGTTATCTTAAAGTGCAACAAAAGTGGTTTTAAAGAGTTAAGTCACCTAGTGAAATATTAACCCCCATACACATTTTCATCACTTCAACGGTAATACGAAGCTCATTAGGGAGGAGTTCAAAAGTCACAAGCCCTACCCCTAAGAGAAAGGGTAAAAACCAACTCCGATGGTCGACCAAGTATCTGTAAATAGCCACTCCATAACCCGCTAATTCTGGATGTTGATCCATCAAAGCACCAAATTGATGCTGTCTTTGAAGTTCTTCTTCATCCAGCTCAGCATTTTCAACTTCCTCAATCACCTCCTCTTCAACACTTTCAGTTTCGTCTTCTTGAAAGAGCATCGCTCGAATGCGCTCGCATTCTGCATCGCTGAGGCCAGGCTGTCTCAGACTACCACGAATCCATGCATGGTGATCAATGAATGGTCGACCATCACCTCCACCGGCTAAAACGATCTCAGAGGTAAGACATAAGGTGCTGATATAAAATAGAATGCGCATCATCTTTTTCATAGGTATCTCCTTTGTTTGAGTTATTTTTCCACCTCAATTCGTAGACGCCTTAAAAGCTGTTTCAAGAGCTCAATACGCCCATGGTTTGAGGCACAAAGACAAGATAGCAAAGGACTTAAAAACGGATCCTCTGCAGATAGCTGATAAGGATTAAACTCTGGGTGCACAGCACTGAGGATAGCTATGCCCTTCCCCACCTCACATTGAATGATCGCAGCCTCGCCCTTTACGGACTGGCAGCAGTCCTCGTTGTAAGATTGATCTACATAACAAAGAAGTACTTGTGTGTTGGGTGCTAACTCAGCGTCCACAAAGTACCCTCCTCCATTGTAAAGAATAGAAACCCTCTGAGTTAAGTCCGACGATCCTACAGCCCATTCGAGCTCAGCTGCACGGACCCCTGCATGACTTCCATAGACAAAAGGAGCAAGAATAGGCCCACGGACAAGACCGGGGAAAAATGCAAGCTCTCTATCACCAATGACTTCTATAGGCTCACCACGAGCAAACTCAATTCGCTCCCCCGCATAATAGCTGCCTGCGCAAATGCCTAAATAGCTGCCCCCACCCTCAACAAAAGCCCGAATACGCCTATTACCCTCACCATTGAGAATGTGAGCATAAGGCCGATCGGCGCCACCCGGCACAATCAACAAAGATGCATCCTTCTCCCAATCCTTGCTAAAGATAGTCTTAGAGTCGACACACTCGAGCGAGTAATTGGGGACGAGTTCTCGCAGCATATCTCTCAACTGATACAACGAATCAGCTGCAACACCTGGGCCGCAATACACGTAGATTTTTTGAGCATGAAGATGTGCAGAAACAAAAAGTAAACCAATAAGCAATATTTGGTTAACAATTTGTCTGCAAAAAAATGTGCGATGAGATGTATTCATAAAAAGACGGCAAAACGGGCTAAATATTAAACGTTGAAAAAACCAGTAGAAACAATGAGAAGAGATGTGCATTGGTCGCAAGCCTGTCAAACGAAATTTCACTCACCTACCCTTAAGTTATTCAGTGAAAAAGATCTAAAAACCGACCAAATGCCTCATATTTTCAGACAGAACATAAAAGTTTAGCTTGAATATGTTCTTTAAGATTCTTTAAATTTTACTATAAATCTTTTGCATTCCCCTACTTACGCCACCCCTGCTCATGCACTTAGGTCAATCGATCGTCGATAAACTCGCCGTTAATCAACCACTCCTTTCAGTTGAATTTTTCCCACCCAAGACAGAAGAAGGCGCGCGCCAAATCTTGAAAACAGCCCAAGCCATTCAAGAAATTAGGCCCGACTTTATCTCTATCACCTATGGTGCAGGTGGTTCCACCCGAGAACGAACGCTCGAGTATGGAGAAATCCTACACGATCTTTTCGGCTTTGAAGTCATGCCCCACCTCACCTGCGTCGGCCATTCAAAAGATGACATTCGTCAAATATTAAGACGCATCGAGCGCCGCGGTTTTCGCAACATCATGACACTCCGTGGTGACGCGCCGAAAGACAATCCTGAGATGACTACAGGGACAGATGGACTCTGCCATGCATCTGATCTCGTCCAATTTATTCGCGAAGAGTGCCCCTACTTTTGCCTCGGTGTTGCCGGCTATCCAGAAAAACATCCCGAGGCAAAATCGATGGAAGAAGATCTCCAACACTTAAAGTTCAAAGTCGATCAAGGGGCTTCTTTTATCACAACACAACTTTTCTACAACAACGATGATTATTTTAAATTTGTTGAGTCTTGCCGCAATCTAGGCATCAACGTTCCGATCATCCCAGGCATATTGCCCGTCGTATCCCTCAAACAAGTAAAGCGCTTTTGCGCAATGTGTGGAGCTAAAATCCCTCCCATGTTAGAAGCTTACCTAGAGGCCGCAAAAGACGATGAAGAGGCTCAAGAGATGATCGGTGTCGAATGGGCCCACAACCAAATCTCGGAACTGCTCGGCAAAGGCGTTCCCGGTGTGCACCTCTACATTTTAAACCGTGCACAATCAACGATCGACCTCGTACAGAGCCTTAAGCAAGGAAGACTCTTTCCTAAGGCCGCAACGATAGCAGCGGTAACTACCCAACTTGCATAGTAAGGGCCTCTTCAGTCTTTTTTGAACCAAGGCCAAGAGCACTGTGTATAAAGCGTAAAGCCTCTTCTGCTTTTTGAACGGGGATGACTACAGTAATCCTCACCTCTGAGGTTGATACCATAAGCACCTGTACCTGAGCTTCAGCAAGAGCGGCAAGGAGTGTAGCCATAATACTTACATCACTGCGCATACCAGCGCCAACGACTGAAAGCTTGGCTACGGGCCCCATATCAATAATGCGCCCTTCGCCCAGCCGATCAAAAACCACTTCGAGAGCAGCACTTGCGGCATGCAACTGTGCATGGGGAACCGTAATAGAAAGGCCTTTTTTTATGTCCCTGCTATCAGACTGGAGGACCATACCAACTTCGACAGAGGCTGCTTTAAGTGCTGCAAACAGCTGAGCTAAACTACGAGGCTCATGGGCAATACCCTCAATCAAAATCTTTGCTTGCTGCTTGTCTAGAGCGACTCCATAGACCCTAGGCCCCTCAAAGCTCGAAAGCTCATCTTGGATGGATGTCCCCGCGGATGACTTTTTAGAGGAACTGACGACCATGGGCATTTTGTAGCGCTCGGCAAGCTGCACAGCACGGGCCTGAACGACTTTAAACCCAGAACTTGAAAGCTCTTGCATCATCCCATAATCCATCTGCTTCAGCAGAGTAGCATCCGCAATAAGTGAAGGATCTCCCGTGTGTACACCTTCAACGTCTGTATAAATTTCACAGCGGTCCGCCTCCAAAAAAGAAGCTATAGCCACTGCCGTTAGATCTGAACTCCCTCGGCCTAAGGTTGTAATCTCGCCTTTGTCACTCACACCTTGAAATCCAGCAACAACGACAACACGCCCTGCATCAAGCTGTTCTTTAATGTCTCCACCGGTAATGTGAAGAATTCGTGCTTGGGTGTGCTGGTCTGTGGTAATAATGCCCGCTTGAGCTCCCGTACGAGAAACGGCAGGAACACCTAATGCGTGAAGTGCGATCGTCACCAGAGCAATTGTTTCTTGTTCACCAATGGATAGCAGCATATCGAGCTCGCGACAATCAGGTTTTGAAGTGAGCCTAGAAGCACGATTGATTAAATCATTGGTAACGCCACTTCTGGCAGAGACGACAACTACTACATGATCACCGGCATCGTAGCTTGTCTTAATGCGACTTGCCACATGCTGAATGCACGCCTCGTCAGCAACTGAAGTGCCTCCGTATTTTTGAACAATGAGCCCCATACCCGAATGAAATAAAGCGTTATGTTAGTTTCTTTTTCTTAAAGTGATTTTCTTTACCTTGAATAAGGCGAATGATATTTTCGTGGTGGCGCACGATAATAAAGAGAGCAAGGGATGTCACAAATAATAATTGCTCACTTGTGCGGTAAAAAATAAAGGCACTGATTGGGAGGCTTACAGCAAATAAGATAGACGAAAGGGAAACGTATTTGGAAAATCGAAATGCCGCATACCAAACAACAAAACCAATGAGGGCCGCCCAGGGCATGAGAACCATGAGCCCCCCCATCGCCGTTGCGACGGCTTTCCCCCCCTGAAAGTGAAGAAAAATAGAGTAGCTATGCCCAATGACCGCAGCCGTAAGACCGAGGATCGCAAGCGACATGGGAGAACCTGTGTTAAGAGCGGGAATCATAGGCCAACCTGCAGCCATAAACCCCTTAAAAAAATCGAGCGCAAAAACAACTTTTCCTGCCTTAGGACCCATTAAACGAGTGACATTAGTTGCACCTGGGTTTTTGCTGCCCTTCTTAAGAGGGTCTACCCCGCAATAGTTGCCAACAAGGACGCCGAAAGAAATCGACCCGAGGAGATAGCCAATCACACAGACACTTACGAGCTCCAAGATAGTTATTTTACTCATTGATTATAAAAAGATTAAGTACATGCCTCAAACGACCTAGCAATGCACACAGTGAACCTTGGAAATAGCCTCGTGTAAAGCTATTTCGTCCAAAACTTTGGCGCTTGGGCTCTCGTCTAAACTGAATACCGAGAGCGCGCTCACCCCAGGCTCACTGCGACTTAGACTGAGATTGGCGATATTAATCCTGTGCTTGGCAAGCAGAGACCCAAGCATGCCCACGATGCCAGGAATATCGCGATTTTCGAGGATGAGCAAAGATCCTTCGGGAACCACTTCCATCGTGTGATGATCGAGGCGCACGAGACGCGGCGTATGCCCTTTACCAAAGAGCGTCCCTGCAAGGGTGTGCACGCATGTACCCTTGGCATAGCCTTCGAGCTCGATCAACTCCGTATATTCAGACTCCGACGAAGAGGCAATGATCTCCACAGTCACCCCGCGCTCTTTAAGTTTTAAGGGTGCATTCACATCATTCACGGCCTCACCACAAATATTCCGCGCATAGCCTCGTTGGATCGCTCGATCTATAGGGCGCGTATCCGTCTCAGCAAGCTTCCCCGAATAGGTGATCTTCAATGTTTCAAGCGGTGATGCTGTCAATTGTTGCATCATAGAGCCAAGGCGTTGACCTAAATCTAAATAAGGAGCTAAGCGTGCAAGGGTTTCAGGATCGATCGAAGGCATGTTTACCGCATTGACAATGTGCCCATCTAAAAGGGCTCGTGAAATAACTTCAGCGACTTCGATGCCTACGCTCTCCTGAGCTTCAGCAGTAGATGCGCCTAAATGCGGTGTTAGTACAGAAGCATCAAGGCCGAGCAGCTCGCTTGAAGCATCCAGCGGCTCACGCTCAAAAACATCCATGCCACAGGCAGCTACTTTTCCTGATTGCATTGCTTCGGTGAGTGCTGCTTCGTCGACAATGCCTCCCCGCGCGCAATTCACCAAACGCACACCAGGCTTCATTTTAGCAAAAGCTTTCTTATCGATGAAGTGCCTTGTTCCATCCAGCAGTGGCATATGAATGCTAATATAGTCTGCCTCGGACAAGAGAAAATCAAGCTCAACAAGGGTAGCACCGACTCCTTTGGCTCGCTCAGGAAGTATGTATGGATCATAAGTGAGGACGTGCATCCCAAATACGCGAGCGCGTTTAGCCACCTCGTAACCAATACGACCAAAACCTAAAATACCTAAAGTTTTCCCAGAAAGCTCACTGCCTGCAAAAGCCTTTCTGTCCCAAGAGCCTTGCTTGAGCCTAGAGCACGCTTGGACAATTGGGCGCGCAGCACACATCAAGTGAGCAAACGTCAGCTCTGCCGTTGCCGTCGTGTTACCCGAGGGTGTATTAACGACAACAATACCCCGCTCTGTCGCGGCTGGAACATCAATATTATCAATACCCACGCCTGCTCGACCAATGATCCTCAACAATGGACCTGACGCCATGAGCTCACGCGTTACTTGGGTTTCGCTGCGAACGACGATTGCCACAGCATCGCGTAAGGTTTCTTTTAGGACATCCGAAGCGCTGCCATAAGCCTCAACCACTTGAAACCCTGGCTGGCGTTTTAAAAAATCAACCCCTGCGGGTGCTATACGGTCAGCGATGACAACTTTCATGGGATTAATTTTCCATGAGTGTTAGCGGATCAACATAGCGCATATCATGGGCATGGGCAACGCCAGGGCACGTCACCGATTCGCGAAATACATTAATACCGTCGACAAGTGATGGTTGCTTAAGGCAAGCACCCGAAAGGCCTAAACGCGCTAAAAGCTGAACGAATGGTGCAATGGAATTGGTTAGCGCAAACGTAGATGTCCGAGGGTAGGCACCCGGCATATTTCCAACACAATAATGCACAATACCCTCTTCGATAAAGGTTGGATCTTCGTGGGTTGTTACACGCGAAGTCTCAACACACCCGCCTTGATCAATGGCAATATCGACCAGTAAACTTCCCCGCTTCATTTCTGCAAGCATCGCTCGAGTAATCAACTTTGGAGCTTTTGCTCCAGGAACAAGAACCGCACCCACTAACAGATCGACATCAGTAAGTACCTCGCAAACATTGTGCTCGTTAGAGTATGCCGTTCTGATTTCAGGAAAATGCATATCAATGTAGCGAATACGACTGCCATCAAGCTCAAAGACAGTAACCTCTGACCCGATGCCTGCTGCAACACGTGCCGCATTAAGCCCTGCTGCTCCACCGCCAAGAATAGCTACCTTAGCAGGGAGCACACCTGGAGCTCCTGCTAAGAGAACCCCACTTCCCCCTGCATGTCGTGAAAGAAAATGCCCACCGGCGAGGACAGACATCCTCCCGGCGATTTCACTCATAGGCTCAAGCAGAGGCAAACGGCCATTGATCGTTACCGTTTCGAAAGCAACCCCCGTAACGCCTGAATTCACCAGGGCTTCGGTAAGCTCCCTACTTGCGGCAAGATGTAGGTAACAAAAGAGCAACTGTCCCGAACGCAAAAGTGGATACTCTTCAGGCTGAGGCTCTTTAACTTTGACGATCATGTCTGCATCAGCAAAGACTTCCCCATGTGTCTTGAGTAGGTGCGCACCCACTGCCCGATAAGACTCATCTGGGAAGCCGGCGCCATCGCCAGCCGTAGACTCAACATACACCGTATGGCCTTCTTTGATCAGCTCTCTCACAGCAGCGGGTGTTAGAGCGATACGCGCTTCTTGTTTTTTAATCTCTTTTGGAATACCAATTTTCATAAGGGTCAACGAGGTCTAATTTACCATGCAATAGGGAGATCCCTACTCACAATACTTCACTATAAGACTTTGTTAAAAAATGGCAAAACGAAAGCGCACGTATACACATAGATCACAACAAATTACAACGAACACTTTAACTCAGACGGTTTTTATTTATGAATGAAGACTGCAAGCCTCCCAAGCTATTCAAAAGCATTTTACTGAATTTTCAAGACGGCATAAGACTATTGATTGTTAGACTGAATCATATGATAATGGAGGATTGACAAGCCCATGGAGCTCTGACGAACTGGGCTACAACATACAGTTCCATCCTATGAAAAAAGCTATCTTAATCCTCCTTGCAGGAGCTTCCTTCCTCACTGCAATCCCTGCTGCCCAAGCTTATTCTCCAACAAGAAAAAAGACCCTCATCACAGCACTCACTGCACTCAGCTTTATCGGTTATAGCACCTACTACCTTTACGGCACCCATGAAGTTCCAACCCTCAACCAGTACTCTTTAAATGACGCTGCCAACATTGTTGATGAAGAATGGGGTCGTGCCATCGATACCATGTGTCGCGTTAATGAAAAACTAGATGCAGCCTCTTTTGCACAAAATCTAAACAAACCAATAAAAGCTGCTGAATACTATTTTGAGGCAGCTCAACTTACTGAAGGAATCGCAGACACCTACCGTAACTCGATCGAAAGAATGCTGCTCCTTCAACTCGATGCAGAGCAAACTCTAGGTGAAAATAAAGATTTTCGCAAAGCGCTACTTATGGGCTGTGCTATCGCCTGCAAGAGCTATGATAGTGCCGCCCAAATGTACCTTTCAGCAAACAAGCCATTAATGGCTAAAAAGATGCAACAGACCAAGGAGTGCATCCATCGCCCTGGCGAACACCACGAAAGCACCCTTTCACCTAAAGAACTCCGCGAAGACCTGCTAGAAAAAATCAATCAATCTCGCATCCACGATTACGCTGATAGAGCCGAACGAGAAAAGGCACAACCCATCCAAGGGCTTAATGTAGCGAGCGCTCAAAAAGTTGAAAAATTCAATCTTGATAGTCATGAGCTGCAAAAGGATAATACTCTTAATAGGTTCCGAAACGGCCTTTAAATAACCCCAACCCAAGATGTATCCAATGACACTTCGCCCTTATCTACTGCTCTGCATTATTGCTTACCTCCCGCTTCAAACCATAGCGAGCAATGTTGAACGTGAACAACTTCAAAATAGTCATTACTATCTTGTTGCCAGCCCTCTTTGGGCTACCGCTGCTGAAGATCTAGAAGAAAACCGTTATGAATCTGCGGGAGATAACTTACTTGCCGCAGGAAACCAGATCGTTAGACGCCTCCATAAACGATATCAAAGTCTTGATATCAAAAACTCAGGCCAAGTCACCCGCATCCGGGAAATGTTAGACCAAGCAGGCTATGCCTACACTCAAGCGGAAGATGCTCATACCTTAAGCGGCGACGAAGTTGCTCTCGACGCTATTGATCAAGCACTTCTATATTTGGATCAAGCTAAAGCCACTCTTTGGAGCGATAGTTTTGACCTTGAGGACTGGCGCGCGCTCCTACAGGATATCCTTGATGCTATTGATAAAGCAGGCGTTACGACAGGACGCAATACTAACGTAGACAATCTTGTCGCCCAACAGGAAAACCCTGAGCCCATCAAGGACATAAGCACAATAAACATCGTCCCTCTCTAGGCTAAACCTACTTTTTGCTTTTCTTTCTAAGCGAAAATCCCTAACATCTTCCTTAGTTCAATCGTTAACCCAAGAACTCGTAACCTCTTATGAAAACACCCCTTCGCTTAATCCTCCTTGCCATGGCAAGCTTCGGTTTGCTCGCTGCAGGCTGCATGCAGTCCAAAAATTACGTCACTGAAAAGGGCGTTAACTTCTCGGACCTTCATACCTTCACAGTTAAAGAAGCTGTTGCTGCCAATGGTTTAGACCCTTATCGCTCAAGTGGTCTCTACAAAGACATGACAAAAAGTGTCATCGCTATGGACCTTGAGAAGAAAGGCTTTACCTCTGTAGACACCGGTGCAGACTTTACAGTTACCCCAATCTGGTGGGTTTCTGCAAGCAACACCCTCGACAACTGGGACAGCAGTGCTTCCAACATTGCTGCTAACACTCGTTCAAACATCGAGAGCAAGCTAGAAATCAGTATCGAAGATGCTAAAACCGGCAAGCGTATCTGGCGCGGTTGGTCCCTCTATGCCATCCAAGGTCGCGATTTGACAGAAGCTTCCATCAAAAAATCTGTAGGCGAAGCACTCAAAAGCTTTCCTCCTACAATGAATAGTAATGGCTCAAAGTCAAAGACCAAGGCCAACCAAAAGAGCTACTAAACTACATCCTTTAAACAAAAAGCGGCCCTACTTCATAGTTGGGTCGCTTTTTTGTGTATGAACACAATACTCATTAGCAACACGCGGAACACGCTTTGAAACCCCACATAAGCGCTCCCAAGAAATGGACCCTGCATGCCTAGCGAGCTCTTCAGCGTCAATAGATACATCCCCCTGGCTGCCCATCCAAGTTGCCAAGTCACCCCGAGCAACGGAACCGGGATGGTCTGTGATATCGACAACCGTAAGATCCATACATATACGCCCAAGCACAGGGCAGCATGCGCCTTGAATCAGAACCTGAGCACGGTTGCTTGCGCTCACAGGAAACCCATCAGCATAACCCATCGTAAGGACTGCCAGGCGAGAGTCTCTCGCTAAGCGCACCGTAGCACCGTAGCTCACTGTTGAGCCTTTTGGTAAATGCTTAACCAGGCCAACGCGGGCATGCACACTCATCACGGGCTTAAAAGATACATGGTTAAAGCGCTCGACCGAGCTTGGGGGATAGCCATAAAGAGCGAGCCCAACCCGCACCCCATTGCACGGACCTGAAGCATCAAAATAATCCAAACCAGCGCTATTGTCTGCATGAATCAAGAGCGTAGATACATCAAGCCCTGGGAGAGCCTTCATGGCCTGATAAAAACGTTTTCGCTGCTCCAGTGTAAGCGTAGAGTCTTCATCGGCTGCGGCAAAGTGCGTGCAAATACCCGCTAAAATAAACCTAGGATGCGCACGAACCCTTGTATAAAGCTCGCCCAAAGAGATACCATTTTCTGCCCCTAAACGACCCATACCCGTATCCATTTTTAAGTGAAGGCGAACAGGCCTATCCGCTGTCTCAAACAGAGCTAAATCCTCTAAAGAAGAAACGATAACCTCAAGATCATGCCTCAAAACAAGATCAAGCTCATCGGGGAGCACAGGGCCCAAAACAAGGATCCTTACATTGGGAGCAATGATACGGAGCTGAGCCCCCTCACGAGGACTTGCAACAGCCAGCACATCAACGCCTTGAGCCAAAAGCTCTTTAGCAATGATCTCTAAACCATGGCCATAAGCATCCGCTTTAACGACAGCAATAAGCTCGGTGCCCGCAGTCAAAGCACCACGAACGCACTCAACATTGTGCCTCAGTGCACTTAAATCAATCTCTGCCCAACAACGTACTCCCTGCATTGCCTTTAAGATTCTGCTTTTTGTGTGGCGACAGTCTCAAGGACGGTAGCCAAAGCGTCAATCTTTATAGGCTTACTGAGGTAATCATCCATACCGGCTTTAAGAAAGCGATCTCTGTCTCCTTGCATGACATAAGCGGTAAGGGCGATAATGGGGATTTTGGAGAAAGACTCACCAGACTTGCCAGCTCGAATGTACTCAGTAGCTTCGATACCGTCCATCTCTGGCATTTGAACATCTAAAAAGATAAGATCGTAGCCATCGCTGCTTGCAAGTGTATCGACAGCCTCTCGACCATTGGCAACAAGATCTGCATTATAACCCATCTTTTTGAGCATATGCATAATAACTTTTTGATTCGTAGCATTATCGTCAGCGACGAGAATCTTAAGCGGGCAACGCTCTCCTAGGTCATGGAAGAAACTAATCCGAACCGTCTTCGCCGATTCCTCTTCTGCATCATACTCTTCTGCCGGGACACAAATGGAGAAATTAAACGAGCTTCCTTGCCCCTCTTTACTCTCAACTCCAATGTTACCATCCATGGCTTCAGCAAGCTTCTTAGAGATAACGAGCCCCAGCCCCGTCCCTCCAAAACGCCGTGAAATTGTAGAGTCTGCTTGAGCAAAAGGACGAAATAAACGCCCAAGCTGATCCTTCGACATCCCAATACCTGTATCCTTAACAGAGAACTGAAGTTCGTAAAAAGAGCATCCGCGTTCATGCATTCCCTCTTTAGAAGCGTTTCCTTTTTTGCTTCCTTTTGCAATAACTTCGACGCCACCTTCACTAGTAAACTTGATAGCATTATTGATGAGATTAACTAAAATCTGCTTTAAGCGATTAATATCTCCATGAACAATTCTAGGAACAGGCCCATCAATCAACAAACGAAGATAAATGCCTTTTTCTTCAGCCTTAAAGCGAAGGAGCTCGATCACTTCATTAAGGCAAGACTCTAGAGAAAAAGGAAGGTCCTCCATTTCGAGATTTCCAGACTCAATCTTTGAATAGTCAAGAATGTCATTAATCAAAGAAAGAAGCGATTCCCCACTCGAACGAATAATATCAACATATTCACGCTGCTCTTCGTTAAGCTCCGTATCCATCAAAAGATTAGTAAAGCCAATCACCCCATTCATGGGTGTGCGAATCTCGTGGCTCATCATAGCGAGAAAACTACTCTTTGCCTGATTTGCAAGCTCTGCCTCGATGGCCAACTGGTTTGCATGAGCAATAGCAGACTCAAGCTCACCATTAAGGGCCTCAAGCTCTTGATTCAGGTCTTCGGCTTTTTCCTTTTCAGCACGAATTTCGTCTTCATGCTGCTTCTCCAAAGTGACATCTGAAAAGGACCATATACGGCCATGATGCTCATCGTTTTTGGTAATAACAGGAGCCGAACGCCACTCAAAAATACGCCCATCTTGAAGGACTAGCTCTTCTCTAAATGCATCATTGGGAGCTGCAAAGATTTCTTCAACCTTGAGAAGAAAAGCATCCGGAACCTGCAGTTTTGAGAGCAAGTAGAAGAGCAACTTCCCGCCATTAAAGGCTTCCATACCATCTCCCTCCATAGACCACATCTCAGCAAAGCGATTATTAAAATTAATCGGTGCCTTATCTTCACTGATAACAAGAATGCCCTGAGGGATTGCATCCACTTGAGCCTCGAGAATTTCGTAGCTCTTGCTCAACGCACCATGGGTCTCTTGCTGAACGTGAACGTCAGCCAACATGATAATGGCCCCTGCATAATCGTCACCTATGTACAAAGGACTGGATGAAAGCTGAGCCCAAAAGGGGGCATTCCTTGCATCGAGAAACTGAGTCGAACATTGGCGTTTAGGCCACTGATAGGTTTTTGGATTGCTGCCAGAAAGAATGACATCACCCTCTTCGCACATAAAAGAAAATACAGACTTCCCAAGCATAGATGAAGCCTCACGGCCCAACATCTCGACAATACATGCATTGGCCATCAGGATACAATTAGAAGCATCTACAAGCCAAACGCCTTCACTAGCAGCCTCTAAAAAACTGGCATAAATAGACTCAGGATGCTCCAAAAAACCACTCAAGTCAGGAATACGAGACACTGAGTGTATTGAATCTCTCTTACGAGAAGACACAGCTTTCATGAGGAGGGAAAAAAGGGTAAAAATAAATGAGGGGCGCAAAACGGGCCTTAAGACCGTCTTCTATTAAAGCCTACAAGCCCTACAATGACAAGGGAAAAGGGCTTAATTAATAAGGAGAGAAATAAAAACAGAGGGCCATAATGACCGTTGGGCACAAGGCCGAAACGAGGAGACCCATAGGCGAAATACCCTTTTTAAAGTATTGGGATAAAATTGATTGCCCAGCAGGATTAGGCGCATTAGCAATGACCGTAAGGCCACCGCCAACAACAGCCCCGTAAACCACAGCTTGCTGAAGGACAACATTGGAGTCAAAAGCCGGAACAAGCGAAGCAAGGTAAGTGATAGCAGCGTTATCGTTAAAAGCTGTGAGCACAATTGAGCCGATGAAGAGTGGTGTCTCCCCGAGGCGACTGAGGACAGGGTCTAGCCACCAAGCCTGCATACCCCCATGCGTTACCAAACCAGCGAGGAAGAAACCGACAAGTAAAGGCTTTGTGATTTTAAGATCATACTGGTGATGAGCCGTTGCCTTAATGAAGGCCATAAAGAAAAGAAACCCACCGATGAATAAGGGAGGCTGATGCAAGGTGAACACCGTCCACGCTAAGAAACCCAAATGAACGACGGTTACCCAGTGGGGAATAGGCTCTTCACTTAGGACAACCGTACCCAGCTTGGCACGATCTTCTTCAATCTTACGAGCGCGTGTATTGAGCTCAATCAGGTCTTTCCTAAAAATGATAGCATACGCGCATGTACTTATAAAAATGCCTATGCAAGCCTTCCAGCCGAAGTGCTGAAGCATATAGAAAAGATCCCAACCCCAGGTACTCGCGACCATGAGGACGGGAGGGGCAGCAAAGTGTGTGAGCGTACCACCGACCGAAATATTAACGAATAGCAAACCCAGGGTCGCATAACGCAAGCGATTTGAAGGCTCAAGCTTGTAAAACTGTCGCCCAAGGAGCAGGGCTGCGATTGTCATCGCAGCAGGCTCAGTGATAAAAGAGCCTAAAATTGGGGCAATACACAAAATCGCAAACCACCAAGCAAGTGGAGAATGCCCCCCTAGGAAAGCTACCTTACTGAGGCACTGCTCTGCAAAGAAAAGCACTGGGCGCGTCGATGCAATGGCCATAATAATGACAACAAAGACCGGCTCTGTGTAATTCACCCCTGAACTAAAGTAGCTGACAACAGCCCCCCAGTCATAAAAAAGTGCCATTGAGATAACCAGAGGGATACACCAAATACCAAAAATAGCCTCTACCTCGCCGAGAAAATGAAATAACGTCGCACGAAAGCTAACATCATCTTTTGCGTCAATATAGGGTTTTTGATCCGCAGTACGACCACTCTTGAGAATAGCCTCTCTGTGAACCTGTTCAAAGTGATGGGCTAAAGCATTAAATCTTGCCGTAAAGAATGTGTGGATAACCGCAGCAAAGAAGATGAGTGTTGCCACAAGATTAAAAGGATCTTGGGAAATACGGCCAAGAATAATTTCCAGTAGAGACCCTCCTTCAGGATCGTCATACACGCTTGAGCCTACAACGCCCGCGCTGTCAGCGGAAGATACGCCACCAGCAAGCCCGAGAAGAGGCATGCAGCATGCAAATAATAAAATTAAAAACCCCAATGTACGCCTGTAAGACATAGGAGCTCATTGTGCCAAAAAAGCCAAAAAGAAGCAAGCGGTTAAACACGCATGAACATAACTGCCAACTACCTTTATCCATCAACAATGCAGAGTCTGGCGTATACGATGCCAAAAAACAGCAATACCCAAGACACAAAAACTAAGCAGGTAACTAATAACTGCAGGGCCTGAAAGCAAATGATCTTGAATAAACACACTTAAAGGTTTGCTGTCCTGCTTATTTTTATTAGTCGGCACAATGGCTGTCATGGGCTCACCCAAAGACACTTTGTATATCCCAGGAGTAGGCTCGGCACCAGAGCCATCATTGGAAACGGCGGTACTTGTGAAAATCCCCACAAAAAGACCCATCGTCAACCCCACAGCAATAAAAAACCATAGCAGCCCTCCTGCCAATCTTCTTATCCATTGATGCATATAATCTCGCATTAAAAATCCTTGGTCTATTTATGGGCTATACACTAAAGTAATTACTTAATCTCGCATATGTAGGGTTATTTTTCAAGTGAAGTTAGGCAAATAACCCTATATATGCTTATCCCATTCATGGACAAACAGATAGAGATACAACTACAATAACATACAGTGTTTTAAAACAGCCCTGCATGCTATATTCAAAATAAATAGCTACTTTTTACGTTTTAAAGAAGCCTTCAAACCCTTCCAAAAAGCAAGGCGCTCAGCAATATGAACCTCAGCCCCTACTTCCTTAGGAAAGTAAAATTGTATGGGTTGCTTCATATAGTCCTGACCGGTAATCCCATGTTCTGCATCGTGGCTGTACTCATAGCCTTTCCCATGACCAAGGGCTCTTGCCACAGAGCCACTACTGCCACGAATCCAAAGAGGTATCGGCTGAACAGGCTCTTTGCGAATAGCTTCACGGGCAGCGTTAATACCCAAATAAGCGCTATTGCTCTTAGGCGCAGTTGCAAGAAAAACCGTTGCATGGCCGAGGTTTAGCGCACACTCGGGCATACCAATTTGCTCGCAAGCTTGAAATGTAGCTACAGCCAAAGGTAAAGCTCGTGAATCGGCGAGACCCACATCTTCAGAGGCGAGAATAACCAGGCGACGCGCAACAAACCGAGGATCTTCCCCTCCCTCAAGCATTTTAGCAAGCCAGTAAAGTGCCGCATCAGGGTCAGACCCACGAACACTTTTAATAAAGGCAGAAATGGTATCATAGTGTTCATCTTCATCAGCATCATAGCGAATTTGACGCTCTTCAGCAAAACTGCGAATATCATCCTCAGTAAGAGCACTCCCCATGGGCTTACTCAGAATAATCGTCTCCAGAGCATTGAGTGCACGCCTAAGATCTCCATCGCTCATTTTAGCAAGAAAAAGGAGCTGCTCTCCCTTAACAGTGCAATGGAAAGAACCCAGCCCGCGGTCTTCATCAACGAGGGCTTCCTTGAGAACGTCGACAATCACCTCTTCAGAAAGCGGCTCTAAATGAAAAAGATGGCTTCGGCTAAGAAGGGGTGCATTAACATAAAAGCCGGGATTGTGCGTTGTTGCCCCAATCAAGCGGATATTCCCAGTCTCAACATCAGGAAGCAACAAATCTTGCTGAGCTTTATTAAAGCGATGAATCTCATCAATAAAAACAACTGTACGCGATGTAGCTTGATAACGAGCAAGGCGCAGGACATCTCGCAACTCAGCAACATTGGAAAGAACTGCATTGAGCCGAACACACTTGCTCTGTGTTTCAGCAGCAATAACTTCTGCAAGGCTCGTCTTCCCTGAGCCAGGAGGCCCATATAAAAGAATACTACCAAAGTTGTTACTGCGAATGAGTTTTGGTAACAGGCAATCTTCCCCCAAAAGGTGCTCTTGACCAGCAATTTCTTTCAAAGAGCGAGGCCGCATCCGAGCAGCAAGAGGCTTATGGCCCTCGGAAACTTGGCTACTTTGCTCACGTATCTCTTGGTTGAATAAGTCCACAAAAATTCCTCCAACAAGGTAATAACTCAACTGTCCCAAAGAAGCCTTAGGCCAGCAAGCCTTCTTTTATAAGTACGCCTCAGAGAGCAAGTTTGACTTTATTATGAGTGGATTCATAGGATCCATCTTGCTATGGAAATGTCTCCAGCATCAACGCGCGCGCCCCTCCTCTGGGGGCTCTTGCCCTTAATGGGAGGCATCCTACTCGAAGGGTTATTTCCAAACTTTATGGGAATCCCTATGTTGCTCGGACTAGCCAGCTTATGTCTTATTATAGGTTATTGTGTTCGCTACAAATCGCTCAAACGTATAAGCTGGATTGCCGCCGGAGTACTACTTGCTATCGCTTATACAAGCATCAGAATCCCGCAAAGACCGGAAGAGGCAAAACTACCCCCACGAGAAAGTGAGCTCAGCATTAAAATTACCAAACTCTACCCGCGACAGGACGCACCTGGGCGCTATATTGGGCGCGGACGCATTGTTGAAGCACCCATTTACGTCGATTATCTTCAAGGCACACAAGTCGCCTTTGTTCTCAAAGGCGAAGCGCATGCAGCACACAAGGGAGAAACGTGGAAAGTTCGCGGCGTGATTGAACCCTTACCCACAAACACAAAAGCATTTTCCTATACAAACACCTTAAGCCATACAGGAACCTACTTTCGGCTGTACCGTGGAGAGCTCTTGAAATGCGAAAGCAAAGCTGGACTTATTTCTCAAGGTATTAATAGAGCACAAAATTACCTAACTGAAATACTCATGCGCTCGAGGCCTGAAACAAGTTCAGGCATCTACACTGCGATGCTTCTTGGAAAAAAAGGCACGTTGGACCCCAGTATGAAAGAGGCCTTTGTCCAAAGTGGCACATTTCACATATTCGCTATCAGTGGGCTACACATCGGGGTGATTGCCGGTGCACTCTTCTTTGTGCTCCGCTGGCTCCGCTTATCTAGTATCTCTGGGGCCTTGCTTGGACTAGGAATACTCTTGGCCTATGTAATTATTACTGGAGCCAGTGCATCTGCGATGCGTGCATACTTGATGGCTTCTTTTCTCTGGGGCGCTCACATTGCTCTTCGCAGGCCTGCACCCTTTGCAGCTCTAGTTGCCTCGGCACTGATTGCCCTACTTATGTCTCCTGCGCAATTGTGGGAACCTGGGTTTCAGCTTTCCTATTCTGTCGTTACAGGCATTCTTCTCTATGGACTTCCACTCTCTAAGGCACTCAAAACCAAGCTTAACCGATTAACATATCTCGTGCCCAAATCCAGTATCTCACAAGGTCGCAAAGCCCTTACGTGGGCCTTTGATCGCAGTCTCGAATCAGCTGCAATCACCTGGAGTGCAACACTTTACAGTTTACCTCTTATCGTTGCCTATTTTCACATTATTTCACCCGGAGGCATTTTTTTAAACCTCATACTCGTACCCTTGGCCTCACTCACGATCGTGCTTGGGTTCTTCTCCATTTTCTTTGGCCTTTTCTTTTTAGGGTGGATTTCAGCAGGGCTCAATATCCTAGCATCAGGCCTCATCACCTGCCTACAAGGACTTGCACTCGGAACCATGAAGCTGCATGGACTTTTTTGGGAAGCAACACTGCGCGGACCCGCATGGGCCTGGATTGGACTTGGAAGCCTTATTTTGATCATCCTAATCCAGCGCAAGCATAGAAACAAAAGACCAAAATATCACTATTGGTTGCCGCCTGCGGCGGTATGTCTGTGGATCGCCGTAGCGATTGCCCCACAATCTTGGGTTGCTTTATGAGCCCTCTTTTATGAAACTTTCTTCCATGAAAAGTGCTTACGAACTGGCCATGGAAAAACTTGAGGCTGATGAACCCTCACAAACTCTGACAACCGCTCAAAAAGACGCTATTGCAGAGATCCAAATACGCTACACAGCAAAAGTTGCTGAAAGAGAAGTATTTCTGCAAAAACAACTGGATAATGCCTTGCAATCCGGAAATCTGACAGAAGCTGAAGCAATTCGGGAGCAACTCACACGTGAAAAAGCGCGTCTTGAAGAAGAAAAAGAGGCCGAAAAAGAAAAAATAAGAGCTCCGAGGTCATAGGTCTGTGGAGGTCTTTTAGCCAGCTCAAGTGTGGTCGACCACACTTGTCTCTTGTGAACATAAAAACATAAGAAGCTGATAGCCAGAAATTAAACACATGTACGCACGGTGGTCGTACTGTGTCCTACCACACCCCTACCTCACGAAGTCATGACTAAGCAAAAAAAAGACTCCCCCTTTCGGGGAAGCCTTTCCACACCATGAAATAAAGTTTAAAATCCTTACTTGCGACTGCGTGAGAATTTGCTGCGGAACTTCTCGACGCGACCTGCTGTATCTACAAAACGCTTTTCGCCGGTGTAGGCAGGATGCGAATCTGAAGTGATATCACACAGGAAGACTTGATGCTCAACACCGTCGATCGTTTCTGTTTGCTTGGAGCGCAAAGTAGAACGACCAAAGAAGCGCTTGCCGGATGAAACATCAACGAAGCAAACAGGATTGTATTCTGGATGGATATCTTTTTTCACGATCCGTAAGAAATTGGTAATTAGAGAATTAGCCCTGACGCGCTTTGAAGCGAGGATTGGTCTTGCAGATGACATAGAGACGGCCTTTGCGGCGTACTACCTGACAATCTGGATGGCGATTTTTTAAAGTTTTAATAGAAGATGCGACTTTCATGGAATCAAAAATGCTTTAGAAAGCAGGAGAAAAAGGTATAAAAACAGCCCTGTCAACGTATTTCGACTATTTATTGTTAAAAATCCCTAATTTAAGGAGGGGTCTTTGGGGACAAGGCCTGAAATTAGCGTTTCGGGCATGGTTTGACCGAGCATAAGACGCCAAAGACCCTCCCCACCCTGAGACAAAATAGCCTCTTTGGTGACAGGTGTGGGAACCCAAGCATCCTGAGCAAGTTCACCTTCGAGCTGTCCCTGAGACCAGCCAGAGCACCCAATATAGCACCGGACAGAAAGATCCTGCTCTTGAGCCATGACCCCCAAGAGTTTATCTTCAGTAAGGCCAAAAAAGAGCTTGAAGGCACGCTCATCATCCAGCCAGCGCCAAGCAACGAAAATCATCTTGTCCTGGCTGACAGGACCTCCTTGATATACAGGAACTTGAGCAAGTGACCCATATAAAAACTCAGGTTTTAGCTGCCCTAGGGTCTTACCCAAAGGCCGGTTTAGGACAAAGCCAATAGCCCCCTCATCACTTGAATGAGCGGACACAAGAACGATAGAACGTTTGAAATTAGGATCTAGCAGCTTTGGGCTAGCGAGAAGCAAAACCCCAGCCAGGCTATTTTTCTTTGAATCTAACTGCAAACGCCCCTTCATACTTAGATTATCTCACTAAATTTGGGTGATTTCAATCCCGGATTGGCTTAAAAGCTCGTGGACTAACGTATCATTTCGGTAATCAAGATGATACTTAACCACTTTAACGCCCGATGCTGCAACTACCTTGGCGCAGTTTATGCAAGGGAAGTGCGTACAGTAAATAGTTGCCCCATCGACGCTTACACCGCGTCTTGCAGCATCTGTAATGGCATTCTGCTCGGCGTGTACTGTCGCCTGTTCGTGACCATCGCGAACGCGTGAAGTATGAGGTGCCCCTGGCAGAAAGCCGTTGTAACCTGCAGCAATCATGCGGTTTTTGTGCAAACCACTAGACACAATAATGCAGCCGACATTTAAGCGCTCACAAGAGGATCGTGAAGCAATCAAGAAGGCCGTTGCCATAAAATACTCATCCCATGAGGGACGCTTATCCCAGCCTTCAGTAAGTGCAGCAACCTGGTCCACTAAAGATATTTCCTGTGATACTGCGATATCTACGGTCATAACAATAAAATCAGCTCTTAGCAGAAAACAAGGGATTGAGGCAATGGTTTATTTTTTGATTAAACATAAGCATATAAAAAGGCCCCTAGATCCCCTAGGGGCCTTCGTACCTACAGCCATAAAAGCTACTGGGCTGTTTGTTGGGCTGGAGAACCAGACGTGGGCTGCTGCTGGCTAGGCTCTCCTTGCTGAGAACCTGCTTGGCTTGCAGGAACTACATCTACCTCTTCCATGGTCAAAACATCAATCTCAACGATTTCTTGAGCACGACTCTGCTGTACAAGTACAGCGAGCTTGTTTAAAGTTTCCATTGGGATGCGGGCAAAAGCCTTAATTTCACGATCGCCAGCTTCAACCTCTCCGGTAACAGGAGCTAAGTTTTGGCTTTCGAGATCCTCGAGCCCTTTAGCGAGCTTTGGATTACGTGTGGCAAGATCCTCACCACCACTTGCTTGACGAGCAAACTTAACCATGTTCACGCGATAATCCAAAAGCTTGCCCGCTTGAGGCTTATAAAAGCTACCTACGTTATTGTCTACAGCCTTACCATCGTTGACGGCAGTAATGAGCGTCTTCATGCCATCGCTATCGTTGGCATAAAGATAGTTGCCCTGGTCTACAGCGAGATACTCAACAACTTCTTTGTTGATGACTTCTGGCTTGGGTGCAGGCTCTCCAGGAGCGAGAGGAACTGCAGGAGACTCCACCGTAAAGGTGTATGTACTAGTAGCTTTGTGAACAGGAATACCATCAAAAACAAAGTTCTTTGGCTCAAAGTTGTATTGATAAGTCATGGGGAGATCACGAATGGTGATGAAGTGTGCTGCAAGACTTGGCATGACAGTATTGTAGTAGGTATCCCCAGCAGCAGCGAGTTGCTTATTGGTCCACTTACCGCCGTTAATCGTGCGAGCATCCCAGGAGCCATTGTCCTGGAGATTTGCGACCCCAGCAAACGTCCCCTCTGCGCTAGGCATGATATCTACCATCATAGCATCCATAGCCTCGAAGGTTTTCTTTCCTTGCTCGTTAACGTGCTTTTTAACCTTGTCAGAAAGCACCTTATAGTAAGTTAGGAATGCTTGAGGATCATACTTGCCTGCGAAAGCAAACGTCTCGTTGGATTGGATGTACTTAGCTACAGGAACTGGCCCACCCACTTTAGCGCTGAGCAAGGCGCCTTCAGGAGTGTCTTGTTTGGCCTCTCCAGCAAAGCCAACGGTGACCGTTTCTTTACCTAAATCCATGCCAACAGACATCCACTTCATGTTTTCGAGCTCATCGAGAGCAAGGTCTACAAGACGCATAGTGCTCTTGTCTCCAGGGTGAGACTCAGAAGCTTGGCCCTGATTGCGGACAGCTTGCTTCACCGTTTGCTCGCTGAGCTTGATGTAATCCGTAAACAAACGAAGCTCTGCTTGGTATTCGCCCTTCTCGCGATTAAGGTCAACCAGTTTTTTGAAAGATGTAGCGTCTCCAACTAAAGCAATGTCTTGCTTGGAGCGGGCGAGCAAAGTCCACACAGTACTGTTCATCTCGTGGTCTTCAACGACCCAACCCATCTGAGGAAGCATCGTGCGGATCTGAGAATCTTTATTGAGCTGAAGGAGAATAACGGGAACGGCATTGCCCTTATCTCCATAAAAGAAGATAGTAACGTTTTCCTTTTCAGAAAGGCCAGGATAGCTCGGGTAGCCCAAGAACCCAGCAAGCAGGAAAGGCATCATCTCAGTTTGTTGGCCAGGGTAAATCTGGCGAACAACATTCATGAGGTTTTCAGAAAAGCCTTTGAGAGGAGGAAATTTAGCGTAGCCGATCAGCTGACCGTCAAGCCCGTGCATGGCTTTAGAGCTTTCCATGGGCTTTGCTGGAGCGCAAGGATTGCCAGTAGATGCACTCGCCATAGACGCGGAACTTGTGCTGTCATCACTTGATCTATTCTTCTTGTACTTGTATGGAGCTGCTTCAAGAGGCAGCACTAAGCCACATACGCAAACAATAAGGCAAAAAATGCGGAGAAATGGGGAAGAGTTAAGCATAGTGCGCAAAGTCTATGACAGAGCCTTCTTCAGTGTAAACTGTATTTTGAAGAGTGAATGCTTTTTTCCAAGAGACACCCTATTAATTTTTGATATCAATCAATTAATATTAAAAATAGCACTACTCTTAACTCTTTTTTATAGAAAGACCTTTTCAGCAATTTGAACCGCATTTAAAGCAGCCCCCTTGAGGAGTTGATCCCCAGACACCCACAAAGCAAGGCCATTAGGAAGCACATCAGTAAGACGCAAACGACCAGCAATACAATCCCCTACTCCCGAGGCATCTTGGGGTGTTGGAATAGCCTCTTGTTCGTATAAACACACCCCAGCAGCTACCTGCAAGCAGTCCTTAGCCTCTTCAAGGGAAAAAGACTTATCAAAACTAACCGTCAACGCCATGGAGTGGGCACGCATAACAGGCACTCGAACGCAGGTGGCAGCGACCTTAAGGTCAGGCAGTTGAAGGATCTTTTGACTTTCTACGCGAAGCTTCCACTCCTCTCTACTAGAGCCATCCTCCAAGAGAGTATCTACAAGTGGAATGACATTTAAGACAATGGGCTTAGGGTAATGCTCTGTGCTTAATGTACACCCATCGCACCAAGCACGCATCTCAGCACTGAGGGCGTCGACACCTCCCTTCCCACTTCCTGAAACGGCCTGATAGGTAGAGGCAATAAGCTGCCTAAGGCCAAAAGCCTCGTGCAAAGGCGCCAGGGCTACAAGGGCTAAAATAGTAGAGCAATTAGGATTGGCAATAAGCTTGGTATTAGCGCTCATGGTATGGGCATTGATCTCAGGAACCACGAGCGGGACGCCCTCCTCCATCCGAAAAGCTGAGCTATTATCAACCACAAAAGCGCCCTGAGATACCGCCTCAGGAGCCCAGCGCTTGCTGACGTCAGACCCAGCAGCAAAAAAAACAACATCAAGCCCCGAGAAACACCCTGATCTAAGCTGTTCAAGCTCGGTATCGTGTAATACTTTCCCGGCAGAATTGGCGGAGGCAAAAAGCCGAAGCTTGCCTACAGGGAAACCTCGTTTTTTCAAAACATGGAACAATTCTTGACCGACGAGGCCTGTTGCACCCACAATACCAACGGATAGGCTCTTCATGACATCTATTTCTACAATACCCAAAGCATTCAAAGCTCGCTGCCAGGCTCTTGGCCTCGAGCTCACTCAGCATCGCATTTACATCTCCATTAGCGAGCAAAAACTCCATCTCTTTGAGCAAGACAAAGTTCTCAAAAATTATCCGGTCTCTACGTCCAGTAAACCACCCTCGTGCAAAGAGAATTCACTCGGCACACCCTGGGGACTCCACCGTATTGTAGAAAAAATTGGCGAGAACGCGCCTCTAGGTAGCGTTTTTCGAGGTCGTGTCATGACAGGGCAACACTACCAAGAAGAACCCGAAGAAGAACGTGCTAAAAATCTCATCACAAGTAGAATTCTTTGGCTAGCAGGACTTGAGCCGACCCTCAACCAAGGGCCCGGACAGGACTCATTTGACCGCTATATCTACATCCACGGAACCAATCATGAAGACAAGATTGGCACCCCTGCAAGCGGAGGATGCGTTCAGCTAAAAAATGAAGATATGATTGACCTCTTTAACCGCACACCGAAGGAATCCCTTGTATGGATTGATGTTGAGGGGTAGTTAAATTTAACCATAACTACACTTCCTTTTTACCAAAGATAAGCAGACGCATGCTATTTAAGCAAACAAGTGCGGTTGACCCTTCATGAGCAAAAACACCCAAGGTTAGCGGGACTAAGCCAAAAACGGCTGCAGCAACCATAACCCCAATCGTCCCCAAAGAGATGGCTAAATTTTGGCGAATGATACGCTTAGCCCGTTTACTCAAGCAATAGGCATTTAAGAAATTATCAATGCGGTCATTCATCAGGACGACTTCACTTTGTTCCAGAGCTGCATCCGTCCCCCGGCCACCCATCGCAACAGCAACATAGGCTGCAGCAAGGCAGGGAGCGTCATTCACTCCATCACCCACCATGGCGACCTTTTTGCCCTCTTCAGTGAAGGCTTGTACTGCGGCCACTTTATCCTCTGGCTTTAAGCCCGCTCGCACCTCTCTTAAACCCAAGGATTTGCCAACAGACTCTGCAGCTTCACGGCGATCCCCTGTTAGCATAACAGTGCGGATACCAAGGCCACCAAGACGCTCGAGAACAGGCTTGGACTCTTCGCGAATCTGATCGCGCAAAAGCAAGCGACCTAAAAGGTCTTTATAAACGACCCATACTTCTGTGTAAGCTTCTGGGAGATCGGGAAGATCCTCAGCCCACTTTTTAAGGGGCCCTTCAGCGAGCAGCTCGCGGCGACCAATCACGCATAGGCCATCATCAACATTCCCTTGAACACCCGAGCCAGTAATAGAACGAAAACCGTCCACCTCGCGCTCTTCAACGCCTTCTTTTTTGCCATGTTGAACAATCGCACGCGCGAGTGGGTGATTCGCGTTTTTCTCTAAAGAATAAGCATAGGCAAGAACTGCTTCTTCGTGACCAGGAGGAAAACTTTCTACCTTTTCGACAGAAAGCTCGCCAGTAGTCAGCGTGCCTGTTTTGTCTAAGGCGACAACATTCACCTCTGAAAGCTTCTCGATAGCAGCCCCTCCGCGAAAAAGAATACCGCGCTGAGCACCCCATGCAATCGAAGCAAGAAATGCTGAGGGAATTGAAAGGACTAAAGCGCACGGGCTTGCAACGACGAGCAAAGTCATCGCGCGGTAAAAAGAGGAGTATTCACCACCCACATTTTTAAAAGGAGGCACACCAAAACCTAGCCACCAGACAAAAAACATGCCTGTGGTGACAGCGAGGATCCAATAAGTGTAATGAGTACCAAAACGCTCTGTAAAGCGCTGGCTTGGTGCCTTTAAATGTTGGGCGTCTTGAATTAAGCGAATAATTTTTTGCAGAGAGCTTTCTTGAGCAGGACGAAGCGCTTTAACCACTAAAGCCCCCCAGAGGTTAATCGTGCCACTATAGACCTCGTCACCCACGCGCTTTTCGACAGGCGCTGCTTCACCGGTAATATTAGACTCATCACTTGCAGACTCCCCTTCGACGACCTCAGCATCAACGGGGAAAGCATCACCCGGCTTAACACGCATGCGCTGCCCAGGCTCTACAGCTTCTACGGGAATATTGCGCTCTGAGCCATCATCTTCCAAAATGAGGGCTTCGCGAGGAGCTGATTTAAACAGAGCATCAATCCCTCGACGTGTGCGGTAAAGCGCAAAGTGCTCGAGGGCCTCGGAAAAAGAAAATAGAAACAGCAAAAGAGCCCCCTCTTGCCATGCGCCAATTAAGCTGGCACCTACGGCAACAGCAAGCATGAGAAAATGGATATCGAGCTTCCCCTTGCGAATATTGTGGGAGACATCTTGAACAGGCTCCCAAGCACCAGCAACTATTGCCAGCATGAAAAAGACAATAGAGAGCCAATCGGGCCCAAGGCTAAAAGTGTGAGCAAAAAATCCAGCGGCACCAAAAATACCGCATAAGCCAGCCAGTATTGCTAAAAACTGCCACTCATGCTCACCATGCTCATAGTCCTCCGCGGCCTTTGCTTCAGTTGGCCAAGGCATATCACGCCACTGCCAGAGCTTGGGTGCGGTATAGCAAGAGGGCAGCTCAAGGAGTGTTTTGCCGCCAACACGGCTTATTTTATAACTGGAAGGAACAGCTCCATTATCACCGCCATTGACAAGTGAAGACTCGATGGCTTTTAACGTTGCGGCTAAATTGCGTTCGAGTTCTTTCGTGTCAATAGGGCCCAAAGTTGCCACTGAAATCTTCTGGCTGTCGGCATCAAAAAGAATGGCTTCAGCCCCTTCTTGCTTACGAAGAAAGTCCGCGAGGCCAGGAAGCCAGGAATCATCGTGATTTCGATCAGCCATAACTCTGAAAATGAAGTACTTAAGATGACACAGCTCTACCAACATGTCAACAGGAGAGGATGTCCGGGTATTATAAATTGCGACCTCACCGAATAGATAAAAGAATCTTAATTATTACTGACGCTACCCATTTGAATTTAAAGACATTTCGGTGTATATTACCTTGGTTAAGGGCATTTTGAATTTCAGAGAGAACGACCCAATGGAAATAGACAAGCAAGAAACTGCAACTCCTAAAGGCATCCAAGAACGACGCCTCTCTTTTTTAACTCGAGAAGATAAAAGAGTGGCCAGCTTAGGCAAAAAGAAAGCAAGCACGGATAAAAAGCGCAGAACAATAGCAGACCAAAACGAGCTACAAAAATATTACAAGAAGACACCCCTAGGGAAGGAGCTCCCCGAGAAAATTGATACCTTCTTACACTACTACTATAAGAACGTCGATTAGCTCCTACCCACAAAATAAACGACTTGCTAGTCTTTATTTTATAAGGTTCTTAACCGCCCATGCTTCTGCAGGATTAGCGTCCGGAGCCAGATAAGTTGAATTCCAAACGATCTTTTGGTGAGCTGCAGACCGTAGTGCTTCGCTAGTTTGAACGCCAGCAAGAAAATCTTCATCTCGAAAGAGCCCCCCGACCAAATATACAGTAACACTGGGGACATCCATTTGGCCAAGAACCTTAGCTAAAAGCTGAGCAAGCGCATAGGCTGCATCACTCACAATACCCACTGCAAGCCCATTGCCTTGATTAGCAAATTCAAAAACAATCGGCGCAAACGCAGCAACTTGAGCGGGCGAAAAACCACCACTTACAATATTTGCATGCAATGCACCCATGGAAAGCTCACCAAAATCAGCTTCGTATTGTTTTAAAACGGCCGTAATAAAGGGGTCCGCCCTATTCACGCCCTGAGTAAAGGCTAGACGAATGGCCTGCTTCCCAACGAAAAAACCACTACCCTCATCCCCTAAAAACCACCCTAGGCCCCCTTCTTGGATGAACCCAGCCCCATCATCTACCTTACCAAAACCAACAGACCCCGTCCCCGCGATGAGAACAACTGCAGGCCCATCGAGTGCAGCAAGCGTCATGCCGACATCAGAATCGATATGTATATTTCCCGAACAAACACCCCGATCCTCAAAGTATTTTGACCAAGCAGCACGCTTAGCCTGTCCACCTACACCGGCAAAACCCGCGACGACCTTCAAATTATCAACGACATTAGACAGAGGAACCCAGCCCTGACAAGACTCACTCCAAAACTCGAGCTTCAATAAAGCATCCACCAAAGCTCGTTCGCGAGCCTCATTTTGAGTATTTGCAGGACCTAGATCAACCGAAATTGCAATTGAATTAGTAGGAGTCTTACAGGCACGCAAGCGACACGACTGCCCGTTATTAAGGACCGTAACCTTTGTCTTGGTACCACCCCCATCCAGGCAAACCACTAAAGCTGCATTGGCCAAATATGAAAGGAAGAAGAAAAAGAAAACGTAAACAAGGGAAGTTTTTCTAGACATGAATCGGAATTTCCTGCTATACAAGCAAACCCAATGAAACAAACAAGCTATATTTTTCTATCCTTTATGCTTGGACTACATCTTTTTGCAGAAGACAAAAAAGAACTCTCTCCAACGGAAAACCTAAGCACCTACCACGAAGCTATCGACACCTGGGATTCAACAAACTATACTTCACAAGAAGCAATGAGCTCGAGCTCTTGCCATCGTGCATAAGCCTGCTCCAGCTCAGTCTCTAAACGAGCCAAACGCTCAGCTTTTTCTTTTAAGGCAAGAGCATCGTCACTTGGATTACTCAAAAACTCAAGTAAGCTAGATTGTTCTAGCTCGAGGGCCTCGATGGTTGTTGGAAGACCTTCAAGTTCTTTTTTTTCTTTAAAGGAAAGCTTTCTTTTAGCCAACGTGCGAGGTTTCTCATTTTTTTTAACAGAAGACTTTGTGTCCGCTAAAGGCTCGCTTGATACAGCTATCTGCTCTGACAACCAATCATCATAGCCACCAATGCATTCTCGAACCTGGCCTGATTGCTCAAACACAAGCAAGCTCGTAGCAATATTATTTAAAAAAGAACGGTCATGACTCACAAAAAGAATCGACCCTGGATAGTCCAACAAGCACTCTTCTAGAAGCTCAAGAGTTTCTGTATCTAAGTCATTCGTCGGCTCATCAAGCACAAGGAGATTAGACTGCCGCGTAAAAAGCTTAGCCAGCAAGAGGCGATTTTTCTCTCCCCCCGAAAGCATACTTACCGGACTGCGTGCACGATCGGGCGAAAACAAAAAATCTTGGAGATAGCTCATAACATGGCGAGAACGACCATTAACAAGCACCTGATCCCTTCCCTCACCTACATTATCAAAAACCGTCGCCAACTCATCGAGACCTCGACGGAGCTGGTCAAAATAAGCAATGGAAAGCTGCGTTCCGTGCTCAACTGCCCCTGACTCCGGTTCTATTTCTTTAAGGAGTAAACGGATGAGTGTTGTTTTGCCAGCCCCATTAGGCCCCACGACACCAACCTTATCTCCACGTCGTAAAGTGAAAGAAAGCCCATCAACAAGAGGCATATCAGAATAACGATAGGTTATTTTCTTAGCCTCAATAACTTTAACCCCAGATGGAGTCGCTGCTTGAGTCTGAAGCTTGGCTAACCCCTGGCGATTTCGGCGCGCACGGCGCTCCTCACGCATTTTTTTAAGTGCGCGCACACGGCCCTCATTTCTTGTTCGACGAGCTTGAATGCCTTGGCGAATCCACTTTTCTTCTTGGGCTAACTTCTTATCAAATGCCGCCTGAGACTTTTCTTCAGCAACTAAAACCTCCTCTTTACGACTCAGATAAGTCGGGTAGTTACAATCCCAGCGAGTCAATATGCCACGATCAAGATCAAGAATAGAGGTCGCAAGATTTTGAAGAAAGACGCGATCATGCGTTACAAAAAGAAGGCTACCCGAAAATTTCTTTAAAAAGCCTTCAAGCCAAAGAATAGCCTCCATATCCAGGTGATTCGTTGGCTCATCGAGCAACAGTAGATTAGGATCACTCACCAAAGCCTTGCCCAAGAGCGTCCGACGCTTCAGCCCTGCTGAAAGGCCTGAAAAAGAAACCTCAGAATCAAGCTCAAGCCGGGAAACAACTTCATCTATTTTTGCCTTCACAGACCACCCTCCTTCATGATCCATGAAATGATGAAGCGCATCGAGGTCTTCATTTTTTACGCCAGCAAGAGCCCCCTTCTCTGCAGACTCATAACGCAATACCTGCTCCCCATGAGAACCCAAACCTTGAGCCACCATGGCTCTAACAGAAAGCTCCTGTTTGCGAGGAACTTCTTGGCCCAAATAAGCAACACGAGTATCCCTTCCCCACTCTAGCTCCCCTGAGTCTGCATCGCAAAGGCCTGCAACGACCTTAAGTAATGTTGATTTGCCTGCACCATTTCGGCCAAGCAAACCTATCCGTTCATTGGACCCAATGGCAAGGGAGACCCGATCCAGAAGGACAGCACCCCCATACTGAAGTGAAATATTGTTTAATGTAAGCAAACTCATGTACTTGTGAAGGTATGGGATCTTGGCAAAACACCTGAGTCAAGGCGATTCCGGAGAATTTCCGTTGACAAACTGGACCTTAAGCTCATAGCCTCCGCTTCTAATGCATTCTGCAACAGCCATTATTATCAACACAATCACCATTACCGTCGGGTAAGGTGCGGGTATTGATATAGGCTCAAGCAATCTTCAATCTCTCTCGCACATCTCGCAAAGATGTGCTTTTTTGTTTTACCATTATGTTTGAGAAGTTTTTTAACAAAAAGGTTTTTATCGCAGGATTTGCGATGTTCGCCATGTTTTTTGGCTCAGGCAATCTTGTCTTCCCCCTCTATATTGGCACACAAGCACTTGATGCTTATGGCTATGCAATGCTTGGCCTTCTCATCACAGCTGTGCTTGTGCCCTTTCTTGGGCTCTTTGGCATCATTCTTTACGACGGCGATCGCGACACTTACTTTTCCTGCTTAGGCAAGTGGCCAGCCTTAGTGCTCATATTTGTCATGCTCTCCCTTATGGGGCCCTTTGGGGTAGCTGCTCGCTGCATCATCGTTGCCTATGGAGCCGCTCACTGGCTCTACCCCAGCCTTCCTTTTATTTATTTTAGCATAGGGTTCTCTGTACTAACAGGGCTTATCGTATGGAAACGGCGACATATCGTTAATGTCATCGGCTCATTCCTCACTCCTATCTTGCTGACTGGCATCGTACTACTCATAGCACTGGGCATATGGGGAGATAGCAGCGCACCGATCAGTGAAGCCAGCCATCTTGAGGCCTTTAAAATTGGCTTATTTCAAGGCTACCAAACGATGGACCTTCTTGCTGCCTTCTTCTTCTCGGCTACGGCAGTACATTACTTGCAGGCCCAAATGAAGGAATCCAACGCGCTCAGCATTGAACGCATGAGCTTCGGGGCGAGCTTCATAGGAGCAGGGCTGCTTGGCCTCGTCTACGTTGGCTTTGTTTATCTTGGCGCCGAATATGCTGTTTATCTGCAAGATACGCCTCCGGACCAATTGCTGCTCGTCATCGCATCTCACAACATCGGTGAGCTTTCCGTTCCTCTCGTTAGCGTTGTTTTTGTCATGGCATGCCTTACCACATGCGCGATTCTCGTGAGCTTATTTGCAGAATTCCTAAGTGAACACATAACTCAAAACAAGATCTCGCGTCACCCGGCAGCGATAATCACGCTACTCATCACATTTTCGATGTCTATGCTGGGCTTCTCAGGCATCACCGTGTGGCTTGGCGCCATGATGGAGATCGCCTATCCTGCGCTCATAGCCCTAGCTATTGCCAATATCGCAAAAAAACTCTGGAATCTCAATTTCAGCCGAACTGCCTTCACCAGTGTACTGGCAACTGCAATTGCTTGGGAATTATACAAGAAGTTCAGCTAAAGCGCCTTAGGGGTCAATCTTCTTAACCAAAAACCACTTATAGAGACTTCCTATAAGTGGTGCCCGGGGTGGGACTCGAACCCACACACCTTACGGCACCAGATCCTAAGTCTGGCGTGTCTACCAATTCCACCACCCGGGCATAGACAGTGCTGTGTACGGTAGCAGCCCAAAACGTTTTTTCAAGTGAAATTGAGAAAAATCTTGTCCCGCAAGAGTCATTTTAAGAAAATCAAAGACTTATGAGTCTATTGATGGACACCTACCCTGCCGGCAATACAGAGTTTTCCTGCATTTTAGTGGATGAAGCCCCCTGCATTGAGGTTGACGGTCAAACGTTTGACAGCCTCGCAAAACTACTCAAAAACTACCCTTATTTAGCCGAACAAGAAAACCTCGACACTTACTGCAGGCTTTCAAATTTCTTCTTCACGGGGGTTCTCTATACCGTTATCGATCATCCAGAAACCTTCTCCGAACGCTATTCCAGGCAAGTAGAAGAAGTCCAAGATGCCGGCGGGATACGCCAAGCTCCATTTGGCCCTTTTGATATTTCAGAAGTTAAAGAGCCTCAAATCACTGAGGGCGTCCTCACATTTTACGTTGAAGACACGTACAACCACATTCCCTACCGGGTAAAAGCCCCCTATCCTTATACAGACTCAAAGGTAAAAGCCCAATACGAGCTTTTGCCTCAGGCTTAGCTCTCCGTTTGAGGGACTTCCTCTAAAAAGCCTAGTTTCACCAAAACTAGGGCAGCTCCATAATCAGAAAGACCCACAGGAATGAAGTCATCATCATACTCATAGGCATCACCGATATCTGAACCTAAAATAGCATTTAAGCACTCCTGAATACCATGGCCACGCTCATCTTTTCGCTGACCGGAAGCTTTATCGCGTGCTAGCTGTGCATCTTCAGCAATCTGCTGATTCCAAAACTCTTTAAAATGCGCAACCTCTCGATCAACCGTGTAATAGTGATAAAATCCATCCAGCATCGTCTGAGGATCACGACTCAACAATTCTGGATAGACACAAAAGAGATAAGGATCGACCCATACGGCATGGTCTTCCGTGTGGACTCCAATAAGGTGCCCTAAGGACATATCCATAGCCCAAGTCTGGTGAACTGGCTGGCTAACACGCGTCTTACGGGAGAGGTTTGCAGCATCTTTGGCCAAATTAGACTCCCCATCCAACAAAGCTTGCCGGCGTTTCACACTCTCTGCCAAATATTCATTTTTAAATGCATCCCTTGCACGCTCTTCACGCATTTCATCTTCACCCAAGGCTAAATTCTTAGCAGCCCCTGGCATATTGCGCTCTGTGGACTGAACCCCATCGGCAAAGCCAGTTACGCAAGTGCGGCAATTAACCAACAACTGTTGAATTAATTTAGACCGTGGCGATAAACGCTCACCCTCTTCCGGAAGATCTGAAAGAGACATCGCACGCTCAACAACTCGCCGGAGCGAAAGAGCCACAGGATCAACGATCACACCCGAAACACGGTCTTCAGCCAAATACTCCCTAAACTCTTTTCGCCTAGAATCACCAATCAAATAATCGATATCCGATGTACCAGAAAGAAGCTTCGCCTCTTGCTTAGCTTGCGGACTCTTATGAACTTCAGCAGCATATTGATCCATCAGACTTTTAAAGTCATTATAATCAACATTAGGCACCTCTGGACGGTTCAATTTTTTACTAAGCACAGCTGGATTCCACCGGACATGCATTTCACCCACATCTTCTTCATAAAAATGAGCTACTGGAGGATTATGGACAACGCCCCTAGCCCGCTTAACAAGCAAGCTAGCTACTTTTGGGTCTCGAAAATTCAACGACTGATTCACTTGCTTGTATAGAGCATCATCTTTGGAAACATTCAACTCTCTGCATATATTAAGAAGCGACGACCGAACATAATCCAAAGTGCTCATAACATAGCGCACAGGTAGACCTAACTGTGAAGGGTCCTTAATCAGAGAACACCCGACTTCAAGAAGCTTCTTTTGATCTTCTAAAGTCAATTTGTTTTTTTTCGTCAGCATCAACAAAAAAGCTTCGTATCGTTCGCTTTTCGGCACATCGACATTAGAAGCAAAATCCATCAAAAACTGCATGGATGAGGCTACATATTCATCGCCTAAGGGCTTGCTACCAAACTTATCAACTAAAAGCGCTGCATAGGCGCGTTCATAATCAGAATTAGACTCATCAGCTCTCACCACTTTTACCCAATTCATGATTTTGTCACGCTCGCCTTGAGAAAGCTTAAAACCAGGAGAATCCAGTGCAAACAATGCCAAACGAAGCTTACCAGAGGCAGCACTTTCGCCGTTTAAAATACAATCAACGATAGCATCTCGACAGTCCTTTTTTTCAGAAGACTTGCTTACATTCAGATAAAAAATTACTTTCTCCTGAGCACTGCTAGTCGGGTCTAAGATCATCTGCTTAAGAAGATCATCTACATTATGCCTCTTGTCTTTTAAAAACAGAAACACCTCAAAGCGTTCATTAAAACTCAAGGAAGTATCTGAGGCCATAGATTTTAAGGCATCCACAAAAACAGTCCTTCGTGAGGACTCTGAAGATAGAGAGTCGAGCTCCTTGCCAGCAACATACATGCGCTCTCCAAAAGGTATATCAGGGTTTTCAATAATATCTAGAGCGATCTCACGCGCCAACTGCCGACCGCCTACATTAAGAACTTTTCTTGCAGCCTGATAACGCAGCAAAAGAGGGGCATCCTCATTTTTAGCCACCGCTAGCATAGCAATTGGATCATTCCCCAAAGCATGCATGACACCATAGGGATCTTTCTTTAAGCCTTCCCTAACCGCGATAGGTATAAACTTAGCTCTCGCATTCGAAAGAGACTCTCTCAATTGAGTAGAAATACTCCAAGAACGTTTAGTTTGATCAAGATCTCCCATAAGCTGTAAACGCTCGTCAATGGGAATAGATCCATTAAAAAGTTTGATTTTTATTGCAGTTAAGACAGGCTTTTCAAACTGGATCCGCTTAGCCTCCTTAAAACCATCTCCTGCTTTAAACTCAATTGAATGTTTGTCCTTGGCTCGGTCAACAGAAGCTAAATGCCGAGAAATAGCATCTTCAAAAATCAGTCTAAAAGCTAAAGGGATATGATCATTCTTAACCATAGCACAGCAAAACGCTAACCTTTGTACAGGCGTTGCTGTACTACGCATTATGGAATTTAAAGCTAAAACATTGCTCGCTGCAAAATTCTGGTCTTCTTTTACGATAGTATTCACATCACTAGCAAGCAACTGCGCAAGCTTGGGATGTTTACTAAAATAGCCATGCATAGAATCTCTACCAAATGTGCCTGCGACAGGAATCAAGTGCTCGCGGATAAAAGAATGACGCTCTTCAGGAGAAAGGTCTTCCAATAGGCATTCGTAAGCAGATAAAGCATCTTGTAAAGAATATTGAACCGTAAAGGGACCTTTGTCCTTTAACTGGGAAAAACCATAGGCTAAGACATTAAGTCGATCTTGAGCGCTTACCTCACTGCAGCGTGCATACCTAAGACTAACATTAAAAGCTGTATTTTTATAACCCTTATTTATTAAAGCATCTAAAATACCTTTAAACGTCTCCTTAGAGACACCCCCACCTTTCACAACTGAATGAGCAAGACTCTCTAAAACTTGACACTGCCTAGACGAAGACTGCGAGGTTAAAACCGTTGAACTCAACAACCATTCGGTTGCCAAAACACGAGTATTCAAATCAGCTGCAGGATTACCCACGATACTTAAGATGCTTTTAACGAGTTTATTTCGATTACCCTGTGTGGGCTCCAATTGATGAACACGACAAGCCGCTTCAAAACGAACGTCCGGATCAACATGCTTATCACAAGCTATAGATAGCAAAGCTTGAGCAACTGCATGCTTATTTGCATCATCAGGCGAGATTTCTCGAATGGTTGTTAAAATTGTATTCTTGGATGAACTCGCCAAGTCCCCACTGAGTAAATCACGGTGACACTGGCGAACAACATTCTCCATGTTACCATGAAAAGCATCCGTAAGGCGCTGGCATAAGTGCTTAAACCCAACAAAAGGCATCACAAAGGTACTTGCCCATGACTTTGTTGACTTTGCACTATCAAGTTCAACTTCATGTCTCTCAAATTTAGCAACTTTTTTTTGCTCAATCTCACTAATGGCAGCCTTGAACTTATCTCTTACCTCGAACTCTGGTGAAGCCATATATATCCCCCCCCACTATTAACTTAACTGTATCTAAATGATTCGTTATTTATTGTATCACTATTTTCGCTCAATTTCAAATCCTCCATCTTTTTACGAATCGAATGTCAAATAGAGTGGACTTTTAGACATTTTTGAGCAGGTTTGCATAGGCTATGCTATCCATTATTACCTCAGGTGCCCTTCTCGGCATACGCGCTCATCCCGTTCACATCGAAGTGAATGCGGGTGAAATCGGTGATCCGCGCCTCGTCCTCGTAGGCCTTCCGGATGCCGCAGTCAAAGAATCTCAAGATCGTGTCGCATCGGCCATCACCAATAGCGGCTTTAGCATGCCCGCAACTAGGACTACGATCAACTTAGCCCCAGGTAGCATACGCAAAGAAGGCCCCTTATACGACCTCCCCATCGCCCTAGGTATCCTCGCATCCACCTACCAACTTAAAGTCGATGCCTTAGAAGACTATATCATCGCAGGGGAGCTCAGCCTCTCCGGTGAAACACGCCCCACAAAAGGCGCCCTTGCCCTCGCCCTCCTCGCCCGCGAACAGAAGAAAAAAGGCGTATTACTCCCCCCCGAAGCTGCCGAAGAAGCCGCCCTGGTCGAAGAAATCCCCGTCTATGCGATTCGCTCACTCGATCAAGCCGTGCGCTTTCTCTCTGGCGAAATAGAGCTTACCCGTGTAGATCCAATCAATACCCCCTTTAGAAAGCCTCCACCCAAAGAGCAATTCGTCGATTTTTCGGAAATCAAAGGTCAGCAAGCCCTTAGACGTGCCGTTGAAGTTGCTGTCTCTGGAGGCCACAATATTCTCATGATCGGCCCCCCAGGATCAGGCAAGTCCATGATTGCCAAGCGCATATCAACCATCATGCCGGAGCCCTCCCTTGACGAGTTTCTAGAGGTGCTCAGCATTCAATCAGCAGCAGGCACAACACTATCGAGCGAAAATCGCTGCTTTCAACGCCCCTTTAGAGCTCCACATCACACCATCAGTGATGTCGGCCTACTTGGAGGAGGCAACCCTCCAGGCCCAGGAGAAATCTCCCTCGCCCACCACGGGGTACTCTTCCTCGATGAGCTTCCAGAGTTTAAGCGCGCTGCCCTAGAAGTCATGCGTCAGCCCCTAGAAGAAGGTGAAGCAAGCATCTCTCGCAGTATGGGCAAGGTAACGTTCCCCTGCGCCGTAATGCTCGTAGCGGCGATGAACCCCTGCCCATGCGGCTACCTTACAGACCCAAAACGCGAATGTCGCTGCACTCCGACTAACATTCAGCGCTATCGTTCACGTATTAGTGGTCCCCTACTCGATCGCATTGATATTCACATTGATGCACCTGCCCTCTCCATCCAAGAGCTCCGTAGCGAAACCCTAGGCGAAGACTCCCAAAGCATACGTAGCCGTATTGAGCAAGCACGCAAAGTTCAGCAAACCCGCTTTTCAGGGAAAACAGCCGCCTGCAATGCTCGCATGAACAACATACAAATCCGTAACCATTGCAAGCTGGACAAGGAACAAAGCGCTCTGCTAGAACAAGCCATGGACGAGCTCAACCTTTCGGCACGGGCCTACACACGCATCCTCAAAGTCGCACGCACTATCTCCGATCTAGACAATGCTACATCGATTCAAACACCACATTTACTCGAAGCTATTCACTACAGAAGCCTGGACCGCAATGTATTCTACTAAACGCATCTCTCTATTGACTCTTCTCATTACTGCTCTAGCTTTTAGCGCATGCAGCCAAAAACCGACACCTGTCGCTCAAGGCAACCAGACCCAAACACTCCTCGTTGGCAATGCCGCAGAGCCCGAAGAGCTTGACCCACACCTCACCACAGGCGTTACCGAGCTCAAGATCGAACTCGCTCTTTTCGAAGGCCTAACAACACAGCACCCGCAAACACTCGCTCCCCAGCCAGGCGTAGCCGAAAGCTGGGCCATTAGCGATGATGGCCGCACCTATACTTTTCACCTTCGCCCGGATGCACGCTGGTCCAACGGAGATCCCGTCACCGCCAAAGACTTTGTTTTTTCCTACAAGCGCATACTTTCTCCAAACCTTGGAGCTCCCTACGCATCCATGCTCTACTTGATCGCAAATGCTGAGCTTTACAATCTCGGCGAGCTTAAAGACTTCAACGAAGTAGGTATTAAGGCAATCGATAGCCACACGCTGGAAATAAAACTTGAACAACCTACCCCATACTTTCTCTCAATGCTAGGCCACATGGCTTTTTACCCCGTACACCCACCCACCATACTAAAATACGGCGCCATCGATGCACGCGGCACAGGATGGACGCGCCCCAGCAAAATCACCTCTAACGGCCCTTTCATGCTCAAAGACTGGATCGTCGGGGACTGTATCACCGTAATAAAAAACCCACAATACCACAAGGCCGCCCAGGTAAAGCTCGAAGAAATTCGTTTTTATCCAATGGAAAACATGCACACTGAAGAGCGTGCATTCCGCGCTGGTCAGCTCCACATCACAGAAACATTCCCTGGAGACAAGCTCGAAGCTTACCGCAAAGAAAACTCCCCTTACCTGCAGATTCATCCTTACCTTGGGATTGAGTTTTACTGGTTCAACATGAATCGCCCTCCCTTTCACGATGTCCGCGTTCGTCAAGCACTCGCTCTTGCCATCAACCGAAAGGCTTTAGTTGAAAATGTCGCCAAACGCGGCCAGCTTGCAGCCTACAGCATGACGCCTCCTGACATCGGTGGCTACACAAGCGAAAATCACCTCCAAGAAAGCGTAACCGAAGCACAACGCCTCCTCGCTGAAGCTGGCTACCCTAACGGCGAAGGCTTCCCCAAGGTAGAGCTCACATTCAACACTTCGGTGGATCGCCGCAAGATCGCAGAGGCCGTCCAAGCCATGTGGAAGGAAAACTTAAACATCAACGTTAGCCTTCTCAACCAAGAGTGGAAGTACTTCCTCACAACCCGCAATGAGGGCAATTACGACATTTGCCGCGGCGGGTGGATTGGCGACTATGTCGACCCTTACACCTTCCTCGAGCTTTTTGAATCTAGCTGCACAAACAACCAAGGCGGCTGGAGCAACGGGGAGTACGATCTTCTCATGGAAAAAGCCTCCCGCACAACAGACCAGCAAAAGCGCTTCGAAGTCATGCAAAAAGCCGAGAGCATCGCCCTTGAAGGCATGCCAGTCATTCCTGTCTTCTACTTTAATTCGGCATCCCTCGTCCAGACAAGCGTTCATGGCTGGTACCCAAATCTTCTAAATATCCATCCATACCAGTACATCTGGCTCGAGGAAAACGCTTCTTAACCAGGTGACTCGCTTCTTCTCAAAGGCAAAAGTTCAGCGCTGCAAAACCAAGCACCGTGTACGCTACATCGGAGAGGGCGCTAAAGTTGCAAAAAAAAGCCCTTCGCACAGTACCTCACGGCGAGACGCTCTACACAAAGCCTCCTTCGGCAAGTACGATCTTTCGCCACTGCGCAAGTTCAGCTTAAAGGTCCTGCTTTATATTGCCCTCGCCACACTGGGCCTATGGTTCCTCTGGGAAAGCATTTCTGCAATCGACGTCTTTTAGTTGGACTCTTGTCTCTTCTCACGATCCCTCAGTTGCGGCTTGATATGCGTCTCATAACAATCTGGGCAAATCCCATGGCTAAAGCGTGTCTCTGTGCGTTCTGAGATATACGTTTCCACCTGCTCCCAATAATTTTGGTCATCACGTACTTTTTTACAGTAAGAGCAAATAGGCAGCATGTCCTCAAGACTACTAATCTCTCTCCTGTAGGTTAATATACGCTCGGCAACCTTAAGGCGCATCCATACCTGGTCAGGATTCATGGGTTTTACAAGAAAGTCATCAACGCCAGCCGACGTCGCCTCAACGAGCGCTTCATGGTTTGAGCTGCGCGCCGTAAGCAAAATAAAATACGTATACTGGTCGGCCTGCGTATCGCGCTCTCGAATTTTTTTGCAGAGCTCAAGCCCATCCATATTCGGCATCATCCAATCACTGACAACAGCCGTAAACGACTCCTGCTGAAAAGCCTGCCATGCACGAGCGCCATCTTCTCGGAGGGTAACTTCATGACCCAACTTTTTTAGCGTCGCATGCACAATCGCAAGCGTCGTGGGGTCATCATCAACTACTAGGATTTTCATAAGGGGGCGTAATTACTCTTTATAGTCAATTAGCGCTCCAAGTGAAGCAAAATATTGCTCGATATCTGAAAGCGTCCCGAGTTGGCCCACCAAAGCATCGAAAAGCGCGTGCTTGTGCTCTTTTAACGTTTGGATGCGCTCTTCGAGCGTACCGGGTGCAATCAAGCGATAGATCATGACTTTTTTCTGCTGCCCTAGGCGATGCACGCGATCAACCGCTTGGGCCTCAACAGCGGGATTCCACCAAGGGTCGAGCAAAAATACATAGTCGGCATCGTGGAGCGTAATTCCCGTTCCGCCTGCTCGCAAACTTCCTAAAAAGCAAGCTGCTCTGGTACTTTCCTGAAAATGCCTTACCGGAGCACTCCGGTCCTTCGTATCACCAATGAGCTTAAAGCGTGCAATATCCGGAAAACGCTCTTGCAAGGCGCACTCCACACGTTCCAAGAAGCGCACAAACTGACTAAAGATAACCACTTTACTACCACTATCAAAAACCGGCTCCAAACGATCGAGTAAGGCGAGCAACTTCCCACTCTGCTCATAAGAAACCTGTTCATGCGATGGCAGTAGCGCAGGGTCGCAGGCAGCTTGACGAAGCCGGAGCAACCACGTAAACAAATGCATTGCATTCTCTTGTTCGCCAGAAAGCTCTCGCTTAGCTTCCTCTACAATTTTTTGATAAGCGACACGCTGCAAATCAGTCAGCGGGCATGGTAAAACCACCTCTACCTTATCAGGCAACTCTTTAAGCACCGCTTGCTTCGTTCGCCTTAAAACAAAGGGTGCAATTTGCCTTTTTAAGGCACTTAAAAAAACCTCACCGTCATGCATCACCTTGCGCTCAAAGGTAGCACGCGTACCGAGCAAGCCTGGCATAAGAAAACGAAAGATCGTCCACAAGTCGAGGTGCTTGTTTTCAATGGGCGTTCCGGTCAGCGCAATGCGGTGCTTAGCATTAAGCTGCATGCAAGCGTGCGCTACTTTTGTATCGGGGTTTTTAATAAATTGTGCCTCATCGAGTACAGCATAGTCAAAATCAACAGCATCTAAGAGTGCCCGGTGCCGCCTAAGCTGCGTATAGCTACAGACCCACAAACAAGACGTACCATCAAACACGACACCCGTGCGCACCATACGCGTTTCTATCGCAGGAAAAAACCGTGCTACTTCTTGAAGCCAAACGGGCACAACCGTTGCCGGGCAAACAATAATTGATGGTTTCGTACGCTCTTCATCCGCGGCAATCAAGCTTAATACTTGTACAGTCTTCCCTAGGCCCATCTCATCGGCAAGCAGCGGATGGCACCCACAGCCCAAGCGATGCTTAAGCCAAGCGACTCCAGCATGCTGATAAGACCTCAAAAACTTGGGCAGCTCAATACTCTCTTCAGGCGATGCCAAAACGTTTTCTTTCCAAGCATGCAATCCTCCATCGAGATTCCAAGGCGTCTCTGCCTTTTCAAAAAGAGAAAACAACATATAGCGAGGAACCTCACCCTCCTTCCATCCAGCAGCACTATGCTTCCAATGGTCAACAAGCGTTGCATCTTCAGCAGGCAAGACTAAGGCTCCTTTACCAGGCATGAAAACAGGCACCCCACCCCCGCGTAACAAACGCCGCATATCACGAGCACTTAACACATCTTCACCTGCAAGGACCTGCCACTCAAAACGAAACCCTCGAGCACCCTTTGACTGCGCATTCCCGACAAGCCTTACCCGCTCAGGCCCATGAACAAGCGCATAGACGTCAGGTGAACACTCCACCGAAAAGCGTTTCTTCCAATCAACAAGCATCGAAGAAACGAAACTGCGTATCTTTTCAAACTCGCGCAAAAGATAAACACCGCGCCGTGCATCAAGCGAAAAGCCTGCCCGCCTCGCCAGCATACTCAAAAGAATCGCCTGCTCACGCTCTCCGTGGGTTAAGGTATCCTCGGCCTCGTTCAGTACGGGCACACAAGAACCCTCTTCACCTTGCCACAATGCTGTAAGCTCCAAGCCTTCTCGCGTAACACAAACTTTTATGCAAAGCTTTCGCAAAGAACCTTCTTCACCCAAAGCAGACTTACTAAATTGATGAAGATTCTCATCCAAAGAGTTTGTCGTTTTCTCAGACTCGTCAGGCAAAAAAACCAAAACTTCAGTAATCAACTCCTCAAGCTCGTAAAGCCCCGCTACGGCAAGCGCATGCCCACGCGCCTTATCGAGTACAGAGCTGCGCACCGCAAGTCTCCCCGACTCCCAATCAATCACTGCATACCACAGCGCACCTCCCTCTTTGCTGTGTACAATAAGGCTCTCTCGGCTCACCTCAAGACCCCGCACAGCACCCTCGCGATACCAAAATCGGCCAAGCTCTAAAGCATCTTTCCCAAAGGTAGGCTCCCAGGCAGAAACCAAGCGCTCAAGCCAAAGCTCAAGGGCAGGTAGGTCATAACTGCGCTGAAGAATCCTGTGCATAGAAACCCTTCATTAACGCAGAAGAGCCACGAATCTTCAAGCGGAAACCCCTACATACTTACTGCACACAAGGGACTGCCCCATTCACATCTAAACCTTCTAGAAATAACGCAGCAAAAATGACATTTAAGTCAACTTCTCCACGATCTCCCTGAGCAACAATTTCTTGAAGCAGGGCTCTCAAGCCAAAAGCCCTTAACTCCTCTCTTTCAGGAGGAGTACCTGTATGATTAAAATGAACCGTTGTTGCCTCTCGCAAAAGCTCATCGCTATCATCATCACCTTCGTCATAGTCAATAGCTTCCTGATCATCTTCAAGAATTGCCTGCCCCCTGAATACATGCTCAATATTCGGCCACAGTGGCACTTGTTCGGCATAAGCCAAAACAAAACCGTTAAAATCCCTCAAGAGGTCCAACAAAGCCCGCACTTGATACCAGTCCTTTAAATTCAAAGCAGACTCCAGATTTTCCCGTATTTTTTTTAACACCTCCATCCATTCAGCTACATTTCTAGTAGCTTCTTCATTATTCAATACACTTTTTAACTGTTGAAGCTCTCCCAAAACTTCATTGAACAGTTTTTGTAGTCTCTCTGCATCCATGCGCAAAGTACCCTCATAAAAAGAAAAAAACTCCGCCCTCTGTTGCCTTGATCGCAAAGCCTGCTCAAAACAGTATTCGAAAAAATTTAAAAGATCAACCCACAAGCTGTCTATACTCCGCGTTAATCCAACATAAAAGACAGACTCTGAGTCGAGCTGCCTACGCATAAAACCCATAGCCCCTATTAAAAGTTTTTGGGAGAATTTTTTACACTGAGCAAGGGAGGTCAATGTATTAGCCGTAGCTCTATATCTGGCCAACATGGAGGCTTCCGGAATATAAGTCCTAGGGGTACCGTTATGAATAATACGAAAATCCTGCGTAATATCATAAAACTGCTCGCCACTGTCACGCCCGCTCTCGCAATCTTCATCGTCTCCCGCAAAAACAAACGGGACGCAAAGCAGAGCAAGGGGAACAAAGACAAAACACCGACGAAAACAAAAAGGACGAGCAAACATAAGACTCAAGGAAAAGAAGCTTTTACCAAGGTCAAGGAAATAGCATTACTGCTGACACCCTCCGCCATCATAAAGAGCAACATTAAGCCAAACAGGCGCACCATAGAATGCATTACGGGCATTAATAACAGACCCTGCTGTATTGTTTTGCTGCTGAGTTATTAGCGTACCTTGTCCATTATCATCCGTCTCTCTTTCATTTTCTGCACCATCGTCATCATCCCCTAAGTAGGAAACGCCGGCATCATCATCCTCAGAATGCACTTCGCTGTCATCAGGATCAAAACGAAGCCTATGCACCTCTTGCGGAGGCAACCCAACCCCATACATCCTGCCTTGGTCAGCAGGATAAGCCAAAGCTTCCGCTGCAAGCCTCATCCAAGGCCAGATCTCACTCATTCGAGCATCCCATTCTTCTCCTAGGCCAAAAGGTAGCCGCATCTCAAGGAGCAAAACCCGATAATAAATGTAATTAAACAAATTCCTGCGAAATACTTCGGCATATCGCTGCTCTGCGATTCGGTTACGCAATTGAGTAATCCTCTCTTGAATTGTATTCTCACCTTGCCCAAAAACACCGAGCATAACTTCTTGCCACTCGGGGATTAGATCAAGTACAAGCACAGCCAATTCCTTGAGTAAGTAAGCAAACACTACACTGCCATAAAGCGAGGTATCAGCCCGCATCGCATCGCCTAAATCACCTTGATACAAATGCACAGCTTGACGTATCTCGCCCAAACGACGCAGAGCATCCCCCTGTAAACACCGACTCAATGCCTCAAACAAAACATCAACAGCACGATTGACGGCATCATTTGAATTATAGTACTCGCGATACGTGGACTCCGGCATTTTACCAGCCAAGCGCCATAAATGACGGCGCACCTCCACAAGATACATATTAAGATAATAGACCAAACCTGTATTGGGCAATTTTCCCAAACTAGCCATCACATACCCAAGCGTCCAATACATCTCTTCAGCAAAAGGGGCATACCCTTGGAAAGGGTGAGCAAATGTATTCCCATAATTTAACCACAAATTTGCCCAAGCCTGCATACCCCAGTAAAACTCAAAGCAAGGCCAGAAGTGATCTGAAGTCATACTAAATTCAGTTCTTGCGGGCACTGCGAAATTATCACCCGTCACCGCTTCCTCAGTACTCTCACCTTGCGTACTTTCATCCCCTAACGACCAACCTCCCAAAACAGCTGAAAAATTACCCCCTTGAGCACTGAGGCATAAAGCACCTCCGACAAACATCAACATCCAACAAACATACACACGCAGATTCATTTCCATAAGAATAGGGCTCAAGGTTAACACGACTGGGAGGAAACACTACGGATAACAGCCACTAAGGCCTTATGCAAAAAAGAATTTCTCTTTTTATACAAAAATACCCATTTTCATTAAAAAAACACCTCAACACCCCTTGACAATATAATATTTAATGTTATAATGAGCCTCGCTTTTAAATCAATAATCTAATCCCAATAAAGACCATTAAGCACCTCATTACTTCACCTTCATAAACTAAAAATAAATAATTATACCTATTCGTCAAACGACATTCATTCCAATATGCAAGCACTACACGCAAAGTCCATTAACCACCTCAAACCATCTCAGTTTACAGATCAAAGTGTGTCCTACCACAGTGCGGACACGGGGCACTCCTGTGTGGTAGGACACAGTACGGACCGCGTCCCGACCGTGGCCGACCACACACCGAACAAAATGTATTCACATCACATGCAACAACTTAAACAAACACACCTCCACGCGCCCAATGTGGTAGAACACACATACTCACAAGCAAGTGCATGCCTCCAATCTTGTGGTAGACCACACAACACAAGCGCATAAGCATGCAAAACTGCAAAGGCATTGCATCTGCAATGCAACATTCTAATAAACAGATACTTTCTGCTCATAATAAACAACTTATCAACAGAAATAAATGGAATGAAACCTGCTGCATATAATAGTGTTGGGGTTAATGCCCAAAAACAACATCTCCTACATCACCATATCAACTACTTTCATGAAAACACAGGCACGAGCCCTACTATTCATCCTGGTCTCAGGGATCCTATTCCTGAGCGGGTATCTCATACCCGCAAACGCTCAGCTCTATCGATGGACAGGTGGTGTTAATAACACCTGGGAACAAAATGGCAACTGGTCTACTGCCGGCTTCCCTAACTCAAACAACGCAATCCCCTATTTTTTCAACACAATTACAACCCCAACGACCATTACCCTTGGAATTCCGGTCCAATCACGAATTGTACTCTTCAATGATAATTTTGCCTACACCATCAGCGGTGCTGGTAGCATCCAACTAGACACTGCTGGAGCTGGAGGAACCGTCATCTTAGGTGTTCTCAATAGTGCCGGTAATGCTGCACATACGGTCAATGTCCCCATCTCCCTTAACAACGACAATTTAACGATACTCAACCAAGCAAACCAAGTATTCACCATCAATGGGACCCTGAACAACAATGGCAATGCCATTAACGTACAAGGGGCTGCAACCGGTAACATTGCTATCTCAGGTATTATTAGCGGAGGGGGATCCCTCAACAAATTCAGCACCAACACCTTAACTCTCTCTGGTGCTAATACGTATTCAGGCCTAACCACCATTAATGCGGGCATTATCGATGTACAAAATGCAAGCGCTCTTGGCTCAAGTGCCGCGGGCACCGTTGTCACCAACAATGCAACCCTAGAGCTTTCACTTACCGGGTTTAACACAATTGCTGGAGAAGCTCTATCGATCACCGGCACAGGAACGAGTGGTCAAGGTGCCTTGCACAATGATTCCGGTACCAACATCTGGACGGGCAATGTCACCCTAACCGGCAATGCCGAAATAACCGTCGACTCGGGAACCATCCTCGCCTTTTCAAACAACACGATCAACCTGGGTGCCAACACCTTAACGGTCGACGCTAATGGTGCTTCAGGCCTCATCGGCACATCTACTATCACAGGCACGGGTAACTTTGTCAAAAATGGCAGTAATACCTGGCACTTTATTGGTGGCAGCAATACCTATACGGGAACAACTACTGTTAATTCAGGCACGCTTCGATTAGGCGTTGCGGGCGGTACGAGTGTCCCTGGAAACATTGTTGTTAATGGAGGCACGGTCCTTTGGACAAGCAATGAGCAAATTGCCAACTCAAGTAACATGACATTAAACAGCGGCACACTCAATCTGAACGGTGCCGATGAAACATTAGGCACACTCACACTATCATCCACCTCTTCTGTCAACTTTGGCTCAGGCAGCAGCATTCTTACCTTTGCCGACAGCAGTGCAACTAGCTGGGGTGGCTCCGCTGAGATGTGGCTCTTCAATTGGTCTGGTAGTGACACAGGCGGTGGCACAGACCAGCTTATCTTTAGCTCGGCCGGGCTTACAGCAACTCAACTTGGCCAAATCTACTTTGTGAACCCTGCTGGATTTGCACCTGGGGTCTACCACTCCAAGTTTATTGGTAGCGAAGTCGTTCCTGCCGTACCCGAGCCTTCAACGATCATTGCAGGTGGGCTCGTCCTACTTATTCTCGGCTGGCGTGAGCGAAAACGCATCAAAAGCATCCTGCAATCCATTATTCACTAAGAACTTAAAGAAAACGACTTCACTCATTTGAATTTTCACCAAAGTAGTCTATATTAGTAGGAGATGGGACAAGGAAGACAGCATTAGGCAGCAAACGGATCCAAGGTAAGCATACCTTTGATTTGCTCCCTCATGGGTCCTCCACAAAACCCATCGCAAAGCCCCTCTCAAAAGAGAGGGGCTTTGTCAGCTAAAAATAGTAATGCTTGCCGAGGTCCTTAATATGGCAGCGCACCTGCAGCTGACCAAAATCCTTGGCAGACTTTAAGTGGTCGCGAAGCATATCTGCAAGGCGTTTACCCAGCGCCTCCTTAACAGGATCCTCACGCCCAGGCCCAGCGAGAAGCTCAAGGGTTAACAGAACATAAGAGCGCTCCTCGGCCCCCTCAGCAATGCGGTAATCATCGTAGCAGAGAACTTTAGACTTACAAAATTCTAATTTTGCACCCGTCATATCGACGACAACGGTATGGGCTTCGGCCAAAAAATCCTGAGGGCTCCAGGTGTCCTTTAAATTACTTGTATATTCGACAGTAAAAACAGGCATGACTATCAGAATAGTCATGCCTGAGACTCAAGTCAATGCAGAGGAATACTACTTTCTCTTACGGTAATAGAGAGCCAGCCCAATAGCGAGGGCTCCAACTAGAAGTGCGTAAGTGCTAGGCTCTGGAATAAACGCCAAAGCATGCGGTGAGCTCAAGCCCGAAACGATCGTTGTGAGGCCTGTACCATCGTAGTTAACCCGTCGAATAGAACCATTATCACTATCTCCAAAGTAAACGAAACTATTAGCTGGGTCTAACGCAATCCCTTCTGTCTGACCTCCGACGATATCAGCCACCGTTTCAATGTTACTTCCATCGGATAAATTAGCACGCTGCAGCAAAGTCCCATTTTGCTGTGACCAATAAATCTTCCCATTAATTAAATCCAGTGCGACATAATTAGGATCTGATGTTGAAAGCAAAACAGAAGATCCCGTTCCATCAAGATTCGCAACGAATATCTGGTCTGTTGATGAGTCAACGGTCCAATACATCTTACCTCCAGCAGGATCTACAGCAATAGACCTATTTCCGCTTTGGCCCGAAATCAAATTCTCGATGTTACTACCATTAAGGTCTGAGCGATCCACAGAACTAAAATTATCCGTCCAGTAAATTTTGCTGTTGATCAAGTCTAGTGCTATACCTCGAGGTGCTTCACCCGTAACGACAACTGTTTGATTCGACCCATCAAAATCTATCCTGAAAATACTATTCGGCCCAATGGCATTTGCCCAGTAGACATGACTGTTAGCTTGGTCGATAGCAACACCCCTTGGAGCACCTCCGCCAGAAGAAATTGTCTGCAGATTACTCCCGTCGACATTAGCGCTTTGAACGACATTAGCCGAGTCATCCGTCCAAACAAGTTGCTGAGCCTGCAACGGCAAACTCAATACACAGGCAGCAAGCCCATATCCCACTAAATTTTTTATATACATTGTCATTTCCTCCGTTTGACTGAGTGTTAATTACCTATAAGAAATATACCCTATATTTGAGATATTTCAAATAATGTGAAAAATAAATTTAACCTACTAATAATCAATTGCTTAGAATAAACAAAGGTACTGTACTACCCTATTTTATATTCAATAAGGATGTTTCACTTCCCATTTCGAGTTGATTTGGAGCTGTAAATCCTTTACCTGCAATAGCTATGAAAAACTGGGGAAAATATGCATTCAAGACATTCGTACTTGCCATTCTTGTAAGCCTAAGTGGCTGTGCCGATGAGGAAGACTCTCAAATCCCTTGGGCAAAGCCTGCAAGCTGGGAGGGAACGCCGGCAGGCATGGGCAATATCAAAACCCCAGGGGCTCCTCCACGCTACTAAGCTTTTCGCAACATTTGAGCTCAGAACCCTCCATACGCAATAATAATACTACCGAAGCAGGTCATCTCTATCTGGTAGCAACACCGATTGGAAACTTAGGCGACATCACGGCACGCAGCCTTGAAACGCTAAAGAGCTGCGACCTCGTTGCCTGCGAAGATACACGCGTCACAGGAAAACTCCTCAAGCATTTTGGCATCCAAAAGCCATGCATATCGTACAGGGAAGCCAACGAACGAACACTCGCTGAAGAACTCACCCAAAAGTTGAAAGCAGGTGCATCCATAGCACTCCTGTCCGATGCAGGCACACCCAATTTAAGTGACCCAGGTTTTCGCATTGTGCGCGCTTGCCGCAAACAAGACCTATCCGTTATACCGCTTCCCGGGCCTTGTGCGGCTATTGCAGCCCTCAGCGCATCGGGCCTCCCAACGCATCAATTTTTCTTTGCTGGCTTTCTAGCGCCTAAACGCGCTGCACGCCTGCGCTTCTTTGAAGCCGAACGTGAAGCGACCCATACAGTCATTCTCTACGAATCCTGCCACCGCATAGAAAAGTGCATGGACGACCTCATTGAAATACTGGGATCTGAGCGTATTATCTGCCTCGCCCGTGAGATCACCAAACTCTACGAAACATTTTGGACAGGCACAGCAGCTGATATTCGAGAAAAAATGTCAGGCAAAAAGGCCCGCGGAGAGTATGTACTCATGATTGCACCTGCATCCTTCACCCTATGAAACTCGGTGTTTTAGATATTGGAAGCAACAGCCTCAAGGTCTCCGTCTTTGACCAAGTAGATCCCCTTAAGCCTATATTTAGCAGCATTCAAGAAGTGCGCATCAGCACGGGAATTTCAAAAAAAACACCGGAAATTGAAGCAAGTGCCCTAGAGCGTGCCCTACCCGCCCTCAAAATACTTTCCGATGAAGCGAAAGCACACGGTGCTGAGAAAATCCTCGTCGTTGCAACAAGCGCTATTCGCGATGCAAGCAACCGAGAGGCCACCTGCAAAGCGATTGAGGCCGATATTGGCCAGCCTGTTCGTGTTCTCAGTGGTGAAGAGGAAGCCGCAGCCATTGCGACTGGAGTACTCCAAAGCATAGAGAGCAGACCAAACAAAAACTTTACCATCATTGATCTTGGAGGAGGTAGCCTCGAATGCATTCGCTGTAAAGAAGGTACCATTACAACACTTGAAAGCCTGCCTATAGGTTCAGTACGCTTAGCTGAAAGCGTACTGAATGATCTGCAAACACCCATTCCACCTGAAAGCCTTAAGAAAGCTGCTGAAGTCGTTCAAAGCGTTTTTGACAAATCACTTTCTTCGCTCTCCCAAGAAGATCTTCCCCTTATCGGCACCAGTGGTGCTTGCACGATCACACGGCTCATTTTTGCCAATCAAGACGGGCTACCCTTTGAGGCATCACCGCGCGAGCTACCCCTTGAACGCTTAAGATCACTCCGGGATGATTTAGCCAAGATACCTGCAAACATGCGTAGCGACGCAGCTCCTGGATTACCTGCGCCACGTGCAGACGTCTTCCCGATATCGCTCACGATTTTAATTACCATTGCGGCTATGGCAAAGAGTGATAAGATCCTGCACTCCTCGTGCAACTTGAGGCAGGGCATTGCTTGCCAGCATTTTGGCTAGGCTTCCTCTTGGACTTTTTCGAAGATGTGATGCGTTGTTTTCATAAAGAAAAGCAGCCACTCATCTGCTGAAAGAAACCCTTTGGGGCATGCAAGCAACTTGCGCAAGCGTGCCTCAACCTCAAGTGCTTTTTGGCGGCCTTTCTCAGGCTCAAGCCCGAGCTTTACGTGCCGCAAAAGCATAGGGACTGTGGCATTGCCCTGAATAAACTCAGGCATGACTTCTTCATCGAGAAGAATATTGGCAATGCCAAGGTATTGGATATTAACCAGGATGCGCCCGATGAGATACGTTAGCGGATTGGCACGGTAAACAATAAGGCCAGGAATACCCGCAAGAGCACAAACGAGAGACATGGTGCCAGAGCTTGTCAAAGTGAATTTAGCACAGTGGCGCTTAGAGGGATCATCAGCTTCTAAGGTAACACACTCCTTGAGTGCTGGATAGCGATCTAAATGATGAAGCAAGACATCGCGGATAGAGTCATTCGGATAAATGACAAGTGCGCGCTCATCAGGATGATCTTCGAGCAGGGCTGCAAAGGTCCTGAGCATAACAGGGAATATTCTAGAGACGGCTTGACGACGACTCCCAGGAAGCAGTAACAAGGGGCCCTTTCCATCGTAAGCGATGGGAAGATCCTCTTCCTCATCTACCAAAGGATGCCCAACGAAGGATGTCGGAAGGTCTGTATCGGAAAAACAGCTAGACTCAAAAGGAAAAATAACACCGAGTGCATCGAGCGTCTTAGCCATCTTGAAGCGGCGCTTGGGCTTCCAGGCCCAGACTTGAGGAGCAATGTAATAAAAGAGCTGCATGGTACCTCCGCCCTTGATACTCAAGCGGCGATTGAAAAGCTCTTGAGCAAGGCGAAGATTGAAGCCGGGATAATCGACAAAACAAATCGCCTTAGGGCGGTAGACATCAATCCACGTGAGGATATTATTAAAGACAGCTTTTAGCTCTTTGTAGTGCTTAAGGACTTCAACAAAACCAACGACGGAGTGGGCCATCATGTCGTAAATAAAGTCTACATCAGACTGACGAAGCTCTGGACCTCCGAATGCGCACACCCGCAAATTAGGAGCCTTGACCTTCATGCGCTTCACAAGGCGCGCAGCATGTTGATCCCCCGAATGCTCTCCTGCGATAATAAGGAGATCTGGAGAGCTAAAATTTTCAGGAGCGGGAAATTCGGCAAGAACCTCTGTCATCCAAGTTAGCGAATTTTTTGTGTACGGATTTGTTCGGAAATTTCTATGGCAAGCTCTAAAGCCTGTCGACCTAACTCCGCCCCGACTTTGGGCTTCGAGCTATTCTGAACGCAATGAACAAAGGATGCAAGCTCGATGCGCAAGGGCTCCCCCTTTTCTATTGGGATGTCTTTCTTAGAAAGACCCATGAGACCCTTCTTGAGCAAATGGCCCTTTTGGTTCATGAAATCGAGCGAAAGGTAAGTGCTAGGCTGGAAAACGCGGATCTCACGGACTTTCTTGAGGCTGACGCGACTTGTGTTAATATTTGCGACACAACCATTTTCAAAAACAATGCGGGCGTTGGCGATATCTTCACTCTTGGAGAGTACCTCAACCCCGATTGCCTCAACACGCTCGACCGGAGAGCGTACGAGCTGCAAAATAACCCCGATGTCGTGAATCATCAAGTCGAGAACGACACCGACCTCTGTACCACGAGGATTGAAGGGAGCCAAACGGTCTGCAGTGATGAAGCGAGGGTCTTTAACCGACTTTTCCAAGAAGGCCATCACCGGGTTGTAGTGCTCTACATGGCCCACTTGAACCAAGCAGTCATGAGCCTTAGCGGCAGCGAGAATCTCCTCAGCCTCTTCTAAAGACGTGCACAAGGGTTTCTCGACAAGTAAATGACAGCCTGCCTTGAGCAAGGGAACGGCAACGGCACAATGAAGATCTGTGGGAACGACAACACTCACTGCTTTACAAGCAGCACCGAGAGCTTCAAGGCTATCAAACCGCTTGCAACCATAAGCATCACAGATTTCTTTGGCGGCCGCATCATTCACCTCGTAAATGCCAACCAGCTCGCAACCGGGCAACTCGTGATAGAGGCGCGCGTGGTGTTTCCCCAAATAACCTACACCTGCAACACCGCAAGCAATCGCATGTTTTTTCGCCATATAAGAATAAGGATTGTAGGCAGCAGCTGAAAATTGACAAGCCGAGAGATGCTAAAAGCAAAAACCTTAAGCAGGAACTAAAGCACCATGAATAAGGTGAAAGGAACGATCTGTAGTGGCTGCGAATTGAGGATTGTGAGTGACCAAAACGAGGCTTGCCCCCTCTTCTGAGCAAAGATCGACAAGAAGGGATTGCACGGACTGCGCCGTTTTTTCGTCAAGATTGCCTGTCGGCTCATCAGCAAGGATAAGGGGTGGTTGGTTCATCAATGCCCGAGCGATAGCGACGCGTTGACGCTCCCCCCCCGAAAGCAAAGAAGGCAAGTACTGCATGCGATCTTGAAGGCCAACTCGGCGTAGCAATGCTTCAGCGCGAGCAACAGCCCCCCCTCTCTTGAAGCGCCCTAAAATGCGGGCTGCAATCAAGACATTCTCCAGGGCGTTGAGCTCGGGCATCAAGTAGTATGCCTGAAAGATAAGACCCATGAAGCGAGCTCGCCATTGAGCGTGCCAACGGAGCTTTTTAGTAATAATAGACTCCCCACGCCAGAGGATATCACCCCCACTGGGCTGCTCCAGCGCTGAGAGAAGGTTTAAGAAAGTTGTCTTTCCGGAGCCAGACTCCCCCCGAATGCTAATGCTCTCCCCGGCGGAAATTGAAAAATCTACCTGCTTTAAAATCTCAACGGATGCACGAGGCCCAGGAAAAGACTTCTTTAAGCCGCGAGCTTCGAGAACAGGAGATGGTACAGTGCTATTCACTACGTAAGGCCTCCGAAGGTTTCATCGAGGCAGCACGCCAAGCAGGAAGGAGCGCTGCTAAAGTTGAAACGCAAATGGCAAGCGGAACAATCAGCAAAAAGTCATTCGCTAAATAATGAATGGGAATATCGCTAAATTGATAGTATTTAAGGAGTGCCGCCTCACTGTGTGTGATACGAGCAAAGGCGTGAACAATGGTGTTGCGATAATGAAGCGCTAAACAAGCAAAGCCCGTGCCGAGCGCAGCCCCTACAACGCCAATGAGAAAGCCTTGAATGCAAAAGCTCATGGCTACCTGACGTGGGCGAGCCCCAAGCGCGCTGAGGAGGCCAATCTCACGAGTTTTGCGCAAGACAGTCGTCATCAGGGAGCTTGCAATCGAAAATGCAGCGACAAGGATCACAAAGATAATAATGAAAAAGAGCGTGTTTTTCTCGAGCTGAAGGATAAAGAGCAAATCGCTATTGAGATCTAAAGCGGTATGAACGTGAAGGTAATCAGGAAGAAGCATTTGAAGCTTTCGAGCAACCCTGTCAGCATTTGCTGATTTGTGAAGGCGAAGCGCAATACCATGAACACCACCGTCTAAAGCGTAGAGCTCTTGCATTAGAGAGAGCGAACAGAGAACCGTCTTGCTATCGACCTGATTCCAGCCGGTTTCAAAAATACCGGCGACCTCAAGCTCTCGGGGCAAGAGAACCTCATCCTCATTGAGGCGATCAATCATGAGTGGGGTGTAAATGTCCACCCTAGAGCCTAGGTGAGCACCTAGGCTAGTTGCAAGCTGAGAGCTCAGGAAAACACGCTCATCGTCCAAGTCATCGAGGCTTCCTGTTAAAAGATATTTTTCAATGGGAACAACACCCTTCTCGCGCTCAAGATCAATACCGCGAATAAATGGAAAGGCAGGAAGGTTACCGTACTGAAGCATCACAACCCCTTGGGCATAGGGTGTTGCCGCCTTAGCCCCAGGAAGACTCATAGCAACACTCATCACCTCTTCAAAGTCATAAATAGGCGCATTGCTTTCGATGCGAATATCTCCACTGGTTTCAATAAGCGTTTTGCGGATTTCGTAGCCAAAACCATTCATCACCGTTTGAACGATGATAAGAATCATCACCCCAAGCATAACCCCAACGATCGACACTAAAGCGAAAAAAGAGCACGGCCGACCGCTTGGGAAAAGCTGCTTAAAGGCGAGATAAAAATACCAAGGCATGAATGGGGTTTAGACAGGTCTTAGTGTGGGGAAGAGGATGGTATCTCGGATGTTAGAAGCTCCCGTCAATAAGATGCAAAGACGATCAATACCGACACCCATGCCTCCTGCAGGCGGCATGCCATGCTCAAGGGCCGCAAGAAAATCTTGATCTAAATTTTGAATATCTTCGCCAACTTGGCTTTCGAACATCTCTCGCTGAACAAAAGGATCATTTTGTTCGGAGTAAGCAGGAGCAATCTCTTGGCCGTTAATGCAAAGTTCAAAAACATCAAGAACGCTTGCGTCGTCCTTATTGATTTTAGCCAATGGGCAAAGCTCTCGTGGGATGTGCGTAACAAACGTTGGCTGAATTAAACCTGGCTCAATCTTTTTCTCAAAAACATCGTTAGTAATGGCAAAATCCTCCAGAGACGGATCCACCTCAATACCCATGGCCGCGCAGCGCTTGAGCTTCTCCTCCTTGGAGCGAGAGAACCAGTCAGCATCTTCGGTTACCTCTAGGATAAGGTCCTTATAGCGAGCCTCACGCCAGGTACCGCCAAGCTCGATCACCTCACCGTCCGGGCGGGTAACTTGCGTGGACCCAATAACCTCCTTACATAAATGTTGAACCATGGAGTACATAAGCTCCATCATGCCGCGGTAATCCGTATAGGCTTGATAGACCTCAAGCATCGTAAACTCCGGATTATGGCGGCGTGAAAGGCCTTCATTACGGAAGATGCGACCGAGCTCAAAGACGCGATCACAACCGGCAACGAGCATGCGTTTCAAATAAAGCTCAAGGGAAATGCGAAGATAAAAATCACAATCAAGGGCGTTCATGTGCGTTGTGAAAGGACGGGCTGCTGCGCCTCCTGCAATGCTCTGAAAGCAAGGCGTCTCTACTTCTGTAAAATCTCGGCTCCAGAGGAATTTGCGAATTTCACGGATGATTTGACTGCGCTTATTGAACCGCTCTCGGGACTCGGCATTAACAATGAGGTCTAGGTAACGCTGGCGGTACACTTGCTCACTATCGGTAAGGCCGTGCCATTTTTCAGGTAAAGGCCGCAAGGACTTTGAAACGAGCCCCAAGGATTGAACGCGCACGGTAACCTCCCCTGTCTTCGTGGTAAACAAGGTGCCTTTAGCGCCAACAATATCCCCCAAATCCCACTTTTTAAATGCCTGGTAGACATCCTCACCCACTTCATCACGCTTCACATAAAGCTGGATTTGGCCGGCACGGTCTTGAATTTTAACGAAGCTAGCCTTCCCCATGAGGCGAAAAACAATAATGCGCCCTGCAACCGATATCTCAGGCCCGGCCTCCTCGCCTTCTTGGAACAAGGCCTTGGCCTCTACAGAGGTATGCTTTTGATCCCAATTGGCGCTGAATGGGTCTTCACCTTGGGCACGCATCTCTTCAAGCTTTGCAAGACGCACAGCAAAGAGGTCGTGGGAGTTATCGCTTACATCATTACCTGGGTTGTCACTCATAGTCGTAGCCACCGTCATAAGAGGGTCATATCAGCGATTTTGGCGACAAAAAGCAACGGTTTTATCGCAAAAGCTTATACAGAGCGTACCCGGACCTACCGATCACACTCAAGGGGACAACCCAATAGAGGACAAGCATTGCCATGAGTCGCATTATGCTGTTGATAATGAATCAGCTGAGAAGGCATTATGGCAAAAATATCATTATCCTCATCATCATCCGAAACGATTTCACCTAAATCATCATTCTCTTCACTTTCTCCTTGAGCAACAAGAAAAACCCAGGACGTCGCTGCCTCTCGCCAATAGGGGGCCTCCAGCAGTGGACGCTAAAGACGATTCTCAATATGGCCGTAACCATGAAGATCTAAAATCTCTTGAAGCTCTATAAACAGGGCTTCTCTTTCTGCAACCAAGTAAGCTTCAAATGTAGACAACTCAAGCCTTGCTTGCTGCTGTGCATGAGGGCCATAATTTGCTCCATAAACATCCATAACAGAAAGCCAAAATGTGCGGGGTCTAAAACACCCCCTGCCATATTTAAAGGCATAGCCAGAGGAAGGTTGGGAGGTGGCACTCGATACCCCCCCTGAATTAAATCTTGATCATTGGGCCAAGGAACAACCTGTGCATTCTCGAATAGAACATCTGAGGTATGAATGCAGTAAATAGTCGTAGCTTTTTTCTTGGATGATGACGCATTCTTGCTTTCAGCAGATTCAAGCCTCTTTTCATAAAAGCCTGAGCTATGACTATCACCCTCTAAAAGCTTAATATCATCATCGTCTCCGGCATATAAAAGAACCCAAGAGGCACTCAAAACGAGGACTAAAACAACATATAAAACGAGCAATCGAACACCTCATAAGATCATCTTATTCAATCAATTATACACAAGATCACTCAATCAAGGCAACACAGCACTTCTAGGCCGAAGTCACAAGCTTGCAATGAAAATCACTTTTCGATTGAACTGTCTGGCTATCGACCAACAATAATTCAACAAAATTCAGTATGCACACAGCAGATATCTTCACAGTCCTTTGCTTTATTATAGGCTTTTTCAGCTGTTTTTTCCCAATTTTGCCAGGCTGCTTCATTGTATGGCTAGGGATCTTGGCTCATAAACTTTGGGTTCCCGATGGGTCCATCAGCTGGAAGTTCTTCTGGCTTGCAACCCTCTTAACACTCCTTGCCCAAGTACTGGATATTGTATTAACCTATTGGGGAGCACGTCGCTTTGGAGCATCCTGGCGTGGCGGGCTCGGAGCGCTACTGGGCATCCTTATTTTCCCCTTCATTCTAACACCTTTCTTCGGGCTACTCATTGGTCCATTCCTCGGCGCTATTGTGGGGGAGCTCAGTGGAGGTCGTTCCTTCAGCGATGCAAGTAAGGCTGGCTTCGGAACTGTTGTTGGCAATGCCATAGCTTTTGCCGCTAAGCTGGCCATCGCACTCTTTATGATCACCTGGTTCTCTTGGAGCGTTTTTGGCTCAGCCTCCTTCTAAGGCTCCATGCTAGTAAAAACAGCCAGTAAACACAAAACCATCGACTGGGGGACTCTTCCCTATGAAGAGGCCCTCGAAAAACAACGTACTTATGTTGACGCTCGCATCCAAGGGAGACAAGGAGACATACTTATTTTTACGGAGCATCCTCCCGTCTACACACTAGGCCTCAGGAAAGAGGCCGACAAGCACTTGCTCTGCGATGCTGCTAGTCTTGCAAAAGCAGGCATTGAGCTCGTTAAAACAAATCGCGGAGGTGACATCACCTACCATGGCCCAGGGCAAATCGTTGGCTACCCCATCATTAGCCTTACCGAAAAAAAAGACCTGCACGCGTACCTGCGAAGCCTCGAAGACGTCCTCATTCAAACCCTCAAACACTATGGTTTGAAAGCAAAACGCAGTCCCGGGAAGACGGGCATCTGGCTCGACACTCGTAAAATTGCAGCCATGGGCGTAGCTGTTCGCAAATGGGTGACCTACCATGGGTTTGCCCTCAATGCCAATGTTGACCTTAGCCCCTTTTCAGGTATTATTCCCTGTGGTATTAGCCCCAAAGAAGGGAGTATAACCTCCATGCAAATCGAACTAGGCAGAGAGCTTGACCTCTCAGAACTGAAAACTATCCTAGCAAAAGAATTTTGGAAAATCTTTAAGAAATCGTGAGTACAGACAACAGAAAACCTTCTTGGCTTCGCGCAAAACTCCCTACTAGCCAACGCTACAGAGAAGTGCGCGATATGGTCGATACCAACAACTTACACACTGTATGCCAAAGCGCTCAATGCCCAAACATGGGTGAATGCTGGTCTCGCGGGACCGCAACGGTGATGATATTAGGCAATGTCTGTACGCGCTCCTGCACATTTTGCGCCGTCCAGACAGGGCGTCCCACAGAGTACGATCTTGGAGAGCCCGCACGCGTTGCAGACTCGGTTGCCAAAATGGGCCTCAAGCACGCTGTCATCACTTCTGTTGCCCGAGATGACCACAAAGACGGTGGCGCCTCCGTATGGGCTGCAACCATTCGGGCCATTCGCCACAAATGCCCTAACACATCCATTGAAGTCCTTATTCCTGACTTTCGTGGCCACCTAGATCCGCTAGATATTGTGCTGGATGCCAAGCCCGACATCCTAAACCACAACGTCGAAACAGTTGAGCGCCTCCAAAGACCTATTCGCAAAACAGCCCAATACAAGCGCTCGCTGTCAGTGCTCAACCATGCCAAACAACGTGGCTTTGTTACCAAGACAGGCCTCATGCTTGGAATCGGTGAGCAAAAAGACGAAATAGCCAAAACCCTCCAAGACATTCGTAGCGTCGATTGTGACATTCTCACTCTTGGCCAATACCTACAGCCTTCACCTCAACACGTCGCTGTGGATCGCTGGGTAACTCCAGAAGAATTCGAGGAGTGGAAAGCATTTTCCCTCTCCATTGGTTTTGGCGTTGTTGAATCAGGGCCACTTGTTCGCTCCTCCTACCACGCAGAAGAGCAATCCGAAGCCTATGGCCTAGGCAGCAAACCAGCGGAAGAAACAGCCAGCGCCTAAACAAGGTAAAGATATCCGCACAGACCAGCCTAATTTATTTTTGTAATAAAAAAACCCGCAGAGCTTTCTCTGCGGGTTTTCTATTTTTAAGAAATCTCTTTAACTTAAGCGAGATCCTTCAAAGCTTGACCAGCCTTAAACTTGACGGTCTTAGAAGCCTTGATCTTGATCTTCTCACCTGTTTGAGGATTAACGCCCATACGTGCGGCGCGCTTAGCGACAGAGAAAGTACCAAAGCCAACGAGCTGGACATTCTTTTCTTTCTTAATGCCCTTCTTAATGCCTTCGATAACAGCATCTACAGCGCGCTCTGCAGCTGCTTTAGATGTATCTTTGCCAAGTAATTTTTGAACTTCGAGAATTAGTGCTGCCTTATTCATAGGATTTAGTCTTAATGGATTGATGTTAGTAGTAAGGGTTAACAAGAGAGGAATGTGTCTATTAACAGGGTAAAAAGCAATCTTAAAAGAATGCTTTTGTGCGTTTTTTTATTTTTTTGATCCCTCTTGTCCCGCTTGCGATGCATATCCCGGAGGCACCTCCCCACGACTTCCATACACCATAAGGCTTAATAAATGATCCATAGCCTCAGTCTCCGTAATGCCTCGCTCCTCGGCAAGTTGACTCGAGCGCTTAAGAAGTTGCTTCGCAAGAATAGGCGCTTGCTCTTCAGTTGAACCCAGCTTCAAACATAGCTCCACTAACGACCTTAAGTCTTTCATTTCAATAAGGTTAAACAACTATTAACAACAACACAAGGAGTATCATTTTCACCTAAAGAAAGTATTGGAGTAAGCTCGCCAACACGCTTTTTTAGGAGGGCAATACCAACACTTCCTTGTTCAGACTGAGCCGCACTACGCAATTCACCCACACAGCGTCCTTCATAAAAAAGCTTTGCAGGCAGCTGCGGTATCCCCCCAAAAAAAGAAACGCCATACAATTGCCGCTGCGTCGAGCCCATCGAATTTAAGCGCGACATCACCTCTTGCCCCAAATAGCAGCCCTTACTTAGCGAAACACCGACATCAGCAAGCCCACCCTCTTGAGGAAGCTCTCCTGGGCCAATATCTTTTGGAACTGCAGGCACCCGAGCTAGCACGCGCGCTGACTCAAGATCGATTTCTACAGCCTTGAGCTTGCCCCATACTTCAAGCTCAACCTTGAGATCAAAAGCATCTTTTGGCACAAGCCAGTCATAATGAGGCTCTCGAAGATGCTTCCCGTGAAACAGGTAGCCTTCCTTTGCATGGGTAAAAACAGTCTCTTGAGGCACTTCTACTTCCACATGCTCAAAAAATAATGGAGCCTTTTTGCCTCCCAAAACCCAGAGCACAAACTGCCCCGTGAGATCCTCCAACGTAACATCATCGGCAATAATATTGTGCTCGAGTTTTTCAATCAACTGAGATGCGTTGCAGTCATAACTAAGCAGTAAAAACGTGCCATCTTCACAAGCGAGCACAAAACTATCAGCCTCGACTTTACCTTTGTAACTTAGCCAAAACCCATATGTGACAGCGCATCGCTCAGAGCGCTCTAATTGATTACTAAACTGCCCTTGCAAATAAGTTGCAGCATCCTCTCCGGAAACACGAATACATGCAGCGGGCTTTAACGATGAAAAATAAAGTGGCGGCAAATCCGTCATACAAGACCAGACTAGAATGCTTTAGCCTCTTTTGACAACCCAAAGAAAGCAGACCTCTACAAGGTAGACTCTACAAGCAATGTAAAATGATCAAGGGTCTTACTTTGTCAGGACATCGGGAGAAGCATAAGCATCATGACTTAAATGAAACTTCTCGCGAATCCGCTCCTTCCAAAACTCAAAGCCTTTGACAAAATTCTGCAATGCAATGAGAAAATCATGGTAGTCCATCTCATCGAGGTCAATTTCACGAAAAAAAGCAATGGCGTTAATCTTTGGACAAAGGCCAAAAACAGCCCCACCACTCCCATAGCCGAGGAGATGCTCATGAAGCAGTGTTTCATAAAGTTCAAATGCATTTTCTTTAGGCGCAGGACAGAGTACAGCATACACGTGAAGCAAGTTTCTGTCTTTTGCAGCTTCTAGAAAAATCTCAATTCTGTTATCGTAAACAATCCTACACTTACGTTCTGAATCAAGGTCTAAGGAAGTACCCAGATCACGACCTAAATTACCCAATAGTGTTTGTACATCCATAATGATCGTCCTCCTTTATACGTACTGATGAAAACGCTTTACAAAGTCCGGATCATCCGGGCTAACATTTTCTTTTTCAAGGCGAGCCTCAGCCTCTAAATATTTACGAGGATCCCTAAAACGCTCACGCCAAAACTCTTCTGCCGCTAAAAAACGTGTTAGCTTCGCTTGAAAAGCATCCAAGCTCATTTTCTCGAGGTTCATGAGCTTAAACATGAAGACTTTGTTGCGTTTTTTATCGATACCAAAATAGTTATTATTCGTACCATAACCGAACAAATGCCCTTGCATGAGCATCTGATAAAGATCTTCACACATTGCTCTATCCGAAGGAAGATCACACACTGGAGAATATAGATGATAAAAACCGTCCCTTCCTGGAGCCGGCTCTAGCGTAACAACAAGATCATCTTTGTAGACAAAGTTAAAACCTTTTTCATGCTTAAGCTTCCCTACATCAATATTAAGGATTCTTCGGATGCCTTCTAAAAGTTCTTCGTAAGTCATAGCGTTTGCCTCCAGTTCATTAAAATGAGAACCTTATTCTGCTTTAGCTTCCTCAGAAGCCTTATTCTTGGCCCCTAAACGATTTGTCCACATCTCATAAGCATTAATAAACTTTTCAAGAGAGTGATAGAACATCTCATAGGTGACGTGGTTCAGATCAAAAGAACGCGAAAGCACAACGCCCCCAAAGCGCGGACTTGAGCCAAAGGTAGCACCCCCACTCAACAGTCCAAATAAATGCGCTTCCATGAGCACATCATACAAAGCCAAGCGCGCTTCATTGTCTGCAGGAATCGGCCCCATTACAGCGTAGACAAAAAACGATTTCTCATCGGGGGCTGACTCAATAAACACCCGCAAACGCCCATCCATAACGAGGGAACAACCTTTTTTAGCATCGAGCTTGATCTCGCCCATCCCCATATCTTCCCCAAGCTGTTTTAATAAGTCCTCTAACTTCATGGCTCTTCCTTTCTTCTATTTAGTTTCCACAACAAAAGTAGCTGCTCTTCACTTAAGCTACTCTACAAAAACCTCTTTGTCAACGAAGCCACCCAAGATTACATTTGATTATCAAAATTCAATGAATTCATCAAAACTAAACCTTTGTGAAAGAGCAGCGGGACGCCCCTCCCAAGACGCCCCGCCACCAATCACAACCTCCATATATCACGATTATTTTCCATATCCTATACCAGCCCTCACAGACGCACATGCGCCACGATACTCCCTACGACTAAGCCGCCCACAACAAAAACAGATAAGGCCGACTGCAAGACCTGCACCCAGTAATGCTTCGGGAAAAACTTCACCAAACACCCCCAGGCTCCACGTCGCAACCCGCCTACATTACAATGCACAGACCCTCCGGATGCAGTTAAAACAATGCGAAGGCCCGGATAATCCCTTGCAATTTCATCCATGTGGTGCACTCCCCAGCGCTCCATACTATCAGAAGCAACGAGCAACAACTCAGCCCCTTCCTCTTGAACCATTCTTCCGGCATCCATCAAGTTCTCACTCCTCAAGACATGCATATCATGAGGCTTAAGAACCTTCGTTAGGCTCTCGCAAAAGACTTCATCATCATCCACAACAACGATGCGAATGGGTCTTTCCAGTGACTTTTCTACAATAGACATGATAATTAAGGCAAAAAGCTCATTTGAGATTAAAATAACTACTTACCCCATCTTTAGCAGAGCCCGTGCCAAAATAATAAAAACAAAAAATAATTCATTAAGCTCATCCAATACAACAACTTAACAAAAACAAACCTTCGTGCTTATATAGATGCAAATGCAATGCAAAAATATTCCTGCAAGCAAATGCAATGCAATACCAGTCAATTACCGGCTCTGAGCAACGTCTTGCGCTACGCAGAGCAAGCCACGCACATAATGAAGCATGGCCTTAATCTGCACAGGACTCATCGGTTCATCAGCAGCAAGGCATGTCATCCGATCCATAAAATAACACCCAAGTAGAGCTGAAATATCTGGATCCAGCGCAAGCTTTCGTAGTGCCTTTACAGCATCAGCCGATTGATCTTCCATAAAATTCTCAAAAGCTTCTAGCAAGATAAGCCCTCGCTTTGCAGCAGCCTCCATGAGCTGAAAAACCTGATCACCCACAGCATCTTCGACAACCTCCCCATCAACACGTGCAAACGTATGTACTACAAAATCACCTTCAATCGGCTGCAAATCCAAAGTTTCAACATAAGTCTTCAAATCTTTAGGGTGCACTAAACGCGTCGACTCAAGCACAGCCCCACGATCATTTACATTAACAACATCAAGCATGTCCCCATGCAAGCGAAGCCACGCATTGGTCTCCTCATAAAAGCGATAAAAAATAGTGGGTACCTCTTCTGCATAATTGCCAGGCACGACACACACTTCAGCACTAGATCGTACTTTTTCAACCTCACTTGCAACCGCCTCGTCAAAAGGGTTATTAGCTTTACTCGCATGCGTTTTACTTGGGTCTACAGAGTCACAAGCCATATCTATCCCAGCAAGAAAGATCTGTTGGCAACCCAAGTACTGAGCAAACAGCATGGCCGTGAGACCACAATTACTCGCAGCCGGGCAAGCACTCATAGCAACACCGTGGTCCTTCAACCAATGCTCAGTGAATAGAGACAAAGAAAGCATCCAGGATTGCTCGATGCCATTCAGCCAGTCACTTGAGCTTTGAAGCGTAAGCGCAACACGAGGCACCTCCATACTTTCAGGAACGCAAACACGCCTCACCTTATCTGGGTCGATATTAACAACGCAGTCCACACGAAGGCTTTCCTCATGCAGGGTCTTAAGAGAAGAGTCTACAGCAAATACAATAAAGCGGTCCCACCAAGGGCGCAAGCTGGCTAAAGATACCTCTAGAGAAGGCCCCGAACCCACAATCAGCGCGGGCTTACCCGCCAAAGCACCTCCAAGGTTAGCAGGTGCACGTCGCTGCATCCAGTGGTTTATATTGCGAAGGACACAAACTTGACGTTCAAAGGAGGGAGGCTCTGCACGCACTTGCTGAGAGGGCATGAAGCTCACAGCAGACCGCAAGAGCTCGGCAATTTTTTGAGAAAAACATTCGTAGCATTCGGCGTGCATTAGGTTGGTCGTATCCCCAACACGAATTCCAGGCAAGACACCAGAAGCCCGAAATAAAAAGCGCCCTAACACCTGCATAAAGTCTTCTTCACTCACCGAGTCTACCGGAACACGAAGCAACCCATTCAGCGAAACACTTGGTTCAAAAGCTTCATCAACAAGCCAAAAAACCCCTTGAGAACATTGCTCGAGAGTCGCTTCAAGAAGGCACAATGGAACACGCCCAATAAGAATGCATGTTCTCGCCTCATTCGAACAGCTATCGTAAGCCAAAGGGCTTGGGGTATCGAGCTCTACAGCCATTAATTTAATAAGTAAAGCAAAGCAAGCGAGCGTCAACCTTCTTTAAGACTACTTCGCTCGGTGACCTCAACCAAAGCATTCACTTCAGCATACAGAGCCTCTGCTTCTTCAAGAGATATCAAAAGCGGGTTTGGATACTCTGCAACAAAGTAACGTGCGAGCAAATCGTAGAATCCAGATACACGCACATCGCTTAGGTAAGTTGCAAGGACTTCATAAAAGCGCTGAGCCCACAGTGTATTTTTATGCGACACATCAAGGCCTTCACTCATCAATCGCCACTTAGAAGCCAGTATGGCAATCTCCCCCCAGATAGCATCTTGCACCGTCTCATCCACAGGGTCTGACTTTATTTTTTCTAAACAAGATCGAACGCAAGGGCTTGTTTCTCGCATTAGATCACCAAGCGCCTCCTGTGCAACGCTTGGATGCACGAGCACCGACCCTTCAAGCTTTGCACCGCGATCTGTAATATTATAGACAGGCATATCAGCACACACCTCGGCAACCAGTTCTGATAGCAATACCCACGCCTGCTCAAAAATACTGGGTACCCTTTCATCATAGTTACCTGGCAGCAGCTTCACTGATTGTTTTGACCGAAATCGCTCAAAACAATCAGGGTAACTATCGCGCTTAAACCGAGAATACGCTGACTCAGGCCTTTGAGCATCCGAGGCGCAGTCCATACCCAGTAAGGTCACACTAGAACACCCCAAGAAGCGCGCAAATGCCAAGCCCGTGTAACCCCCATTACACCAAGCCTGCATTGGTGCCTCAGGCAGCCCGAGATCATGCATCCAGTACTGCCCCAAAAAAACTTTATCCATCAAAACCCATCGATCGCTTCCACTCTCAAACCAATCCGGTGCACTACGCGTTGAAAGAAGCAGCTTGCCCACATCCATACCTTGAGGCCACAGCTCAGCCGCTCGCTTACTTCCGTCAATATTAATCGTAAAATCAGGCCGAACGCTATAGTGATGCAGTGCATGCAAAGCTGAGTCCGTCGCAATGACAATGCACCGATCCTGAAAAGCAGCACACTCAGCCAAAGCAACATCCAGCGATGGCCCAGCACCAAAAACCATCGCAGGCACACCAGAAAATGTATTTTTAAGAGCCTTTGGCAAAGGTTGTTCAAAATAATACTTCAGATGCTCGATCGAATAACGCTGTTTTAAGAAAAGGTGGGGTGTATTCGCACCACGATATTGCATCACACTGGCAACGGCCTCCTCTACAGAATTCACCATACCCGGCCACACACTCTCCTGAGATGGCCATTCCCCTCTATGCACACAGGGCTCGCCAAAAGGAATTTTTTGATGAAATCGGCTCACAACGCCAAAGACTTCGCCTTCACCCAACCACTCCAGACGAATAATCTGGACGGTATCGGGCCAAAAACACTCCCCGACAAACGAAGCATCAACAAACCACAAAATCCCGGCAGGATAATCTTCAACGAAAGCACGGATTGCTTCAGAAGAAAACCTACCCACAAGCACCCCATAAGGCCTCGTTTTAGAAGGCGCTACATCCAGGGGTATGGGACTCTTAAGCATAGAAGCTTATTCAACGCGGCGCATTTGGATGCTGTCAATCACTTGCTCACCAGCCAGCACGTTAATGATGATCACCTGCCAATCGCCCTCTTGCACCCAGTCTTTTTCTTTCAAGCGCTCAAAAGCCTCACGAATCGTCACCTCAGCATCCTTTGAAAACTTGAGCAAAAAGGGCTCAATCCCCCACAAAATTTTCATTTGGCGGTAAAGAACCGGATCATCGGTAAAAGCAGAGATCGGGCAGCCCATGGGCCGCATGGAAGCTAGCATCTGGGCTAAGTAGCCACTTCGGGTAAAAACGATTATACCAGATTTTCTCAAGTCACGCGCAAGCGAAACCGCCGAGCGCAGCATCTTATCCTTGGGGCGATGCAGCATAACCTCAGGCCCTCCAGCGACACCATTGTGCTCGGTTGTATTTTCAATCTCAAGGGCGATCTTAGACATCACCTCAATACACTCAACTGGATACTTCCCGACGGTTGTTTCTCCAGAAAGCATAATGCAGTCTGCTTTCTCAAAAACAGCATTGGCCACATCGGAGACTTCAGCCCGCGTGGGTATGGGAGAGTCAATCATCGATTCGAGCATGTGCGTTGCAACAATCACCGCCTTACCTCGGCGAATACACGTCTGGATAATTTTTCGCTGAATAACGGGCAAGGTTTGATAAGGGCACTCGATCCCCAGATCTCCCCGAGCAACCATAATGGCATCGGAAGCCTCAATAATCGCATCCATGTTGGCAATAGCCGTTTGGTCTTCAATCTTCGAGATAATGCGCGCAGGAGAATCAATCTCCCGCAAGTGATCTCGCAACAGCTCAACATCGCGGGCCTCACGCACAAATGAAAGGGCAATAAAGTCAACCTCCTCTTCAGTTGCAACCGCGATATCTTCCTTATCCTTTTCAGTCAAGGGGGGCAAGTTGACTGTCGTCCCGGGAAGATTTACATGGCGCCGGCTCGTCAACATTCCACCTATGACCACTTCACACTTCAGGCGATCCTCCTGGATCTCAATAATGCGAAAGCGCATGAGCCCATTGTCAACAAGCACAATCGCCCCCTCGGCAACATCCTCTAAGATGCCCGGATAGTTGACACTCACTGCAGGCACACCATCCACAGCAGGAGCCCCATCAAGGACGAAATCAATCCGATCCCCAAAGCTAAGGGCAATCGGCGCTTCGAGCACCCCCGTGCGAATCTCCGGCCCCTTGACATCCATCATAATAGCCACGGGTTTCCCTACTCGCTCACTCACTCGCCGCACACGCCGGATAATCTCACGTGTCCACTCATGCGTTGCATGAGCCATGTTGAGGCGGCACGTATCAGCACCTGCTCGAATCAGCCTCTCAAGCACAGCCTCATCCGAAGACGCAGGCCCAATAGTAAAAATAATCTTAGTATGCCGATATCCCTGTTCCATAAGAAGCTAATCAAGCTGGGTGTTTTTCCCTTAAGAGTAAAGAAAAACCCTGACTGATTAAGATACTCGATAAACAACGAAAGCGCAAGTTGTTTGGGATATGAAAAGAGTGCATTCTCAAAAATGAGCAAGATCGAGCGCTAGCCCTCCTTGCATAAGCGGATCAACGACACTGAGCTGAAATCGATTCGAGGCCTCAAAAAGCGGCGCAAAGGCAGACCGCACGCGCTCGACACTATTACACTCCTTACTTAAATGCGCTAAGACCACATGGCGCCAACGCTGCCCCTCGGACCGAGCAAGCAATGCACAGCTGGCCTCATTAGAGAGGTGTCCATGCCGCCCACGAATCCTCTGCTTCACAGAAAAGGGCCGCTTCGTATCTTCATCAAGCAATCCCTCGTCGTAATTAGCCTCCAACACGAGCACGTCGACGGCTCTAATCTTCTCGGCAATCCCATCGGAGACGTAGCCAAGGTCTGTCACCCAAGCAAGACTCCTATCTGGAGCAAACAAAGTCCCATCCCCCGAACGAAAAATAAACCCAACCGGATCATAAGCATCATGTGGAATGGAAAAATTCTCAACGTCGATATCTTTAAAGCGAAACGTCGAGCCTGTTTCAAAAAGCTTCCATGAAAACTTTTTTCCGAACATTTTCTCTACCGCTTGAGCCGTCTCTCTGTTAGCAAAAAATTGGATATGCTTATGCCGTGCGAGCCCCCGAAGCCCGACGATGTGATCACTATGTTCGTGCGAGATAAAAATCGCCTCGATATCATGAATTGACTCCCCGACTTCGGCGAGCATGGCTTCAATGCGTTTCCCTGAAAAGCCTGCTTCGATCAGCACCTTGGTCCCTGCCGTACTCAAAAGAGCACAGTTCCCCGAACTACTACTGCCTAGGATCCTCAAATGCATGGATGAAAGCTTTTTTATGAGTACTTTCAATCCCCAAATCAAGCCCCTTCTTGACCAATACAGCTTTGCGAGTACTACCCACCTAAGGAAAACACCCAATAAATCCGCTTCTTGCTTGGCAAAGCAAGGGAAAGCCTATTTACTGTGACGCTCAGATGGATACGCGTTACAAGCCTCAGCACAAAGCTTCTCTTTTCGACTCCACATACCCTTCTAAGTCAACCTCAACAGGCTATGACGCTAGCTTCACCGTAAGTAGCGACTACCGCAAAAGCCTCCCAGACGTCCAAAACGCCCCCGAGCACACCATCCAAGGGACAGCCGTCCCCATCCTCCAAGTCGGCATTTCTGAGTTCAAGCTCCCGCTCAAGTTCTCCCGCAAGAAAGACGCTCCTCTCACGCTGGAGGCTACGGTCTCGGGCACCGTCTCTTTAGACGCAAAGTCCAAAGGCATCAACATGTCTCGGATCCTGCGCACAGTCTACACCTATCAAGATCGTCCGCTCACCCCTCAATGCTTGCAAGCCATTGCCAAGTCCCTCAAGGAAGACCTCGAGAGTGACCGTGCCCAACTCAAAATCACCTTCAACTATCCCCTCATCCAAACAAGCCTCCGCAGCGACCTTCAGGCCTACCAATACTACCCAGCCGCTTACGAAGTAGCTGTAGAGCCTGAGGGGGTAGTCCGCACCTGGGTCCACATGGATTTTGTCTATTCTTCAGCCTGCCCTTGCTCCGCAGAACTTGCAGAGCACGCCAAAGCCACTCGTTCCGTCTACGCCATCCCCCATTCCCAGCGCAGCAAAGCCCGTATCACCGTAGAGCTAGAGCCTTCTGCAGAGCTTCTCTCTCTCGAAGACCTCCGCAGCCACGCCCTTACCGCCCTGAAGACAGAAACCCAAGTCCTCGTCAAGCGCGAGGATGAGCAGGCCTTCGCCGAGATGAACGGCGCCTACGTCAAATTCGTTGAAGATGCCGCCCGCCTCCTCTACGCAGAGCTTGTAGATGATGAGCGCATTCGCGACTTTCGCATCATCTGCATCCATATGGAGTCGATACACCCGCACAACGCCATCGCCATTTTGAGCAAAGGCATCCCCGGCGGCCTCCCCGCAGAGTGTGAAGACTTGGGGAGCCTCACTTGTTAGTACCCCAAGCCCCTCATATTCAGCGACCTACAGGGGTCCCGCATTGAAAAACCCATCCTTAGGTCGTATAGTATACTATTAAGGAGCTAAGCATACGATGCAATTCCAGGCCCTCATCAAAAGCATTGGAGAGAAACTCGGCATGCCCAATCCGCGTCCGGATGAGACAGGTGTTTTCATTTTCAAAATCGATGAGGCAACCCGCCTAAAAATTAAGCAAAACAGCAAAGATCCTAGCAAAATCTACCTCTACACGGCCATCGCACACCTTCCCTCAGACAAAAAAGAATGCCGCCGTCTCCTAGGCGCTCTCCTATGGGCCAATCTCTTTGCCCAAGGCACCAACGGCGCGGTATTCGCCGCAGATCGTAAAGAGCAGATGCTCTATTTCTGCCGCACGATCGACCTTAAAAAAACAAAGCTCCAAGTTGTCTTTCTCTCCATCAACGACCTCGTCGCCCATGTAGACTCCTGGAGAGACCGCATCGCAACTAAAAACTACTTCGTCAATTACGACAACCCCATGGCCAACCGCGAAGTCATCGGCCCGCATTGGAAGCGCATCTAGCAAATCGGGTTGACCTTCCGCCCCCTCGCTGCCTAGCATCCCGGCTTGCTCACATTCCCTATGCAAAAAGTATTCCCTCGTTTCCTCGTCGTACTCGTTGCCTTCAGCTCACTCACACACGCACAGCCCGCTCCCTGCAGAGCTGTCATATACGCAGAACATTTTCTCACCCGCTTTGTCCCAAGAAATACAGGCAACGCCCCCTTCAATAATATCTTTACCCAATACTTCCGCCAACAAAGAAGGATAACGCCCGCAGCCTTCATTCCAGACAACCTCCACCAGCCTCCATACCCAATACAACAGCTCGAGTACCCCATCAACAACGACGCCCTTTTCAATCCCCTCAACCTCCAACAGCGCATCAATTTTCACCCTCCTGCCATTCTCGAGCCACCCCGTCAGATCCAAGTCCCCACGACGACCGCCAACGCCTTTACCTACCTTTGGAATCTATTCTTCCGCCCCACAACGACTCAGCAGAACCCCCGCATCATCGATACTGCAACGACGCTTAACCCCGAGCATCCCCTTCCCTTAACCCTGCAAGACAGTGACAGCGAAGATGAACCTGGTGACCACGTCTCCGATGGTACCCCGCACCCACCTATTAACTTTGGAGGAGGCCAATTTCTAATAACCGGCGGCAATCCCGATGACGACGACCCACATATCACGTTCATCCCAGGAGGCGAAGCTCCTATCATCTACCAAGCAAGAGGCGGCCCTCCGACACCGCCCTCTCCTGGAAATACACCCATCTTCGCCCCTGCTCTAGAGCGTTTTCTTCGCCAGCTCGCCCACGCCTTTGGCAGCCACGGCCCCTACACACCCTTTCCGCTTCTGCGCTCCCTGCACGACATCCCCGAAGAATATGCAACCAATTTCGCCGAAACAACCCACGAAGAGATTGCCGAAGAGATTGACTCTGGGTGGCAGCGCCTCCAGGGCGAGCCTTACGGGATGGGCACACATACATTGGCCACCAATCTCTTCGAAAATCTTATGCAAGCCCTCTTTTATGGCCTGCAGCCCCCCTCTCCAAACAACCGCACGACAGACGCCATGGAAAGCTTCATCGAAAATCTCCATGAAAGCCGCGAGCGAGACGCGAACGACCTCCCAGACAATGTCATTTTTGGTCACCTCGTCCTTGAGGCAGCACTCCTCGTCCAAGCAAGTATCCCCATAGACGAGATACTTTTCCCCCTGCTATCAAGGCTCTCCAGTGCAGAAGCGACTGCTGAAAACGAGCTTGTGCGACTCCTAAGCAACGAAGACTCACCCTCGCGCGAAACAATAGACCTCGCCTTAAACATTGCCCTGCACACGATATTCGAGCTCCGCCTGCATCTCTTGCGCCTTCACATAGACCATCCAAGTAATGAAGAATTCCGCAACGCCATGCTTAGGTTGCGTCGTTCAGGCATTTTTGACCCTCAAGCAAACACTGCCGAGAGCCTCATGCGCCAAAACGGCGGCACTGAGCTTAGCACGGAGCCTCACATCATCTACATGGCCCGACTTTTTGCTCGAGCACGCCATCAATTCATCCGCGCCTGCCTTCTCGCTTGGGACGGTCACACAGAAGACCTCCCCATAACACCCTACACTACGGAGTCTCATACATCAGCATTCAACCTCATCTCGCTCTATTTCATGCACTTAAATCGCATTGAGCCTAAAGGCCCGCCCCCCACAGAAGGCCGTGAATAATTGCGAATAACTGCCCCTTGACAGAAAACCCCTTTTTGGGCTTAATGAAGACCCTTTAAATACAATGCAAACTATCCGACAAAAACTCATCTCCACTAAAGCCGTTATTTTTGACCTTTTCCTAACAGCCATATTTTTCGTATGCATGGTCTGGGTCTGCGACTCGCACGTATTCATCGAGGTAGAGCCTACGCGCACCATCCTCGCCTGCTTCACCGCCCTTTGTTTGACAGGGGTCTTCTGGCTCGGCCTTCAGCTTTTCCGCGTCACCCTCTCAGACCAACGCCAACAACGCCGCAAGCAATAAGGTCTCAGCAGGTTCATTTTTCCAACAAAAAACCCTTCATTTAGCTGAAGGGTTTTTATTTAATGTATTAAGCGTGCAAGATATAATATTACAGCACCAACTTTGTCTCAACCTGAGGACCATCGATGTACTCAGCGGCATCCACCAATCGCTGCTTAAAACCTGCATCAAGACTCCGTGAGATAAGCAAAGCAATAGGCATCGCAGGGTCATCATTATCGCCATCAACAACGATCTCAACCTCGATCTCTTGGTCCCTAAGGGTTTTTTGCATATCTAACAAGAGCTCCTGAGCCTTACCCAATAGATAACCCTCTCCAGCTATCGTATAAGCCTCTATAGCTATATTGAGCGCAGGAATTATATTTTTTTCCACAAGCATCTGAATCTTTGCATCGAGAAAACGCTCCTGAGCATGATTAAGATTCAAACCATAAAGCTCATATAGATAAAGAAGTGTACTACAGCCGAGATAACTATCACCATAAAAGATAGCAGCCGCAAGAGCTTTATCGCCTGCCTCAACAAAAGACTTCTTGCTTAAAGCCTCTTGAGCTTGAGACAGCATGACAGAGCCATCAGCATTCATGCTATAATATTCAGCAACACCTTTCTGATATTCTGCCCTCGTATAACCGAAGTACTTCATATCTTTTTCAAAAAGGCTCCAATCGGCAAATGCGTTTCCGCTCAGTGCGATAAGAGCCATAACAACGACACTCCATAACTTACTTTTCATAACTTTCTTATTTTTTGTTAACATTTAGTTTTTAGTTTTTTGACCAAAAGCAAAACTACCCCATCGGCATCGGTTGATACGCTTTTGCTCGATTATGTAGCTCCCAAAAAGCAGCCGTTATTGCAATGCGTGTTCCCGTATCACTCACCGCATTCAGATAGTTACCCAATATTTCAACCAGGCTGACCGTATCTTCCATCGCCTCCTCACTTACGTCCTGAACGTCTTCACACACACTCCGAGCACTCTTTGACTTGGACTCACTCATCCACACTCGGATATACTTTTCGAGCACCTTCGTGGAGAAAAGTATACTTTGTATAATAGCTGCATCATTCCCTAAATTGAGCTCATTGACAAGTTGTTTTATCTTTGTCATCACAACGTCAACATCCTCGTCATCACCTAAAATCCACTCATTGAGCTGCTTCATAAGCGCCTCATGTCCGAGTATAACATCTGCTATGCGAATAAGATTTTGACGATCATCATCCGTGTGGCGACTGTTCACTAGGGCCTTAAATAATTCCAGCGCAAGCACACAGGGCTTTGAAGCATCACCTTCATCCAGTCCCAGACTAATATCAACAAGCACGGGGATACAAGACTGCCTGCAAGGCTCTGAGGACAGTATCGCTTCAAACAATTCCACCTTCTGATTAATACCACGCAACCCGATATTAATGATTAAGTCAGCCAAATACCACGGCGTATTGTATTCAGGATCTTCATCGCTTAAATAATCATCCATATGCTCGAGTAAAAATAGAACAACCGAAGTCAGTCGACACTGAACAGCCCAACCCATCAACGCTTTAAAATCATCATAAGAGAGCAATACATCCAAAACATCGAGGTAACCCTTCCCCATTGCATGCTGCACGGCCCTATAGTAAAAAAAATCCGTCTCAATCTGCGGGTCTGCACCATGAGCTAAGAGCAACCGAACAACATCGGCATGCCCGCTGCCCGCTGCATAGTGAAGAGGTGTTTTATTGAAGTTATTCAAAGCATTCACACTGGCACCCCATTGAATGAGCTGCCTTACCATACCCAAGTGGCCATCCTCGGCAGCTAAATGCAAAAGGGTATTATGATGAGTATCGACCCCAGCATCTAAATCCATTCCTTGACACGCCCACGTTAACACTTCCGACGGATCCCACTCCCTTGTTTCTTCTTCATCTCGGTCATTAGCCCCAAACGAAGCAAGTCCCCCTAAAACGCCCCATAGCAGTATCAACAATAATCGTTTCATCCAAAGAACCTTCTATTTCACTGAAGCAACACTCAGTAAGCTAAAATTATTTATAATATAGATAATCAAGTTAAACCACGCTTCATGCTTATATCAATAGCTCCCACCTTGATGAGCACCCCCATTGCGATGCGCTTCTCCGTGCTCGCCATAGCCAAAGTCAACACCCCGCATAGCATCACCAAAATCCTCAAGCTCTCCGCTCATGCGCACACGCTCTACGCCTGGGTCAACATATTCAGTCTCTGTATACTCCCAGCCATCATCGTCATCACTGTAGAGTTCTTCAAAGGTATCCCCAT